>ERZ724527.848-NODE-848-length-14593-cov-3.507566_pt1 | contig 14593 bp, 18 predicted proteins | sample MGYA00376060_ERZ724527 | MGnify/ENA primary metagenome ERZ724527 (study PRJEB28724, sample SAMN07190886) | activated sludge metagenome | isolation source: activated sludge of sewage treatment plant in Hong Hong | place: USA: Christiansburg, Virginia | collected...
TCGAACAAAAAGTTTACTGGATGATCCCGCTAGAGTGTTTCCATCACCTGATAGGATGTTGTTATCGCCGTAGAGTTAGTTGTCAGCCCCTGAGAGCAGATTATCTTCCCCCGCGATTGCATTGTTTGTGCCGATGAGTTTATTCTGTGAGCCAAGCACCCCATTCTTCCTCCCGATCAGAGTATTTCCTTGGCCAACAACCCAGTTGTAGCTCCCCTTGAGAGTGTTGACGTTGCCTGTAATCTTGTTGGCACTGCCGTCAATGATGGTGCCGTTTCCCTGCACATCATTAAGACTTCCACGAATGGCGTTGGAGCTACCAGCCACGTCATTGCTCTGGCCCTGCACTCTATTTCGATCTCCGATGACACTATTGCCAGCTATTGTAAGAGGTTTGTCAGATGAGCATGTGACACTTATGGCTTTCACCAGTTGCGAGCCGGCAAGAATGAGGGTTACGACAGTGAGAAACTTCATGTGATGTTCCAATCACGACAAATTCACCGTTTGAAGCCGGGAATCGAATTTCTTAGAAGCGAGGGATTTCCATTTCTGAATTCTATCGAACTTTACTGCTGACTGTGCCGCTTGCCAAGTCTGTGGAGCATGCTGACTCGAGGCTTGACACAGACTAACAACAGCAAGCAGTTCCACTATGGTTTAGCTAGATCACTCGGACCTTTGGTGTATTACGACTGAATGGAGCTCATTATTCCATGACAAACAGACTTGTATATCACTGTTGAGACTTGAAACACTCAAATTCAGTCGATCTTCGCTTGTTGTGCGACCAAAAGAAAAACTATGAACTTCAAGCACGTGCTGTATATTGCAGCAGCCGCCAGAGCTCAAGGTTAACTAATATTATCGTCAACGTGCTCTTCCTGTCTGCCGATCAATCTATCGTCGTTTCCATGAATCCGATAAGCTCCCGAAGCAGTCACTCCCAAACTTCATCACTAAATCGAGCTTTCAATTATTAACTCGGCTGCCGACCGTTCTGAATTTATATTTTCAGAATTACTTCCCAGATGCGGCTTCTTTATTGCTGCTTCTTTGCCTTACTGTTGAGTCTGACTCTTCAGAAGGCAGTCTTTCCCTTTCCGTCACCGCTCAACGTGCCCAAGGGTGGCTGCGTTGATCACCTTATAGGTGGTCTCGGTGTACTGACGTCAGCATTGATACTCAACATCAACCCGACAGCTAGCCCAGCCGACTTCAACGTTTCCAGCAACTAAGTTATCTTCTCGCCACGAATTCCAAACAACACCATAACATTTTGTGCTTCCAACACTACCACTCTTACCACAGTCCCAATTAAGCTGTCACTGGGAGGACCCGAGAGTACTAACTACGACCTAAGCTCCACCAACGTAGCGGCCAACATTATCGCTCCAGGAAATATCGCTATACCTTCTGCGCAAAACATTAGCTCTCTGTTATCGAATCTACAGAGTTCAAGTGGAACTGATCCAAAGAGCAGTGCGAACCCATCATTGATCTCACCTCCAATGACGAGTGTACCAATTGGTATCAACATGAACAACTTAAATAGCTTGCTGAACGGCAACGGACTGGCGACTATTCCCAGTAGCAACCCATTGGGAACACCAGCAAGCAGCACTCCACTTGCTAACAACAACATCAACAGTTTGGTAGCCGGCCTAATAAACAACCAACCGGCTCCGATGACTGGAAATGTGCCTACCCCAACTTTTAACTTAAATGGTGCGACAGGTGCAAATTCTTTTTCTAGCCAACCATCGTCAACAACTACCTTCGCCACTCCCGCTCCAGTCATTGTACAAGGAACTGGGTCGGTGAATGGTCAACCAATGTCGAACCAGGCAATTAACAGCATGGTCTCATCCTTAATTCCAGGCGTTGGAATTAGTTCAGCGGGGGCTTCAACCAATCAGCCCATCAACTCTCTTATACCCGGACTTATCCCGGGACTCACACCAGGCCAGATAGGCACCCCAACCATTCAAGTTCAACTGCAGACAGGATCCGTTACGAGGAGTGAGGCTCAATTTTTGATAACGACGAATAACAACGGAGTCATTTACTATTCAATTCAATCGGGTCAGCACGCAATACCACCCCTTCCGCAGCTAGATGTCAAGTCTGCAGTGCAATCAAGTCAATACATACAACAATCGCCTGTGGATTTCATGAAAAATCTCTATCTCAACGATAGAGATCTCAAGGTTGGTTCCTCAAATGCTGTGTTTGGAGCAAACTACATCACATTAAATGGACTCAGCGCACAGAAGACCTACACTTTCTGTGCCTACTTCTAAAGCTTCCAGGGTGGTTTCAGCTATCCTTTATGCACCAATTTCAATACGACCGACGACTTCTCCCAGAGGGCGAGTTTCGTCTTTACCCAAGCCATTCAAGCTTCTGAAGTCAACCGGTTCCTTTGTTGGTTAGCTACTTACGCCAACCTACCCCCACAGTCAATTGTGACAATGACGGGTGAATCTTGCAATATCAACGGGCAAACCCCAATCAACAATTATTACCGATACATCGGTAACACCATGTACCCGGTGCGACAGCTTATTCTGTTTTTCCTAACACCAGCCTTAGCCGATCCTATGGCTACCTCCTCGAACTTCACTAATTTGTTCGAATCACGCAACAAAAATGCTTTGTTGAAGCAGGCTGCTAAAACTGCTGCCACCTCAGCTGGGATCAATTTCATCGACAAAGGTATTTATGATGGAAATGAGAATCTTCTCAACCTTCAAAGTCCAACACTTGTGTCCAATGCGACTCTACAGAGCGCTGCTAATACAAAAGATGGACGGATTGTTATTGCAGTGGCCAACTCTAATGGCCCGACAACCGCATATCTTGTTGCTGTGCCCGTCGGTGATGGCAATCCGACCTCTGATCAGATACTAAACTGCCGAAACAGTCGCAACCAGCAGACCAATTTATGCGTTCGTACTGCTCTGATGGGAAATGAGGTAACTCCTAAATTTATTTAGTCGAACTCTATTGGAATGGTTGGAGCCAACAGCAACCAAAACTATGTCATTTACTACATTTCGACCAGCCCATACCCAATGCGACCCGTCACCAACGGCTTTGTAAACCAGCTGTCAGTCGCCAACAGCCCCATCAATGGCCCTATCCCAAACAAACCAAACCATAAATGGGCAACAAAAGCAAACGTTTGCCTTCTGCTCCTCGCCTTGATTGCATTAATTGCCTTCTGAATAAAAGCGAGCACAATCAAAAGTTTTTGATGAAGTCATCGCTGACCTGATTAGACCGGATCTTTGATTGTGCGGCTGATTCGGTGTTCAGGAAGCCATAGCTCGGTCGAACTGCTTCATGGTGATGGCTCAGCTGGGAAGTCATATCACGAGGTGTGTAGTTTGGAACTCCTTGGTACTGGTAACTGCTGTTCACACCGCCGATGACGCTTGTTGTTGACTGCCCGTAAGGCATTGTGCGATCTTTATATCTCGAGGCCACCAATTGGCTTGGCTGGGGCTTTTCTTGTATGAAGGATGGAGTCGAGATTTGCCGTTCCTCTATCCTACTTGGATTGGCGTAAGGGTTAAAGGTAGCATACCTCGGTTGACTCTCCATTGGGGGTGGGATCACTTGCTGCTCAACAATCTTGCTTGGTCCTGTCGGGAAAATGGCAGTAGTAGTAGTGGTCGGAGTGGTTGGTTGTGCTACCATTCCAAATGCAGCATTGGCGACAGTCTGGTCAAGATATCTATTGCTGAATCCGTTGGCTGGAGGTAAAGTTGATACAGATGGAAGAATTGACTCTGGTTTATTCGCTACACCAAATGGAGGGAAAGGTGGTGTGGGATTTACTGCCGTACCTGGAAGAGGAGCCGGGCCTTGAACTTGAAGGGGTGGTGTTTTACAACAAGCAATGATACCCCAAATGGCCAGGCCAAGAGCAACGAGCCCAAGCCCCAATCCTAATCCCAATCCTAGCGCAAGACCAAGGTTGGTATTCCGCTTGCAGGTTGCTTCAGACGCCGCCCATTTAAAACCTTGTTTACAGATGCATTATTCATCGCTCTTCTCACCAACAGTATTGTTGATAATGGAGCAGTTGAGCCGACACTCATTGTTGTAATAGTAGTAGTTTGGTTTACAGTTGCATCCTCCGGTGTCGCTGTTTGCTCCAACGGCATTTTTCACCTTTGAGCAGGCATACTTGCATTGATTCTCCATCCATTCGTAATTCTGTTGGCAGTTACAAGCACTAGCGTTGGAATTGTTGGTGGCGTACTTCTGGTTTGAACAGTTCAAGTTGCATTGCATGTTCTGCCAGTAGTACTTGTCTTGGCAAGCGCATGTTGTACTGTCGATTCTCACTCCAGTTGACAAAGCCACAGTGTTGCAGTTTACGACGCAGAGTCCGTTCATCCAGATGAAACCAGACTGACAGTTGCAAACGAAGATATTAGTTGGGTTCGGTCCTGTTGAGAATTTTACAGTACTGCAGTTGAAGGTTGATAAGGGTACCGGGCTAGGGGTTAAACCATCTTGAACAAGTGTTCCTGTTCCTGAAGGGTTCGTAGTTGAGAAGATGCCGGTATCTCTTCCAGACTGACCTGAAAGTCCTCCCGGATTTCCAGCAGGTATACCAGTCAGGCCAACTGGCACACAGTTTCCATTACTAAAGGTAAAGCCGTTTGAGCAAAGGCATATAACTGGGTTCTGTTCTTTGAAACCGAGACTATTGGGAAGGTTTAGGCAGTCAATCATCAGTGCTGTTGATACGCATTGCTGTCCACTCCATTTGTAACCGCTTTGACATTGACAGGAATCACCGACACCAAGTAACCCATTGCTGTTGGCGACGGCCTGACAGTTACGAATGCAGGCAGTGCCTGACCAAGAATATGTCGATCTAGAATTGCAGGCAGATGGTCCGTTGTTTCCGATCGCATTGAGGATAGTCATACAGTTTAATGTGTTTGTGGGAGGAACCGGTTCGCTGCCATTGGAACATCCACTTCCATTCCAACTGTACCCTGTGTTGCAGAAGCAAACATCAGTTCCGATACCGATTCCATTGGAATTTGGAATCTGCTTACAGTTTCTTACGCACTGAGTGGTAAGCCAGTAAAATCCTGCAATACACAAGCATCCGTTGCCTGACGAGGATGCAGCACCAGTGCTGTATTGAATTCCCGAACAATTGATTCCCGAATCTGTCGTCGTACGGGCACATTATCCTGAGGTGGCATCCCAAATGTATCCTGACAGGCAAATGCAGCTGTTATCGCCGTCGTTAATGCCGTTGCTGTTACGCACGCTCCGACAGCTTCGAGAACAGCTCCTACTCGACCAGTAGTAGCCGTCACGACAGGCACAAGTGTTTGGGCTGTTGCTAAATCCAGCACTATTCGCCACGTTATTGCAGTCTAACGACAATGAAGTGCTTGATTCTGCATTCGAGGTTGTCGTACCTCCCTGTGAGCAAGTCATACCATTCCATTGATAACCTGGAACGCACAGGCAGACATTTGTTCCGTTATTGACTCCCAAGCTATTAGCGATAGATTTGCAGTTAATTTTGGTGAGGAGACTTGAGGGAGATCCTATTCCGATGCCGGCTGGGCTCACGACCTAATTGTCTGCAGTTCCAAGTGAACACTCTGCCCCATTCCACGTGTAGCCATTGAGGCATCGGCACACTCCCCCACCGCCTACTTGATTCTGCCCATCACTATTGAGGACTAGACTGCAGTTACGGTTACAGCCACTGCCACTCCAATAATATCCGTTACTGCAGATACATGAAAGTTGAGTAGAAGCAGTACCAACCGCATTTTTCATTTGGTTGCAGTTCAGGGTACACTGGCCATTATTCCACATATAACCGTTGTTACAGCCACAGGAGTTAGCACCTGTGCTGGTGCCGTTGCTGTTAGCCACCGAAGAGCAATTTGTGGTTATCATGTAAAGTTTAGTGGCGGCTCCTGGGTTCGACATCAAACCGATAGCCAATTGACTCAATGTGCTGATGCTCAGTGAATTGCCTGGTTCTTGTAGTCTTTGGATTAGGGCATACTTTCCATCTGGCTGCCTTCCCCAAAGAGCAGTTGTATTATCGGCACCAGCTGACACAATTCTATTTAGCTCCTCGCTCAAGGCCAAGGCATAAATACCGTTAGAATGGGCACTAGGGATGATCTGGAAGCGACTATAGCTCTTTCCTAAGTCGCTGTAGCTCCATAGTGCAATTGAACCATTGCGAAGGCCACCCGAAATGATTGATTCGTCACTGCTGAGCAAAGCAGCTTGAACACGGTTGCCAACTGGTATGGTCTGAAGCTATCGATACTGATCTTGAGCTTTATTGAGCAACCATACCTTGATAGTGTTGTCGAAGCCGCCCGTACTGATCATCCTTTCTTTTTGTGCTGAGATTGCTACGACCTCATCAGTATGAGCCAGCAGCTTCTGTTTGAACAGATATGTATCAGTTCCTTTGTCCAACGACCAGACGTTTATGGACTTGTCCGAGCTGCCAGTTACCAGCTTGGAGTCATCTTGGCTGAAGGATACCGCCCTAACTCGCTATGTCGGACTATCTGACTGATAGTTGACACGTTGCCAATACTCGTACTGCTGTGTCTGAGGGTTCATACGCCAGATGTGCGTAATCGAACCAGCAGCTCCACCGGCGATTTTTAATCCGCTATTGTCGAACGTTACCGCTGTGAGGCTATCAGGTGCCGTTATCTGCTGTCCCTTGATATAGGTTCCAGCTCCATTGCGGGTCCATAGCGTGATCAACCTATTCACTGCTGTTAGGAGCATACTTCCATCTCCATTATAGTCAGTACTCTCGACTCGACCCTGCTGCCCCCCGGTCAGTGACTCCAATGATTGACTAAGAACGAGGTTTTCTGAGAGGCTTGCGCAACCCACTGCCAGGAGAAGCAGACATAACAGCCGACCTAATACACTGTACATATTTTATTCCAATTTGTGGGCTGGCAAACTAACTAAACTGCCTCTTCAATTTCCTAAGGACTTTGAGAGAGAGTATCAAATGGATACCCAAACCTTCTGATTCATTGCTGGTCGGACCTAACAATGGATCCCGCTGCTAAATAAATTTAGAATCTTCTATGCAGAAGAAATGAAAGCCTCCAAACGAAGTGATCCACGCCTCGGTAAGTATGAGAAGATTAAACAACGATACTTAATGAGTTGCAAATACAAGCAAAAGACGGTACTCACACCCCTTCGTCAGCGCCGAACGGATAGTTCAGGTAGGAGTGGGCGCCAGTGAGATTGTCCTTGACAGTATAATGTGGCACAGCTGTTGTTGTTGAAATACCGTCCATTACCGTCGTGGTCACGGGTATCGTTTCTACTTGTCGAACTATTGTGGGACTTTCAGCCATTATTTGATTTACTCCACCTTCCATGAAGGCTCCGTTGGCGACTGTTCCACCATTTAGATAGGTCGTGTTAACAGTTTGGGTGGTTCTAACTGGCCCTTCCATGTAGGAGATCGGAGGCGGTGGACTGAAGTAGGATGTAGTTCTGCCTCCCATTCCAATATTCTGACCAAAAGGCACTCCATTGACGCCAGTCAGAGTGGTTCGACTGACGGTATTCATGCTACCTATCGGAGGTAGAGTTGCAGCAGTCATGGGAGGGCCTTTCATCATTAACGGCATTGCTGCGACGGCTCCATTGTTCATAGATGGAGTAAGGAAGTTGTTGTTGGATGGAATCATCATGCTCTGGCCACCCAAAGGAAGAGTTGCTGTTGTGGGTCTACAGCAGAAGTAGTAACCGAGAGCAGCCAACGCAGCCAATGCGAGCAACCCCAACGGTATTCCAAGTCCCAAACCCAAGGCAAGGGCCTTGTTGCTTTTTGAAGTGGGGACACAGTTTCGGATATTGTTATCCCATTTGTAACCCTTATCGCACTTGCACTAACCATTGCCATTATCACCGGTACTGTAGCTGATTCGGCTACAGTTGGGCACACACACCGAGTTAGAATAGTCAAATGCCGAATCGCAGATACATGAGCCATCGGCAGCATTTCCGGATGAATTACTGACGCTGGAACAGTCTTGCTGGCAACGCCGAAGCTCGTTATTCCAGAAGAAGCCTGTGCTACAGTTACAGGTCTGGATATTGCTTGGGTTAGGGCCGGTAGAGTATTTAATAACGCTGCAGTTGATTCCCAGAATGCAATCACTACCATTCCACAGGTAGGTTGGGTTGCAGTTGCATGTGAGATTGTTCACATTGGTGCCCACTGAATTTTTAACCCCTGTACAGTTACGGACGCAGATCGATAAGTTGACGATCCAGCTGAAACCATCGATACATTAGCAGCGGTTTGCAGCCGAAGTTTTCTTTGTGTTGGGGATTATTTGGCAGTCCATACAAGTGTTGTTGCTCCAGAACCTACCGATAGGACAGTCGCAGATATTTGGGCCAATGGTGGTCAGAAGTATTCCCGTGCTTGTCGGTACGAGAGTACAGTTTCGATAGCAAAAAGGGCTTTGCCAATAGAATCCAGATGCACATGCACAAGAACCCTGTGCTGCAGACCCAACGGCATTGGCTACAGTATTGCAATCGATCACGACAGTGGTGTCACTTACGCAACTCTTGCCGTTCCAGACCAGACCAGTCAGGCACTGGCAGGCATCAGGCTGGTCATTCCCACCTGTGCTGCCATTGATGATTGCACAGTTACGGTAGCATGCATTGATTCGCCAGAAGAAGCCATTGTTGCAGACACAAGTATTCGGGTTATTGACATCAAAGGCGATACTGTTGGGCAAAGTGTTACAGTCGAAAGTATTGCGAGAGCAGTCTTTGCCAGTCCAATAGAAGCCAAAATTGCAGTTACATGCGGTGGAGCCTTTATTGGATAAGCTGTTTGGGACTAAAGTGCAGTTGATCGAACAGATATCAACAGCCCAGTAGTATCCAGGGTTGCATCGGCATACACCCGGAACGTTGCTATAGCCCGCGCTGTTGGGAATATCCGAGCAGTTGATGTTTTGTATTGCTGTGATACCCTTGATAACTAGCATTGGTGTGATGCAATCTGAGCCGTTCCAGGTGAAGCTAGTATTGCAGACGCATCCATTACCAACTGCAGACCGTGCACCAGTACTGTTTTGAACCTGAGAACAGTTTCGTAGGCACGTATCGTTCCCCCAGAAGTATCCTGGATTACAGAAACAGGCGTTTGTGCCGTCATTCACTCCATTGCTGTTATTGACGGTATTGCAAACCACTGTTGCCACGTTCACGATGCTCGTAATTTGGACTGTTTTGCTTGATTGGCAGGCTGTACCGTTCCATATCATTCCTGGAACGCATTCACAGACACTAATGCCAATGTTCTTGCCAGTGGAACTCGGTACTGACGTGCAGTTTCGGAAGCAAGCAGATTTGTTCCAGAAGAAACCGTCGTTGCAACGGCAGGCTTCTGGGCCATTGTTCTAACGCGGGCTGTTTGGAACATTGCTGCAATCAACCTGGTTGACAGTGGTTGTGCTGATGTTCTTCGTGACGATGAGAATACCGCCTGACCCAGTGGTTGTGTTGGTGATTATCGTTGAAGTCGTCGGTAGGACACATGAATTAACACTCCAGGTATAGCCAGAATTACATCCACAACTATCGGGCGTCGGGTTGGTTCCATTTGAATTTGCGATAGCTGAACAGTTCCTGAAGCACTGACGATTTTGGAAGATAAAATTCGCAGAGCAGAGACATTGATTGGGACTTATATTGACACCCAAACTGTTAGCCACGTTGCTGCAGTTCAGTGGGCCAGTATCAGTTGAGGAGGTTGAAGTGCTACCGCTTGTTGTTGTTGTTGTAGTCGTGGTGGTTGTTATGCTACTGCTCACTGACATACCGAAGCCACACCACAGACCGTTCCATTCGTATCCACCCAAACACAGACAGGCATCGATTCCGTCAGTGATGCCCATACTATTTGAAATGCTCTCGCAATTTCGTATGCAGACCCCATTCCGAAAATTGAAGCCTCCTTGGCAAACGCAACTGTTCGCCGTATCGAAAGCCGGTCCCGAGCTATAGGGAAGCCTGCTGCAATTTAATGTTTGGCATGCCCCATCATACCAAGTAAAGCCTTGATTACATCCACAGTCGACACCGTTAGCAGAGGCTTTGTTGCTGTTTGCCACTTGCGAACAATCCGTAGAAAACGAATATATCTTTGCCTGCCCATTAAGCGCTGACTGCAATCCAACAGCTAAGCTATGCCGCCGGTCAATAGCGATTGAAGAAGCAGCATCAGGAAGTCGTTTATTGAGTGAGTAACTGCCCTGGTTGTTGGTCGTTGGTTGACGGGTCCAATATCCGGTTGTACCGTCGACTCCAGCCGTTGCCAGCTTCGAAGCGTCATTAGCAAGTGCCACAGCAGTAACACCACCGGGATGAGCAGCGGAGACGGTCTGCTGAAGTTGGTAGTTGCCGTTTGTCGACTGCCTATTGTAAATTACGACATTTCCATTCTGGAGGCCTATCGCGAGTACAGCTTCATCGCTGCTGAGCTGCGATGCTTGCACGATGGAAAGTCCAGGAGTGTTGATGATCTGCAGCAGCGAATAGGTATCGCTGATAGTGGATAGCAGCCATATTCTCACACTGAAGTCTTGGCTGCCTGCTGACGCTAATCGAGTGCTCCCAGCCGAAAGATCCACGACTGGCGAAGTATGCCCCGAAAGCTTCTGCTTGAGCGTGAACTTATCTGTGCTACTGTTGAGGTTCCAAACATTGATACTGTTATCGGTGGAACCCGTGAATAGTTTGGTACCCTGTAAATTGAATGTTACCGCCTTGACAGTTTGGCTGGTCGAATCCACGGAATTCACGAGCTTCTCAGAGTACTAGAACCGAAGCGTGGAATTGTTTAACCGCCAAACATGCACTGAATTGCCTGTTCCGGCAGCAGCAATTTTCGAACCATCGGGACTAATTTCTGCGGTGCCCAGCGTATCGCTTGTAGTGACGGATTGGGTTTTGATGTAAGTGCTGGTAGCGTTGTTGCGCGGCCATATCGTAATGACATTTGCAGTCAGCATTGCCAACCGTCCGCCATTGAGCGTCAAGGAAACCGAATCAGTTCGGATTGGCTGCCCAGTGGAGAGTGAATCCAGAGATTGCCTGAACGTGACGGTTTATGGCTGACTGCTGACCGTTGAAGCCAGAACTCCAAGCAACAGCAACAAGGGAACTTTCATGTTTTAATTTATAGTGGAATGCCCACTGATACTCTTAAACGTGAGGGAAGGCCTGTAAGCTGGCATTGGAATTCGGTTGGAATAGGCTGGCAATCCCCGCGGATCTTATAGTATGGATTGGCCAGTCCGCAGCTGAAGCCACCGCCGAAAAATACCTGTCGCTGATGGAACTGTAATTCTTCCAAAAGCGTTATTATTTTGATGGAAAATGCTCTTCGATGGTGAGCCTTCTGTCTTTTCCATGGATCACTCAATTGCCTTCTTCACCACATTTGAATATTAACAGGAAGGGTCAGCGAAGCAACTCTTTACAGCGTTCCACAATCTCGTCGTTGAACTGGTTGCTGTCCTTAATTATGACCTTCTGGAGCTCCTTGCGTTCCTTCTATTTCTGCAAAATGCGCCGGTATTTTATGTACTTCTAGTACAGCACTTCGTACTTCTGCTCGAGCGTTGTACGCACACGCTACAGCTCGCACTTGCTCTGCTACTCGATTCGGATTATCAGCTACTCGTTCAACTGCTTGTTGTGCTCCAGCTGATGCAGTCTTTGGTTCAGCTCTACATTATGGCTTGTAAGCTGGAGAGTCTGCTGCTACAGGTAGCCGTTTTTATGGGTGGTTTCTAGCAGCCGAGTGCGGATAGATTCGAGATCGGCCATGCGTTCGCGCAGGCGATTATAGAAAGTTCTGGTATTGTTGAGTACTTCGCGGTGAGCACTCGCTGTTCCATCGTGTGAGACGTCGGCTCGTACATTGACCAATGGTTCGAGGGATATGCCGTAGCGTTCAATGAAGCCATTCCTGCACGTCTATTACTCCTTTATGCAAAGCTACAACTCCACTAGTGTTGTTAGTTGGCGTTTAATCTCACTTTCCAGTCGGTTTATAGTTTTTGCACGATCGTTCAGTGCCTCTTCCTTCTCATCCAAAAGTCGTTTAGTTTAGCGAAGTGACATCAACTGAGATTCGATGACTTTGCTCATTTCCAGGATCTCCGAATTCTTCAGCATCAGTTGTTCTTCTGCAGACTGCAAGGAGTGGGTTGTGGAGTCGAGCTGGAGCTGTAGCTGTGTGATCACTGATTTCTGCTGTAAGTATTAGCTTGAGTTGATGTGCTGCTTAGGCAGGTCGTTTTGCCTTCTGAGAGACTACCGCTAGTTGGTGGTTGTGCTGTGCATGTGATAGCTCACATTGTACTCCATTGACTGCTACACTGGCTTGGGTTGATTTGCTCCAACGATGATGTCGTTGCAGCGTGTCTGGAGTTCCTGCTGGTGCTTCATCAGGCGCTGTATTTCCATGTCACGTTCCATCAGTTGCCGGTCCAACAGTGCAATCCTATCATCCTTAAGCCGCATTTCGTAGCAACTCTGTTCCCTGATACTGTTCATTTCGGTCGTTAGGTATTACAGTTAGCGAGTGAGTAAGACGGACCTGGCAGAGTGACTATTCCTCTCCTCCAAAAGGATATTTAATTGCTGTTCCAAAGCCTGCCGTATCTTCGATTATTCTGTCGATTTTTGCTTGAGCGAAGTGGCCTATCGATTGTCTTTAAGCCCTTCAATTTAGCTTTCGTAGTTCAGGATGATTTCATTGACTCGCTCGTTCTTCTAGACGATCTTCTGCTCAAGCAGCTGGCACTTCCTGACTAACTTCTTTTAGTTCCTTTCGAGTTCGTCCTTCTTCGATTTCAGGTCAGAGAGATCGTTTAACTCTGCCTTCAGTGCCTTATACTTCACGAAAGAAACTTCCAACTAACCTTCCACCTCGCTTATCCTCGCTTTATCTGCCAGCAATGCTATCTATGTTTTGCCCAGTTATTATCGGAGTTGGTCACGCTCTTGCTCCAGCCTCTCGCAAGTCTCCTTCATGTCGTTCAGATATTGGATCATCTTTGCCTCTAGCTCCACCTTGCCAAGTGAGTATTTGGCCTACATTTATGCAAACCGAAAATCTCGTTAAGCAAGGTTTCTTCGGAGAGTATCGATCTCCCTGCGAGCATCTTAAAGTGTGCAATTGGTATCCACCCGATACTTTGAGCTATTAGTTCGAAGCTCCATCAACTCTATATCCTTCTGCTGTATACTGGCCGCCATTGCCGAGAGCCTCCCTTCAAATTCTTTCAGTAGCTCAGCTTCCTTGTTTATCAGCCTTCTTTATAGTTCATAGGTCTCGTTTTGCTGCACTTCGTTTCTTTCCTTGAGACGTCGGTTGTGGGTAATGAGCGAACTATTCTACTGCTCAAGCAGTTCGATATGTTCAGTGAGATTTTCAATTTTCTTCTGCATGTTGTTCTAGTCAAGCCTCGCCACTGCTCTCGTCTGGCTCAGCTCTCGCTCCAGCACAGCAACACAAGTCCCATCAATGTTCTTGCTATCGCTATCCATAAAGCGTCGGCATTCCATGCGTTGAGTAGATTTAGTATCGCTGCAAGCCACCACTATGTTCTGCTAGCCCTTTCCTCCGTCGACGCTTTCTCGCTCGAACATGGCATTGTCTTCAGGAGGGAACAGCTACTGCAGCACTTTCCGTTAACTCCTGGACGCTGCAACACGACTGCTTTTGATGGGTTCAATAAGTTGCGAGATGCGCTGCCTGACCACCGTATTTTCCTTGTCCTTGAGTGATACGTACATGCTAGCTGTTAAGTTAATTATAAACACACCCGTCATTGCTTTTGTTCTTGCAGGATATTCGCCCCTGAACCCTCAGTCTGACACCCGTCGATTGGTAGTCTCATTGATGAGGCCGGCGCTTGCTCTTTTAGCATAGGCTGCTTCTATTTGTTGGCTTCCTTGAGCGACTCGTTGAGTTTGTTGCGTTACCGTTTGAGCATGATGTACTCGTAGGTAGTAAGTTCCTTCCTCCTCAGGAAAGAATGGAAAAGCAGCAGATCAACAAGGAAGCACAATACAGCAGACGTTAATAACAGGTGCGCAATGAGGGGAGCCACTTGACTGAACCTTTCGTGCCTACACCTAACCCCACTTGTACATGCGTTATCCTCGAGCAAGCGACCACAACCCAATAATCAAGACATAGACCTGCTGTGCAGTGAATAGCACTACGTAGACCATAAACTTGCAGTAGTTGCGTAATCCAATGCAACGGTTCAGCCATTTGCAGTGGTGGTCGAATCCTTCAACGCAGTACCCGCACAGTTTACAGTGGCGGGTTCGTTCGTGGATAGTGATGTGACAGATATTGCAGACCAGGAACTCAGTGTCACCTCCGTTTCTGCCTAGTTAGTTCGTAATGAATACCTTTCATTGAGCACCGATGGCAGTACAGAGGCAGCCCTACTGTCCGAACAAGCAGCTACAATCCAACTGA
>ERZ724527.856-NODE-856-length-14508-cov-7.898291_pt1 | contig 14508 bp, 15 predicted proteins | sample MGYA00376060_ERZ724527 | MGnify/ENA primary metagenome ERZ724527 (study PRJEB28724, sample SAMN07190886) | activated sludge metagenome | isolation source: activated sludge of sewage treatment plant in Hong Hong | place: USA: Christiansburg, Virginia | collected...
TCCATTGCGTGTCCACCAATTTGTCCGATACCGATACCAGCGCCTATTACTGCTAAGCCTGCTCCGATTGCTGCGATACTACCTGTCATTTTTCTTTGTTTTTATTGGTTATTAATTAATCTTTAAATTCTTAGTGTCCTGCTGTTGCGTGATCATCATCCGTTGTATGAGCACCGTCTTCGTTATGGTCAGCTACTGCCGAACCAATAAATAAAGCGGTTAACATCGTAAATACATACGCTTGTAAAAATGCTACCAAACATTCTAATACATCAATAAATAAAGCAAATGCTACAGATACTGGTGCAATGTAAATAGTTTTGAAAACGAAAATTAAACCTACTAATGAAATAATGATAATGTGTCCTGCTGTCATGTTAGCAAATAAACGCATCATTAAGGCGAAAGGCTTCGTTAAAATACCTACAACTTCAATAGGAATTAAAATTGGCCAAATTGCTTTTGGTGCGTGAGGCAAGAAAATATGTGACCAGTAGTTTTTGTTACCGTTAATATTAGTTACAATCATAGTAGCAACTGATAATACTAAAGTGAAAGCGATATTACCTGTTAAGTTAGCTCCAATTGGAATCATACCAAACACGTTATTAATTAAAATCATGAAGAAAACCGTCAACAAATAAGGGACAAACTTTTCAGAACCATGTCCGATGTTTCCTTTAGCAATATCGTCACGTACAAACAAAATTAATGGCTCAAAAAATGATTGTTTTCCTCTTGGCGCCGATGTAACGCCTTGTGTTTTGTAAGCTTTAGCAATTGACATAAATATCCACATGATAACAATCACCGAAATAAACATCTGAGCTACGTTTTTAGTGATTGAAAAATCTAATGGAGCAGCGTTTGAAACACTAACTTCTTTTTCGTCAATTGTTAAAGTAACGTATTGACCATATTCATTTGGAGTTTCGCTAGCGTAATATACTTTTTCTTCAAACATCACAAAACGCTCTCCGTTTTTTTCAACGATTGTTTTTCCTTCATTATCATGATGAAATTCAGAAGACATAAAAAACACAATACCATTATTCCCTTTTAAAATAACTGGTAATGGCGCAGCAACCGCATCGTGTCCCTCACCCCAAAAATGCCAAGAGTGCGAATCAGAAACGTGCTCAATAGCAATAGCAGAAATATCAATTGGTCCATTAGCTTCGTGAGCATCATGTCCATGGGCATCATGAGCGGCAACCGCAGTGTCTGCAGAATGACCATGCTCAATAGTGTCCTCTAGAGGTTCAGAAGCCGATAAATTATTAGAAAACCCAATAAATAGGGAAAATATCAATAAAAAGATACTTGTAAAGCGTTTGTATGTATTAATTTTACTAGTCATTACGAAAAAAGGTATTTGTAAGCTTTAAAATTCGGGTGCAAATGTAGGGATAAAATGATAAAAGCGAAACTTTTTTTAAGGTTTTAGACAAAGAAACTACATAATCCGTTAAAATTTATTTGGGATTGTTAAAACACCACATAATCCTGAGGATTAATGGCAAAACCATTATACCACAACTCAAAATGTAAATGTGGCCCTTTGCTATTTTCGCCACTATTACCAACCACACCAATTGGCTCGCCAGCTTGCACAAAATCGCCCACTTTTTTAGTAATGCTAGATTGATGCTTATAAACACTGGTAATATTGTTATTGTGCTGAATTTGAGTAACATAGCCGTCTTCGGTAGTAAAGCCAGCAAAAATAATGGTGCCATCAAGGGTAGTTTTTACCATTTCGTTTTCTTTGGCAGCGATATCGGTTCCAAAATGTTCTTCCTTTATATTATAAGATGTAGTGATAATTCCTTTAATAGGAGTAAAAAAGAAGAAATTACTCAAAGCATTAATTTTATTAGCCGAAACCTTATCGCTAGTCGATTCCAGCTGATTACTTTCGATGTCCGAACGCAATTTCATATCCTGATCGCTAGGCTTAATATCAATATTAGCATACTTACCTGTTGAATCCTTGGCTGGCTTAGCCGTTCTACCTTCTGTTTTACCAGAAAACACATTTAATAGGTTATTTATATACCAGTCTCTGGCCTCTAGTGTATTTTCTAAGGAATCTGCTTTGGCGCTTAATGACAAAATATCTTTTCTATCGTCTACATTTCCATAACCTGGAATATACTCTCTTAAAGGTGTAAAGGCAACTAAACTAATCACTAAAGTGGTCATGACAATAGTAACCGAACCTAATAATATGATTAATCCCAATGGAGAAAGCCGTAATGAGAACTTTTCGGCAAAGGAATCGTCGTTTAATATTACCAAACGGTATTTGTTCCGCAATTGATCGGTAAAAATTTTCCAACGACTATTTTTGGTTTCAGACATAGGTTCTGCACAAAAATATACTAAATTTACGATTTTGACGTTATTACCTTATTTTTGCATTCTTTTTTGAAACATATTAAATTACATATTATCACCTGTTTGGCTTTACTAATCCTATTATCAGGATGTAAAACCAACAAAAACACCTTTATTCATAGGGGTTACCATAATTTAACGGCTCGTTATAATGGCTACTATTATGCTACTGAGAGCATAAAAGAAGGCGAAGAAAAAATAAGAACAAATTACAAATACGACTACGATCGCTTGCTGCCCGTTTATTTAGTGCCAAATAACGAAACGGCCAAAGCTACTTTTCCTGAATTTGATAAGGCCATCAAAAAATCATCAAATTGTATTACTCGACATACAATTAAAGACAAGAAAAAAGGAACAGAAATAACTACCGCGGGAAGATGGATTGATAATAACTGGAATGTTATTGGTATTTCTCATTTTTACAAGCGAGAGTTTTTTTCAGGAATAGAAGCTTTCGAATATGTGATTAGAAGTTACAAATCAAAAGATAAATACAAAGCTTTGATTTGGCTAGCGCGTTCTTATAATGAAATTGGCGCCCCTTCTCAAGCAGAACCCATTATTAGTTTATTAAAAGAAGACAAAAAAACATCCAAGTACGCAAAAAAACAATTACCCGCTTTACAAGCCGATTACTATATGAAGCGTGGTATGTATAAAGAAGCTGAAGATGCTTTGCTGGCTGCTTTAAAAGGTGGAGACGCTAAAAAAAGCAAACTATTAACCATTTTAACTCGCCCATCAAAAAAAACAAGAGCGAGGTACAATTTTATTTTAGGCCAATTAGCCGAAGAGAAAAAAGATAACAGAAAAGCGATTCAGTATTACAAAAAAGTAATTGATTTGAAGCCCGATTATGAGTTTGTTTTTAATGCCAAAATAAAACAAGCGAGATTGTTTGATATCAAATCAGGTAACATTGCCAAGTTAAAACGTGAATTATTAAAAATGACTCGTGATGTAAAAAACACCGAGTACTTAGATGTAATTTATTACACCTTAGGGGAAATATTTGAAAGAGAAAAAAACGAAGCAGAAGCAATTGCTAATTATAAACTATCTGTAAAAAACAGTACACAAAATCCAAAACAAAAAGCTCTATCCTACCTCAAATTAGGAGAGATTAGTTTTGAGCAAGCAAACTATACTGCCTCTGGTGCTTACTATGATAGTACCATGATTACCCTACCGAAAGACTATAAAGACTATACGATTATTAGTAAACGAAAAGAAACTTTAGAAACTTTAATAGGTTACATCAGAACGATACAACGTGAAGATAGTTTGCAGCGTATTGCTAAAATGAGTGAAAGTGATAGAACCCGTTTTATCAATAAAATGATTACAAAAATTGAAGAGGAAGAGGAAAGAAAAAAAGAAGAAGCTGAAGCTCTTCAATCACAAAATGGAACACTAAACCCAAATGCTCCTGCTCCAATAGCAAATAATGGATTGCCTACCGTTAGCAACGGACAAAAAGGTGAATGGTATTTTTACAATCAAACCACCTTGAGTTTTGGATTGAACGACTTTATTAAAAAATGGGGAAATCGTAAGTTAGAGGATAACTGGAGAAGAAGTCAAAAAGCTTTAACGTTTGAAAATCAAACAAACCCTAACGATAGCGTTGCTGATGTGGCAGCTGAAGGAACAAAAATTAAAAACACTAACAACAAAAAAAGTGTTGATTATTATTTGGCAGATTTACCTTTAACAGACTCACTATTAAAACGTTCAGATAAACGCATTGTTGATGCTTACTATAATTTAGCAAGTACTTATAAAGAAGAGTTAAATAACAACAAGAAAGCCATTGCTACTTTTGAAGAGTTGAATAACCGCTATTCTGATAATAAATATAAATTATCAACGTATTTTCAATTATACCGAATTTTTACGTCTGTCAAAAATCAATCTCAAGCCGACTATTATAAAAACAAAATTTTAAATGAGTATCCTAATAGCGAGTATGCTCAAATAATTAAAAACCCAAAATACATTTCGGATAAAGCAGCTCAAAAAGGAGAAGTTGAATTATTTTATAACGATGTGTATAACGATTACTCCATTAGTAATTATAGCGCCGCTTATAATAAGTGTAACGAAGCGGACGCAAAGTTTGGAAAAAATGATTTCTCGCCAAAATTTGCCTTCATTCGAGCTATTTCTATTGGTAAATTAAAAGGCGTTGATTCGCTAGACGCTGCTTTAAAAATGGTGCAAGTGCTCTATCCAAAAGATGATGTTTCAAAAGAAGCCCAAAATATTATTGAATTAATTTATAATTCCAAACATCCTAGCGAGGCAACAGGCAATGGAACAAGTACGATTAATAAAACTGATACGTTTAGTTTAGATTTAAATTCTCAACACTTTGTAATAGCAATTTGTCCGGATGATGCCGCTATTGCCAATGCATTTAAATCAGCGCTAGCAGATTATAATAATAATTTTTATGGCAATGCGAACTTATCTATTACAAGTAGTTTGTTTGGCGCAGCCGATCAAATTACCAACATTAAAACATTTAAAAATGCGCAAGAAGCGATAGAGTATATTGACAACTTGAAAAAAGATAAAACGGTGTTTTCGGGTAAAGTAAAAATAGAGATGTTTACCATAATGGCTATATCAGCCGATAATTTACCAAAACTATTTAGAAAAAAACAGGTGAGCTACTATAAGCCTTTTTTTGATGATCATTACAAATAACAGAAGTTATTTTATATATTCGTAAATCAAAAATATAAGCATGTTTCAAAAAGCAAATAAAACTTCGGAGTCAACTGCCACATCTATTAACTTAATCGGTAATGGAACTACCATTATTGGCGATATAAAATCTAATGGAGATGTCAGAATTGATGGTTCCTTAAAAGGAAATCTCTCTATATCTGGGAAATTAGTAGTTGGTCCATCTGGAAATATTGAGGGAAATATCATTTGTCAAAATGCTGATATTTCAGGAGAAATTCATGGAAAAGTAACTGTTAGCGAATTACTATCTTTAAAAGCAAGTGCTAAAGTTTTAGGCGACATCGTTACAGGAAAAATATCTATTGAACCTAACGCTACATTTACTGGTACTTGTAACATGGGTGCCGTTGTAAAAAACATAACTAATGTCAGCGAAAAACGAGAAGCAGCAACCCAAACCGCTTAATGCTTACGCAAAATATAGCGCCTTAGGCATTCAAATGGCAGTAATTATTGGCGGTGGTTGTTATGGTGGTTTTAAATTAGACGAGTATTATAAAAACACAACTCCTATCTTTACCATCATTTTAAGTTTAGTCTCCATTGGCTTAGCAATGTATATTGTACTAAAAGATTTTATTAAGCCGAGCAAGTAATACTCAATATGCAAAATCAAAAAAAATACTATTTACAATTTATTACTATTTGCATAGGTGCTTTAGTGTTGTCCTTTGGCTTAAGTCAATTACAAACCCGTTATTTTAGCACTTCTCATTTTTGGATTCCAACCTTATTTTTTGCGGCAGCAACTTTAGGCACAAATGCTTTATTAACTAAGGGTGATAAACAATCCAAAGAATTTGTTTTTAAAACATTGGCCATGAGCATGGCTCGTTTATTAGTATGTATGATTTTTGTATTTATTTATTCTTTAGCAAACAAGCCCGAAGCATTAGCTTTCACGTGTCATTTTATGATTCAATATGTATTGTTTACCATTTTCGAAATGTCGTTCTTATTGAAATATATTAAACAAGCCGATTAAAGTTCTTAAATGCCAATCAACCAATTATATAAAATTCCACTTTCCTAAATACTTACCTTTAACATAACAAATACAAACCAAATGAAACAATTTATACTATCAACACTAGCAGTTTGCTCACTTGCCTTAGGTCAAGCGCAAACTCAAGCACCTTATCAGGGGCCGCTTACTAATATGAAAGGAAGCGAATACAAATTTACCGTTGTAAAAAGTTTAGATGCAACAGCCGTTCAAAACCAAGGTAACACAGGAACTTGCTGGTCGTTTTCATCTATGTCGTTTTTTGAAAGCGAATTAATTAGAATGGGGAAAGGAAAAGATTTTAATATGGCAGAAATGTTTGTGGCTCGCAAAGCTTATCCATTAAAAGCAGATAATTATGTGCGTATGCACGGTAGAGCAAACATGGCCGAAGGCGGTGGTTTTTCTGACGTTGTAAATGTGATCAAAAAATACGGTATGGTTCCTGAAGAAGTTTATACTGGTAAAAAAAATCCGAAAGAAAATCATAATCACTCGGTATTAGAAGCAACATTAAAAGGAATTACTAGTGCTGTAGCAAATGACAATAATAGTAAAATTGATTTTGAAGCTATGCACCAAGCGGTAGAAAGTACTTGTGATGCATTTTTAGGAAAAGCTCCAGAAAAATTTATGTATAAAGGAAAAGAATACACTCCTAAATCATACTACGAAGCTACTGGATTAAATATTGATGATTATGTATTTTTAACGTCATTTACGCACCATCCTTTCTACAGCAAATTTACTTTAGAAGTACCTGACAACTGGAACTGGGATCAAATGTATAACTTGCCTTTAAATGAGTTTCAAGAGGTAATGACTAATGCCATTAACACAGGCTTTACATTTGCTTGGGCATCTGACGTAAGTGAAAAAGGATTTAAATTTAAAGATGGTTTAGCAGTTGTTCCTGAAATGCCTTTCTCGGAAATGAGTGATGATGAAAAAGCTGACTTAACCAAAAAGCCACACGCTCAATTTAAAGTAACTCAAGAAAATCGTCAACAAGCATTTGATAATTACGAGACACAAGATGATCATGGAATGCACGTGGTTGGTATCGTTAAAGATCAAAACGCAACACCTTATTACATTGTAAAAAATTCTTGGGGTAAAGATAGAAACGAATGTGACGGCTATTTTTATGCGTCTGAAAGCTATGTGTTGTATAAAACTACTAGCATCATGTTACACAAAAAAGCAATTCCTGCAGCTATCGCTAAAAAATTAGGGATCGTGCAGTAAGCGTTAAAATAAACTAATTAAAAGCCCTTAGTGAAAAACTTTCGCTAGGGGCTTATATTTTTATACTAATTTTGAGGGAATAAATTAATTGCATTATGGAAGAGAACACATCTAACGAGAATCGTAAAAAATCAGGGTTGCTATGGATTTTAATTGCTTTGCTAGCAATTACTAACGGTGTTACCTTTTGGATGTACTGGCAAGAAAAAAATAAAGCAGCCAATGAGATTGTTGTAAAAGAGCAAGTGATTGTTGAGCGTGATAATGTAAAATCAGATTTATTACAATTACAAAAAGACTTTGATAACCTTCAAACGAACGATAAAGCCTTGCAAGCAGAAATAGAAGCTAAGAAAGCAGAAATCGCTCAATTATTAATAGATGCCGAAAAACACAAAGGCGACGCGTATATCATTTCTAAATTAAGAAAAGAATCAGAAACACTTCGTCAAATTATGAGAGGTTATGTAAGAACAATTGACTCTTTAGGAACTTTAAATAAAACCTTGATCGTAGAAAAAGATAATGTATTAAAAGAACTAGATAGTGAAAAAGGAAAAACAACCACGTTAAGCAAAGAGAAAGAAGTATTAAGCGCAACCATTCAAAAAGGCTCTATTCTGTCTTGCTCCAATGTAATGGCAAAAGGCGTTAAGTTTAAAAGTGGTGGTAAAAAAGAAAGCGAAACCACTAAAGCATCTCGCGTTCAAAAAATTAAAGTATCTTTTACTTTAGGTGAAAATAAAATTGCTCGTTCTGGCGAAAAAACCGTGTTTGTAAGAATTGTTACTCCTGATGGAAAAGAGATGGCAAAAAATTATGATGACAATTACCGTTTTACTTTTGATAAGTCGAGTGGCTATTTTGCTGGCAAACAAGCCTTAAATTATGCGAATGTAGAAATTAGCGGAGTTACATACTGTGAAGGTAAAGATCCTTTAGTACCAGGTAATTATATCATCGAGGTGTCTTGCGATGGTGTTATTATTGGCGGCACAAGCTTACGTTTAGATTAAAACCACATCCATATAAAAAAGCCGCTAATCCTGTATTAGCGGCTTTTTTTACTTTTCTGGTTTAGTGTTCTTAGTCCTTTGCGTTTTTTTCTTTTCTGGAACAACCATTACTTCTCCCATTTTTTGATGCGTTTCAGGTATTGGTTCTACACATTTTACTTTTCCCTTAACTGTTGGTTTTATGCATGGCTTTACAACAGGTTTTGCTGTGTCTTGTTTTGGAGGCATGACTCTAATTCCACCCATAATAGGATTAACTACTTGCACATCTCCTTTTTCGTGAGTAGGAGTTTGCGCCAAACTGGTTGAGGCATTAAATAACCACATACCAAATGTAAAATACAAAATAACGGCAAAACGTTTAGTAAAATTAAATCCTTTAAACTCGTTATAAAAAGCATCAAAGCTCAAAGCCGTTAATTGTGTTTTCTCGAAACGACCACAAACTTTTTCATCTTGTTTGGTAGAAAAGTACTCTTTAATTTCTTCGATGGATTTGGCACTAAAATCAATAACAGTTTTAACACATTTACCGCAAAAAGCGCCTTGCTGGTTAGGTGTCATTGCATCCCAATTTTCGTGACAAGGTTTTTTAATTGAAATTTCCATAATCGTAGTTTTTGCAATTAAGATGCTAGCAAACAACAAATTCCATAAATCAACTCCAAAAATATGTTAATCCCTTATTAGTAAGGAAAAATATGGATGTATATAATCCTTGAAAGCTTATAGTTTTTTATTGAAAACACCGATAGAACAAACAATATCGCTAACACTACCCAAATTGTAGGAATGTTTGGCAAAAATATATAAAGCAATAAAAAAGTTAAAATTGCCTGAAAAACTGCCAAACCATAACTAATGTACATCGCTCCTATAAAATAACCAGGCTCTCTATCAAAATGATATTGACAGTTTTCACAAGTATCATTCATAATAGGTAATTGCATGAACTTAGTCTTTTTTTGATACACGTCGCCATTTCCACAATTCGGACATTTTTCTTTAAGAATCAATTTCACTAAATTATCCTTAGTTGGTTTTAAATTATTCATATCTCCATATTTTATAGCAAAATTAATCATTAGAATAGCTGTAGTACTATAATTAAAATGACATTGTATAGCACAATAAAGACATTTTAGTATATTTATAAAGTGAAAAAGTTGTTGCCAATATATAATATCAAGCATTTTAAAGAAGAAACTTTAAATACTGATTTTTATGCCAACTACTTTATTCCGCACATTAAGCACCATCATATCGTTGCGGAACCACACAAACACGATTTTTATCTAATTGTATTATTTACAAAAGGTAGCGGCAAGCACGAAATAGATTTTAATACTTATGACATAAAACCTGGAACCGTTTTTTTAATGAGGCCAGGTCAAATGCATCATTGGGAACTATCTAAAGACATTGATGGGTATGTGTTTTTTCATACAACAAATTTTTATGATAAAGGATTTACACTATCAAGCATTTTAAATTATCCTTTCTTTAATTCTATTCATAATCCTCCACAAGTTTTGCTAAAGAAAAAAGCTTTTGAAGCACTACAAAAAACATTTGAAGCAATTGTAGAAGAGTATCAGGTAAATGAACTCATGAAGTATGAAAAAATTCATTCACTAGTTTCGTTAGTCTATATAGAATTATCCAGACATTATTTACCTGCTACAAAAGTTAAGAATGAAACTTATCTTCTAAAACTTAGAAAGCTAGAACATAATATTGATGTTTATTTTAAAACAAAAAAATATGCACATGAGTACGCTAGTTTAATGAATATAAGTGAGAAACATTTAAATCGTATTTGTAAAGAATGCTTAAATAAAACAACATCGGAAATAATTGCAGAACGAATTATTATTGAAGCTAAACGTTTACTTATTCATAAACAGCATAGCGTATCTGAAATAGCCGCTAATTTAGGCTTTGATGATAATTCTTATTTTTCTCGTTTCTTCAAAAAAAATTGCGGCGAAACTCCTATTCATTTTTTAAAAAAATACTAACATGAAAGTATCTGAAAATATACTTAAATGGGGCATGAGGTTATATCCACCTTTGCTACTTCAACGTATTTGGATACGAAACATTGACGCTGGGTTTAAAGGCGCTGATGTAAAAATAAATCGAAGTTTAATCACTCTGAATTTTGGGAAAGCCATTTTTGGCGGAACTATATACACGGCAACAGATCCTTTTTACGCCATGTTATTTGGGCAACTATTAAAACATAAAGGTTATCAAATCAGTGTTTGGCTAAAGAGTGCAAGCATACAATTTGTAAGGCCGGGAAGAACTGACTTGTTTTATCAGATAACAATTACAGATGATATGATTCAAGAGGCCGAAGATGCATTAAACAAAAACGGTGTTTTTATAAAATCGTATTCTATAGAAATTTATTCGAAAACTGGTGATTTATGCGCCATTGCAAAAAATGAGATTTATATCAGGAAAAAATAATCTTTCTATATAAAATAATCTTTTACTTTTGGTCTTTCAAATTTAAAAACCTTTTAAACTCAATCTATGTCAATTAGCCAAAAACTTAAAGAACGCAACGGAGAATTATGTGAATTATGTAATAGCGAAACAGCAACACATGATTATACAGTTAGTCCAAAAAACGATGACTCCATTGAAAACCAAGTGGCTTTATGTAACACTTGTTTAGAAGCAATTGATAGTAAAGATGCTAGTTTTCATTGGCGTTGCGTTGAAGGAAGTATTTGGAGCGTAGAGCCAAGTGTGCAAGCTTTAAGTTATAGAATATTACAAAACTATAAAGAAGAAGATTGGGCAAATAATTTAATTAGTTCTGTTGATTTAGATGAAAATGTAATTCAATGGGCATTAAGCGCATTTGAAGTAGCCGATGTGCACAAAGATGCATTTGGTAATACTTTAGAAAACGGAGATACCATTGTTTTAACACAAGCTCTTAATGTGAAAGGAACGAACTTTACTGCCTCTAAAGGAACAGTAGTTAAGAAAATAAAATTAGTTCATGATAATGTTGAACAAGTCGAAGGCAAAATTAACGATCAAACAATTGTGATACTTTGTAAATACACTAAGAAAAATTAATTAAAAAAGCCTCTCAATATTGAGAGGCTTTTTTGTACCCGAACACCTCGAATTATCGAACTTTTGCAATGGTTTAAAGGCTATTGTGGGTTTAAAATCTCTTTTTTTTGCTGGTGAAAATATATAAGTCAGAGAAAGGACTTTATTTTGATTTAAGACCTATTTTATTATACAGTTATTACCTACTATAATTCAATCCCTACTACCATAATATCATCCACCCGCTCATGGTTTCCCATCCATTCAACTAAAGTAGTAGTCTGTAACGTATCCTTTTGTTGATCCAGCGTTTGAATTTGCCCTGCTTCAAGCGTTTTCATAAACTGAAACAAAAAAGAAAATTCACAGGAACATGTCTGTACTTAGGGAGGCTTTAAAACCGATCATGGAAGAGCAACAGGAATTTTTAAAAAAAGCATAAACGCTTCAGGTAATTTATTTGTCAAAAAATTGGCTAATTTTATATTACTATGAGTGAAGCAGAAGAATACCTTGAAAATTTACAGGGTCTTATTACTTTTATGTATCTAAAGAGAAACAAAGTTGTTTCTCTTTATGATATTAATCGACTCGACCAAATCACTCTCGCAAATCTTCAGGAAGAGTTTAAAGAATGTAAGGACGAAATATTTGCTTGGCATAGAGAAAGAGATTTGGCGACCATTGATGCGTTGGAAAAAGTTAATATTAAGCATTTGAAGGAAGCTGAAAAACATTTGCCAAAAGAAGAGATCGAAAAGCAGTTGATCGAAAGTTCAAATTATATCAAGGATCTTAAAACTATACAACACTCTTCGCGATTTCAAGAGACACTTCATTACGAAATAATAAAACCGCTTTATGAACGAATAGCAAATGCAGCGGAAGAACTTGGCGCAAAACGTCCTTCAAATAAAATAATTCTTGCATCATTCCGCACCCAACAGGTGAATGCAGTAGCTATAAAATTAAAAAGTTCCGAAGAATTTATTATTGGATTCGAATCACAACTATTTAGTTTTCTCAACAGATTTACAAAACTAATTTCACAATCGCTACCACTAAATAGCTTCTCTAACGACAATTATAATTTTTCTACAAAGAAAGAAGATGTTATAGCGTATGTCAAAGACAATTCCCCGATTCAAACACTGTTCACTGGTTTAATTTTGTCTTACGCAGTTACAGGGAATGTTGATACTGCTAATGATCTGATATTAGAATACCCGCAGTATATAAACGCAACATATCTCCTTACGGCAATGGAGCTCTTCATCATGGGACATGAATACGGGCATATTGTTAAAGGTCATTTGAATAAAAACCCAGGTCAAACATTACAGCTAAGTAATATTGATGCCGAACAGATGCAAAGAAATTGGGATCAGGAATACGAGGCTGATACCCTTGGATTATATTTTTCAATAAAAGCTTCGATCAAAGAAGGATTTCAGGAAGATTATGATTTAATTGGCGCTGACCTCTATTTTATGTTACGTGAAATCGTTGCTAAGTCAGTTTCTATTATCAAATATGGCGATGAAAATGCCACGAAAGATTCTGAAAGCCATCCTGCGGTAAAAGACAGAAGAGATAACCTTCGCAAGTCATATTTAAAGTCCTTCCGCAACGAGCAATTAGTTAAAGCCGAGTACTTGCCAACGGCCCTAGAAGATGTGTTGAATTATCTTTGGAATGAAACAAAACCTGTTTTACATCATCATTACACAATACACAAAGGCAAATTCAAAATTTAAACATTAATACAATTCGGTACGCAATGGAAGAACTCATAAAATTGACTGAACGCAAAAATTTTCTACTTGCTATTGGAATAGACATTTATGCTAAAAGCAGATTTAATTTGCTTCATAATGCCGTTTATGACGTCAAGAAAATAACTGAAATATTGTGCGAAAAATACAATTTTGAATTAGTCGAACAACCTATTTTAAATGAGAATGCAACCAAGCAAAAGATAATCGATTCGCTAAACGAATTAGTTGCTACACTGACTCCTGAAGACAATATAGTAATTTATTTTGCAGGTCATGGAATACAGAATCCAATAACTAATCATGGATATTGGATACCGTACGATGTAAATGATTCTCCAAGCAGCTACATTCCTAATTCTACTATTAAGGATGCAATCGAAGGGATCGACGCTAAACATGTGTTTTTAATTTCTGATTCGTGTTATTCTGGAACCTTTCTCACTCGAACAAGATCAGCAGACATTGCTTTCTATTACGACAAACTGGATGCCTTGAAATCTCGTTGGGTTTTGGCATCAGGAGGTGAGGAGAAAGTTTCAGATGGCAGCGAGGAAGGCACGGGTAGTCCTTTCTTCAACGTACTTTATGACTTTTTGAATGAAAACACAAATAAGCATTTATCAGTTTCGGAAATTATTAATCACGTTAATCATGCAACAAGGCGAATAGCAAAACAACAGCCCAATGGCGCCTACATACAGAATGTAGGTCATGAAGATGGTCAAATGGTGTTGGTTTTAAAAGACGATTATTCAAAAAATAACAATACATCATTTATACTTGAGAAAAAACCTGAAATTGAAGAAAACTCTACCCAATTTAGTACTGGTAAAGAACTCCTGATTATAAAATCCTTCATTCCAACTGCTGATTACTTGATCGTCGAACTGTTCAGGTTCGATGACGACGGAAACAAAAAAAATATATTCAGAGACAATATTGTTAGGCCGCGGGACGGAAAAAATGGCAAGGAAGATGAATGGGAACTTGTTCAGCGATTTGCAACAATGACAGGCGTTATACGATATTTAGATGAGAATAAAGACTTCACCACAAAAAATAGAGTAATCGTAATGTACGCATCTGAGGAAATCGATCAGATTGAAAGCACAGCTCATGCAAAGCAACATTATAAAAAGCTACAGCAGCTTAAGGTTGCAAACACAACCTTAATGACTTGTCTTCACTGTTCTAAAAGTATTCTATCAAACGATAATTT
>ERZ724527.857-NODE-857-length-14501-cov-4.100789_pt1 | contig 14501 bp, 10 predicted proteins | sample MGYA00376060_ERZ724527 | MGnify/ENA primary metagenome ERZ724527 (study PRJEB28724, sample SAMN07190886) | activated sludge metagenome | isolation source: activated sludge of sewage treatment plant in Hong Hong | place: USA: Christiansburg, Virginia | collected...
GAAGCGCGGGCTCGGGCCGGTTTCGATTTCGACGGTTTCGAGCAGATCCATGGGCAGTCCTCGTTGCGGGGCCGGCGATTGTCCCGCGCCAGCCCCGGACTGCCAATCAGGGCGCAGCGCGGGCGTGATCGCCCACTGCGGCCCTGGTCGCCACGGCGCCGGCCTTGGGCTGGAAGAAGAATTCGCCCGCTTCATGACCGGCGAACTGGATCGGCGCATATTCCGGAATCTGAACCAGCGACGATTCCGCTGCGGCCAGCGCCAGCGACGACGAGACCTCGCGGAACAGGCGCTGGCCTTCCAGCAACTGCGCGTTGTCTTCCAGTGCGGCGATCAGCGCGAGCGCGAAATGCGAGTTGTTGCCGCGACCGGTATCGGGCACCGGCGCCAGCCCGCCCGACGTCAGCGCGGTGCGTGACCGGCTCTGGCTCATGGTCTTCACCCACTGCGACCAGGCCTTGTCCGGCATCGCGCTGCTGAAGGTCGGGACCGCCGCACGCGTCATTGCGCCGGAATAGCAGGAGTCAGCGACCACCAGCACATGCTTCGCGTTCATCGTATTCAAGATGTCGCTGATCGCGCGGTTCGACAACCACGAGGCCGGCGTGTTCTGGCGGCCATCGGCAGGAATCCAGTAACCCTGTCGACTCGTGGCATCGACTTCGCCATGACCGGCGAAGTAGACGACCAGGTTGTCCTCCGGACCGAGGGCTTCCCGCTTCGCGTTCAGCGCCGAGAGAATCTCGAAACGGTTCGCGTTCTTCAGCAAGGTCGTGGTGAAGCCATAGCGGCGCGACAACACATCGGCCACCTTGTCGGCATCGTTGGCGGCGCTGCTCAAGGCCGGATAGTCGCTGTACTGGTTGTTGCCGATCACGATCGCGTGATAGCGGCCGAGCGCGACACCACCAGGGACCGCGCGTTGCACGTTGCCAGCCCCGCCGGCCACCACATTCGACGGCAACAGCAGGAATTCGACACCGCTGCGCGAACCGGCACGATCCACTGCGGTGACCGAGACATTGGTGCCGTCGGCATCGACCGGCATCTTGGCGCGGAACAGGCCGTCCGCGCCGACCGGCACCGCCGTGCCATTGATCAGCACCGACTGCAGCCCGCTGCGGGCGATGACCTTGCCGACCACTTCGGTCTGGTCACCCTTCGGCGCCAATGCGGCCGTGCGACCGCGCGTGACGGTCAGTGCCGGTTCGAGGATTTCGACCAGCGGGCCGCTGCCGGCCAGGATCGGCGCACTGCCCGGACCACCGACCCGCTGTTCAAGCGCGCTGATCTGCGCGCGCTGACGCACCACCTCACGTTGCTTCGAGGTCAGCTGTTGTTCGAGCAACAGCAGCAGTTCGCGATCTTCCTTCGATGCGGCGACCGCCGACTGCATCTGCTTGCGCTCGCTGTCGAACTTCTCCAGTTCGGCCTTGATCTGCGCATCCTTCTGCTTGAGTTCGGCTTCCAGCGCCGTCATCCGGCCGATCGCGGCATCGAGTTCCAATGCCAGGTCGGATGCCGCCGCGCGCACGCGCTTCAGTTCTGCGGTGGCCTTTGCGGCCTCGGCGCCGCCGCGTTGCACCTGCGCGTCCAGCGTCGTTTCCTGCGCACGCAGTTCCGTCAGGCGTTTCTGGTCGGCGTCGCGCTGCGCGGCGTGCCGCAGTTGATCCTGTTCGAGCTTGGCGCGCTCGAGTTCGATGCGCTCCTGTTCACCGGCAAGCTTGTCGTTCAAGGCGATCATGTCCGGCGTGGCGGCGCCCAGCTGGGACTGTTTCGCGGCGAGTTCCGCGCGCGCCTTCTGCAGCTCGGCCTGGGCCGACTCCACGGCGCGCTTGCGTTGGCCGAGCTCGCCCTTGAGCTTCTCGTTCTCGGCACGGAGGGCATCGGCAGCGGCCTTCTGTCGTTCGATGTCTTCGCGCAGGCCGGCGATCTCGCCTTCCTTGGCGCTGACCGCGGCGGTCATGGTCGAGGCATAGATCAGGTCATCCCCGGTCAAACCGGACGCTTCGCGATACAGGTTCAGCGCACGGGTCATGTCCTTGGGCACGCCGAGCCCTTGTTCGTAGAGGTAACCGAGATTGATTTTCGCGCGCTTGAGGCCTTGGGCGGCCGCCTTGTCGTACCAGGGCGCGGCACGCGCCGGGTCGGGCGCAGTGCCGAGGCCCTTGTCATAGATTTCGCCGACGTAATTCTGAGCCTCGGCATCACCGGATTCGGCCTGGGCCAGCCACACCTTGAGTGCGGTCTCGTAGTTGGCGCGGTCGTAGGCGACGTATTCGCCGCCGCGGATCTCGCAATCCGACTGGATCGTGCGGATCGGCCGTCGCGCACTCATGTAGGTGCTCATCTTGCCGAGCTTGCGCACGGTGCCTGGCAGCAGGCAATCGACGATCATCATGTCTTCGGCGTTGCGGATGGAGGCACGTGGCGCTTCCACCGGCACCGCGACCAGGACCATCGTCGCCGCGATCGCGACACTCAGTGCATTTGCCTTCAGGGTGTTCGGAACGGCCATGTGCTCGGGCTCCATCGGCTGGGGGAGCGCTGCGCGGCTACCGGCACCGCGTGGCGCTGTAGTAGGCTCGGAGTATAGCCACAGCGTCTGCAGGGAGTCCGTCCGATGACCACGCCCGTCCGCTTCACAGCACCGCGCGTCGCACCTCGTTCCGGACATCGCGTCCTGCGTTCGCTCCTTGCCGCCGCACTCGTCGCCTCGGCATCGCTCACGCAAGCCGTGTGCCTGAATCAGAGCAGCGGCAGTGGCCAGTCGCTGGTGAAAGGTTCCGCGGTGTTCATGCCGCTCACCGCCGGCATCACTACGTCGACGACGCCGGCTCCGGACGAAACCTTCAACTGGATCGCGCCGGCGCCACTGACGTTCACCGGCAACGGCAGCCAGACGCTGTCGGAAACCCTGCCCTGGGTCGTGTCCGGGCCGACCATGTCCGTCGACAGCCTGCAGGGCGTCTACATTCCGCCGTCCGCGCCCACGGGTACTGTCAGCGTGTCGGTGTCGACCACGTCCTGCCCGACGTCGGTGATGAATTACACGATCAATGTCGGCGACCTGCTGAACCCGACCACGACGAAGCTGGCGGGCGACAGTCAGGCCTTGCCGCCGGGCAGTCCCTCCGCATTTCTGGAACTCGGACTGACCCACACCGACCCGGGCGGTGGCCCGACCGTGCTCGGCGCGGTCAATGTGCCGGTGTTCTTCACCACCAACAGCTTGTCGATCGCCAGCCTCGACCCGCTCGTGCCGCTGGGCAACCTCAAGGTGTACACGGACGGCGCCGGCATCGCGCGCATTCCCTTCTTCGTCGATCCTGCGGCACCCGTCGGCTCCAACTTCACGATCGATGCCGTGGCACCCGGCTATCCGCCGCAGACGTTCAACGCCACGGTGATCGCTGCCACCCCGATGATGACCATCGTGTCCGGCAACGCCCAGTCCGGGGAAGCCGGGACGACATCGGCACCGCTGATCGTCGAAACGATGTTGTCGGGAACGCCCTCCAACGTGCCGGTCACCTTCGACGTGGTCGACGGCGACGCCACCTTCGATGAAAACGGCGGCACCAGCTACACGTCGTTTGTCAACGGCAACCGCCAGCAAGCCCACATCCGCTACGGCGACATCATCGGTTCGATCCGGGTCACGGCCAATGCACCCGGATATCCGGGCGTGCAATTCATTCTGAACTCGACACCGCGCGGCGCCGTCGTCGTTACCTCCGGCGACGGCCAGGTATTGGAACCCGGTGCGACCAGCAATCCCGTCGTGGTGGTCGCGCAGAATTCCGATGGCAGCCTCGACGTCGGCCGCACCATCGAATTCTCGGTCGTCGCCGGCGATGCCGTGATCACCGAGAGCGGCACGACCAGCTACACCAGTTTCGATACCATCGAAAACGGATTGCACACGATCTCGCTGACCGCCGGCACGACCCCAGGGCCGATCGTCGTTGCGGCGACTTCGGCCGGTTTCGTGGACGGCAGCATTTCCGCCACGATCCAGTCGGGTGCGCCGCTGGAACCGATCCAGATCGTCGCTGGCGACGGTCAATCGGCCACGATCGGATCGGTCCTGCCGCAAGCACTGAAGGTCCATGTGCCGGTGCCGCTGGGCACCGTCGGCCCGAACGTGACCTTCACCGTCACTTCCGGCGGCGCGCGCTTCGTCGACAACACGCTCGCGACCATCACGGTGCCGCTGGATGCCGCTTCCGATGCGGCGGTGCTACTGCAGTTCGGCAATGTGATCGGCAACGTCGGCGTGCTCGCCAGCGCGCCCGGCTACCAGCCGGTGCAATTCTCGCTGTCAGCACTGGCACCGGGCGGCAGCGGCATCAGCCTGACGCCGGCGTCGACGCCGACGACCGGCACCACCGGCTTCGACAGCGCTCCGCTGATCGTTCTGCTCAGCGATGGCGGCAATGCCGTCTCCGGCGCGACCGTCACCTGGCAAGTCGTGACCGGCGACGCCAGCGTGAACCAGTCGAGCACGACGACCAACGCCAGCGGCCGCGCCCAGACCACCCTGCGTTTCGGTGCCGAACCCGGCGCCGTCGTGGTGCGCGCGACCCATGCGCCGAGCCAAGGCAATGCACCCGTCAGTACCGACTTCAACCTGAGCGTGGGCGATCCCACGCTGGAGATCGTCTCCGGCGACTTGCAGTCCGGCCCGGTCGGCACCGCACTGGACCACCCGATCGTGTTCCGCCTGCGTTATGCCGACGGCAACGGCATCGGCGGACAGCCGCTGTCCTTCATCATCGATGGCGATGCAACGGTGCTGAACCCGACCGTCACGACCGACGCCACTGGCAGCGCCGGCGTGCAGTTGCAGTTCGGCGCAACCGCCGGCCACGTCGGCATCGATGCGATGGCCTTGTCGGGCCGCGTGAAGGTGCTCGCCTCCGCCGTCAGCTTCGTGCCCAGCCTGACCATTCTGTCCGGCAACAACCAAACCGCGACGGCCGGCACCGCCCTGCCGCAGCCACTGGTGGTCAAACTGAGCGGCCCTGCAGCGGCGATGGCGATGGCGAAGGGGCTGGGTGGCCTGACCGTGACCTGGCAAGTGTCCTGCGGCAACGGCAGTCTGGCATCGGCGACCACGACGACCGACCTTGCGGGCGAGAGCCGGAATCAGCTGACCCTTGGCACCTCGCCTGGATGCAACACGGTGCAAGCCAGCATCGCCGGCATCGGCGGCGTCAGCTTCAGTGCGACCGGCACGGTCCCGTCGACCAGCGTGCTCGAGATCCTGTCCGGCAACGGCCAGAACCTGCTGCCTGCAGTCGAGTCGGCCCCCTTGCGCGTGCGCTTGCGCAGTCCCGGTGGCGAGCCGGTTGCGGGTTTGACCATTCGCTTTGCGGCCGATCGCAGTGGCGTCCAGCTCAGTCACGACGAAGTGACGACCGCGGCCGACGGCACCGCCTCGACGACGGCCCGCATGGGCCTGCCGTCCACGTTCAAGGTGATCGCATCGGTACGCGACGTGCCAGCCATCGCCACGGTCGAGTTCACGCTGAATGTCGGCATTGCCAATACGCCCGGGCTGACGCCGCCGCAAGAGCGCCTGGCCGAGATCATCGACACCGCCTGCCCGGCACTCGCTGCGCTGAGCAATCCGACGCCGCGTCAGCTGGATTTGCTGCAGCGCTGTTCGGAGCTGGTGGTCAACGCCCGGAATCACCCCGGTGAAGTGCGCGACGCGCTCGGCAACCTGCTCGCGCGCAAGGGCGACGCACAGAATGCGGCGGCGCTTGCCGCGGCCAACAGCCAGCTCAACAATCTCAAGGCGCGCTTTTCGGCACTGCGCTCCGGCTCGCGCGGTTTCGACCTCGCCGGCCTCAACGTGATGACCGGCAGTGGCGCCCTGCCCTTGAGTCTGTTGCCGAGCGCGATCGCGCTGGCGGTCGGCGAGGAGCCGCCTGCAGAAGTCGGCGATGCGTTCTCGCGCTGGGGCTTCTTCGCGACCGGCACCATCGGCCGCGGCGAACGCGACCCGGACACGCTCGATCCGGGCTTCAAGTACGACAGCTACGACCTCACCGCCGGCGTCGACTACCGCATGAACGACTCGTGGATCCTGGGCGGTGCGCTCGGCTTCAATCGCAACACGACCGATATGCCGGGCGATACCGGCGGCATGGATGCCAGTGGCTGGACCGCATCCGGTTACGCCAGCTGGTTCAACGGTGCGTCGTGGTATGCCGATGCCGTGCTCAGCTACGGCCACAACAGCTACGACCTGGACCGCCAGATTCGCTACAGCGTCGACGGCCTTGCGGGTGGACGGACCTTGATCGATCAGGTCGCCTCGGCATCGCCGGGTGGAGACCGCCAAGCGCTGTCGTTGTCGCTGGGCCGTGACTTCAGCAAGAACGCGTGGACCTTCGGCCCCTATCTGCGCGCCGCCTATTCGAAGCTGGACTTCGACGCCTACACCGAAACCATGTCGCGTCCCGACGGCCCCGGCGCAGGCTTCGCGCTGTCGGTCGACGGGCGCACGCTGAAGAGCCTGCAAGGCGTGGTGGGCGGCAAGTTCAGCTATGCCGTGAGCACGTCCTGGGGCGTGCTCGTGCCGAACGCCCAGCTCGAATGGGTCAAGGAGTTCGAAGACGACCCTGACCTGTTGGTCACGCGCTTTGCCTTCGACCCGAACCAGACGCCGATCCTGATCGAAAGCGACCGCATCGACACCGACTACGTCAATCTCGGCCTGGGCCTGTCCGGTGTGTTCGCCAGTGGCCGTAGCGCTTACGTGTATTACGAACATGTCGCCGGCCAGGACCGCATGAGTTCGGACAGCCTCGCCATCGGCGTGCGCATCGAATTCTGACGGGGGCTTGGCGGAATGTTCGAATTGGTCATAATCCCAATCCAGATGCGGCAGCAGCCAACATGATCGAATTCGGGCACTCCACCCACGTCGGGCTCCGCCGCGAGCACAACGAGGACACCTATTACGCCGACAGCGAACTCGGCCTGTGGCTGGTCGCCGACGGCATGGGTGGCCACGAGAACGGCGAAGTCGCCAGCGCGCTCGCGCGCGACACCCTCGTGCGCGAAATCAAGGCCGGCGAGGTGCTGTCACGAGCGATCCAGCTCGCCGACGAGGAAATCATCAAGCACTCCAATCGTCGTCCACAGGCCCTGCCGATGGGCACCACGGTCGCGGCAGTGCGCGTGCAGGGCAACACTTACGAAATCGCCTGGGTCGGCGATAGCCGCGTCTACGGCGCCGAAGACGGCGAATTTCGTCAGCTCTCGCAAGACCATTCCTATGTGCGCGAACTGGTCGAGCAAGGTGCGATCAGCCCGGAGCAGGCGCGCACGCATCCGCATCGCAATGTCGTCACGCAGGCGCTCGGCGTCACCGATCCGCAGAGCCTGCGCGTCGAAACCTTGACCGGCACACTGTCGCCCGGCAGTCAGCTATTGCTGTGCAGCGACGGTTTGACCGAAGAAGTCGATGATGGCGACATTGCACGGGTGCTCTCGCGCACCGACCTGTCCACGCAGGAATGCGTCGATCACCTGATCCTGGCGGCGCTGGATGGCGGCGGCTCGGACAATGTCACGGTAATCCTGCTGCGCTGCAAGTGAGTTGTCCGGGCGCTATTGCGCAACGCAATCCTTGTCGCGCAGGACCTGCAATGCGATACGCGCGGGGTCAGCCATCAAACCGCTTTCGGCAAGCAGGTTGCAGCCGGTGATCGAGCCGCGATCCAAGGCGGCGCGCGCCTTCGATTCGTAGAAATCCGCAATCCGTGCCAACCCCTGGGTGGCTTCGGCATTGCCGGCATCCAGCCGCAACACCTGCTGGTAGATCTCGATGGCATTGTCGCCGGGCGGCGAAGACAGCTTGCGTCCGATCACACTCGATTCGTCGCTCGGTGCGATTGCTTCACGCACATACCCGTTCGCCTTCGCCAGCAGACTGCCGACATCGCCCTCGATCACGATCGGTGGCGGCGCATCGGGAACGACGGGATCGGTCACGACGACGGGCGGATCAGGGGCGACCGGGGAATCGACATTCTCCACCGGCTTGCGTCCGAACATCGACCAGGCGAGGACCGCAACGATCAGCGCACCACCGCCCGCCAGTGCCCACAGCCAGGGTTTGGGTTGCGCAACAGTCTCGGCCGTCGACACGCCCTGCGCGATTGCGACGCCGCGCTGGGTCGGCTCGGTGTCGTCGCTCGGTCGCACTGCGGCGCGCGTCGCGGTGCGCTTGCGCGTCGCCATCGCCTCGCGCATCGCCCGGGCCTCGGGCGCGGTGGCGATCAGTTTCTCGCTGGCGATGACGAATTCATCGCCAGTCGCGAAACGCTGGTCCGGCAGCTTGGCCATCAGCCGATTCAGCAGCGGCTGCAGCCACGCCACATTCGGCGGCAGCTTCGGGATCGGGTGCGTCACGTGCATCAGCGCGATCGTGTACGGGTCCGATGAATCGAACGGCGGCGCGCCAGTCAACAACTCGTACATCATCGCACCGAGGCTGTAGAGGTCGGATCGACCATCCACCTTCTCCGCGCGCGCCTGTTCCGGACTCATGTAATGCGGCGTACCGATGGAATTGCCCGCGAGCGTCGCCATCGTGTTCGAGTTCATCGCCTTGGCGATGCCGAAATCGGCCAGCACGGCCGTACCGTTCGCGCGGAACAGCACGTTGGCCGGCTTCACGTCACGATGCACCACGCCCTTCTCGTGCGCATAGGCCAGACCGAGCGCGATGTCGCGCGTGACATCCAGAGTCTCTGGCACCGGCATCACCTTGCCCATGCGTTCGCGCAGCGTGCCACCCGGGATGAACTCCTGGGCGAGGTAGTACACACCGTTGTGCTGGCCAATGTCGTAGACGGTGACGAGATTGGGATGGCTGAGCTTGGCCGTCAGCCGACCTTCCTTGAGGAAGCGGTCGGTGAACTCGACATTCGCCGCAAGTGACGGCGCCATCACCTTCAGGGCCACCTCGCGGTCCAGGGACTCCTGCATCGCCAGATACACCGAGGCCATGCCGCCTTCGCCCAGGCTCCGCAGGATGCGATAGCCGGGGATATCGACACTGTGCATCACCTGGGTCACACTCATTCCGGTCGGCATCCACGCGCGTTCATCACGCAAAGATAGCAAAGCGCGTGCCGGCGCAGGCGGGAAAGTTGCGCTCAGGGTGCTGCGGCACGGGCAGCGCGCAAGGCCTCGGTGAACTTGGTCATCGACCAGGACTCGTCCTTCTCGATGCTCGCATACAGGGCGTCGACCCGCTCCTGCATGCGTTTGGCGGCCGCTTCATCGAGCAGTCCGGCACCTTCGTAGGCGACCACCACCGACTGCACGGCCATCGCGGCCTGCTCGGCGGCAGCGTAATCGCGGAACTCGCCGCGCTCCGCATCGGCCACCAGACTGCCAAGGATCACGCCCAATGATTCCGCGGGAAGCTCGGTCGCCTTGGTCGTCTCGCGCAAGGTCATCAGGCGTTCGCGCAGGGCACGCGCAGCGGCGAAGGTCTGCTCGCGATCGACGGTCGTGGCCTGGTGAAGTTTGCGGCTGCTCTCGAACACCTGTTTCGCCGCATTCGCATCGACCGCAGCCAACACGTGACGGAACATCAGCAAGTTGGCATCGTTCAAACGCACGACGCCAGGACCTAGACCCGTACCCTGGCGCGGCCCCCAGGCCTTGCCCGACATCGGGCGATGGCAGGCGTGGCAATCGAACAGCACCAGTTCCGGAAAAATGCCGTGCCATCCGGCCTTCGGGTCGAGCAGGATGTCGAGCGCATTGATCGCCGCCGAGGCCTGGCCCACACCCCAGTCGCGCACGCCGTCGTAGCGGCCCTTGCGCTGCTCGTAATCGTCATCGACGGTGTAATGCGGATGCAGCCAGGTGAAGGTGTCGAGTTCGAACGACAGCCGCGGATGGCCCGCGCCCATGATGCGATGCGTGATCATGCGGTCGCGCGAACCGGCGTGGCAGCTCAGACACAGCGCCGAACGCTGCACCGGATCTTCCGTCGGATAGAGACCGGCGGCGAGATTGTCGGCATGGCTCGCTTCGACATGCGATGCAATCCACGACTCGGCACCGCCATGGCAGGCCTCGCAGCCGACACCGTCCTCGATCTGGAACTTCTCGCCACGCGATGCCGCAGGCACGTGATCGGCGTGGCAATCGAGACAGACGCCCGCCTGCTCGGCCGCGCCCAGTCCGAGCTTCTTCGCGATCGCCTGCGACTCCGCACTCAACAGCGTCTGGTACGACTTGGCATGGGGGTCGAACTCCTGCCAGATGGCGAACTCGTTCATCTGGATCCGGGCTTTCGGTGCCGTCTCGGTCGCCCCGTGACAGACGCTGTTTGCGCAACTCGCGACCCCCAGATGCTGGTGCTCGGCGATCGTCGTACTGACCGGCTGCGCCTGCACCATGGCGACGACTGCGATCAGAGATGCGCCCAAGATCCATGCTTGCTTCACGGAATTCTCCCCAATGTCCGTCGTGCCGACGCATCTTCCACCCGCAGCCCGGCGCTTCGCAAGCGCCTGCGCTCAGGACTGCAATTCGCGCCACAGCGCCGGTTTCTTCGCCGACTTCGCGATCGCATCGAGGCGCGATTCATGCATCGCCAATTCTTCGGCACTGGCACGCAGCACGCGCAGCGCGCCGAGCTTGAGACCGTCGAGCGTCTCGTTCGCGACTGCCGCGGCCACCACCGGCGCTGCGAAACTCATCTCGCCCTGCCCGGCGGTCAAGGCGAGATACACTTCGGACAGCAGGTTCGCGTCGAGCAGGGCGCCATGCAGATCGCGCCCGGAATTGTCGACGCCGAGGCGCTTGCACAGGGCATCCAGCGAATTGCGCTGGCCGGGATAGCGTTCGCGCGCCAGCTTGAGCGTGTCCAGCACCGCACAACGATCACCGATGCGGCCGGCGTCCGGCCCAAGCCGCGACAACTCGGCATCGAGGAAACCGATATCGAACGCGGCGTTGTGGATGATCAGTTCGGCGCCATCGATGAAGGCGATGAAGTCGGCGACGACTTGCGCAAACAGGGGCTTGTCCGCCAGGAAATCATCGGTGAGACCGTGCACTTCCGCGGCGCCGCGATCGACTTCGCGCTGCGGGTTCAGGTACCGATGGAAGACGCGTCCGCTCGGGCGACGCTCGATCAGTTCGACGCAGCCGATCTCGATGACGCGATGGCTGCGTGCGTCGAGGCCGGTGGTCTCGGTATCCAGAATGATCTGGCGCATTCAGCGTTTCTCCAGATTCAGCAGATCGCGGATCGCGGCGCGTGCATGGGCGTCGACCGCTTCGTTCTCGGCGTGGCCATCATGCCCGCGCACCCAGTGGAAATGCACGCGATGCTGGGCCAGCACGGCATCCAGTGCCTCCCAGAGATCGCGGTTCTTCACCGGCTCGCGACCGCTGGTCCGCCAACCGTTGCGCTTCCAGCCCGCCATCCACTTCTCGACGCCGTGTTTGAGATATTGCGAATCGGTGGTCAAGTCGACCTCGCATGGCTTCTTCAACGATTCCAGTGCGCGCAGGGCGGCGATCAACTCCATGCGATTGTTGGTGGTCGCCGGCTCGGCCCCGTTCATCCAGCGCTCGATGCCACGAAAACGCAACAACGCCGCCCAACCACCCGGTCCTGGATTTCCGGAACAGGCGCCGTCGGTAAAGATTTCAACGCGCTCGACCGTCATGCCGCCAACCCGCTGCGCGAAGTCGGCCGGGCAATCCAGCCCGAGGCCGGCGTGACGACGCGACGGCGCGCACGCAACTGACGCACATTCGGCAGTTCACGCCGCTTGCGCGCTTCGATCAGGCACACCCCGGACCACATCCGCGCCGGTGCGAGCACGCGCGCGCCGTCACGGCCGTCGAATTCAATGCGCGATACGCGCAGATCGACGCATCCGCGGGCCGCCAGGGCCTCCAGCAAGGTCCGCGCGGAATGCACCCGCAACCTCGGCGCGCCGCTGTCGCCGAACCACAGCCGGCAACGCGTCCAGCCCCAGGCCCCCACCACCATGAGGGCGATGCTGCGCTCCGGCTTGAGCACGCGCATCGCTTCGTCCAGCAGCGCATCGACGTCACCGACGACTTCGAGTGCATGCTGCAGCACGATGCGATCGACGCTGTCGTCGCGCAATGGCCAAAGCGCGCACTCGGCGCGCAGGTCGCCCTCGAGTGCGCGGACGCCGGCATGCAGGTCGAGTACGCCGATCGCCGCGGCGTCGCTTCGATTCGCCGCCGACGAAATCCAGACTTCCCGTTCATCCGGTGCCGGACTGGCCGCGAGCGCGCGCCGTTCGGCCGCCAGCAATCGCGGCCACCAGCGCGGCGACGCATCGATCGGCATTTCGTTGGACTGGCGCATGGCGCGGCTCGGGTCGGGGGACCGTGATTGTGATACAAGCCGACCTGCATCCGGAAGAATTGCAGTCGATGCCAATCCTTGCGTCCACCCCGCTCGCCCATCTGACCGTGCATACACTGCCCGCGTTCGCCGACAACTACCTGTGGCTGCTTCAGGCCGGAGATGCCGCGGTTGCGGTCGATCCGGGCGATGCCGAGGTGGTCGAGCGCGCGTTGCAGGCACTTGGGCTGAGACTTGCAGCGATCCTGCTCACGCACCATCACCCCGACCACATCGGCGGCGCGGCTGCACTGGCGTCGCGCCGGCCCTGCCCGGTGTTCGGACCGGCGGACGCGCGCATTCCGATGGTGGACCGAATCTGCGTCGATGGCGACCGCGTGCCCGTCACCGGATTCCCGCCGATCACCGCATGGCATCTGCCCGGACACACCCGCACGCACCTGGCCTATCTCGTCGACGGTGCGATCTTCGTGGGCGACACGCTGTTTGGCGCCGGCTGCGGTCGCGTATTCGAAGGCGAGACCGCCGATTTGCATGCGTCGCTGCAGCGCATCGCCGGGCTGCCCGCCGCCACGAAGGTGTTCTGCGCCCACGAATACACGCGCGCAAACCTGGCATTCGGCGCTGCCGTCGAACCACGCAATGCAGCGATCGCGACACGCTTGCAGGCCTTGTCCGATGGCCGCCCGAGCGTGCCCTTCCCGCTGGCCGGCGAATTCGAGAGCAACGTCTTCCTGCGCTGCGACGAAGTCAGCGTGCGCGAGGCGACGTCGCGGCAGTGCGGTCGCGACCTGAACGAACCGGTCGACGTCTTCGTGGCGCTGCGGCAATGGAAGAATGCGTATGCGTGACTGTCGCTCGATCGTTCGCCGACTGGTCGCGTGCTCATGCGCGCTGCTGCTCACCGCCTGTGCGACACCGGTGCGCGAGCCGCGCTCGGTTCCGCCGACCAAGACGGAGCCGCACGTGGCGCCGGCAACCCCGGCCACACCGCCGGTCGCGATCTCATCAAGCCCCGGGAACGACTTGATCCACGCCGACGTCGAAGGCGCCGAAACGGCTGCCACGATTGCACCTGCCACCCTGTGGCAAGCGATCGTCGAACGCCATGCCTTCGTCCAGTGCGACGATCCAGCGCCGGCCGTGCGCCGCTGGCAACGCATCTATACACAGTCGCCCAAGCGTCATGCCGAGGCACTGGCCAACGCAGCGCCATGGATCGGCTATGTCGCAGACGAACTCGCGCGCCGCGGCCTGCCCTCCGAATACGTCTGGCTGCCCTTCGTCGAAAGTCGTTATCAGGCCTTCCGCACCCGCGGCGACCGTCCGGCCGGCGCCTGGCAGTTGATGCCGGCCACGGCGAAATGGCGTGGCCTGCGTATTGCCGACGACTATGACGGGCGCCTCGACTTCGTGGCCGCCACGCGCGCCGCGCTTGATCTTCTGGATTATCTCGGCAACGCGTTCGATCACGACTGGGCGCTGGTGACCATGGCCTACAACGCCGGCGAATATCGCATCAAGGGCGCGCTCGATCGCGCCCGCAAGTCCGGCAAATCGACGCAGGCCGAACATCTCGCGGTAAGCCCGATCACGCATGAACACCTGGTGAAACTGCGCGCACTTGCCTGCGTCGCGGCACGACCGGACACGATGGCCCTGACCCTGCCGGAGGTCGACCGCACCCGGCAACTCGCCCCTGTGGCCGTGCCGCATGCGATGAATGTGGCGCAACTCGCCGCGCTGGCGGGCGTTACGACCCAGCAGTGGATGCAATGGAATCCGGCTTGGCGCCGCGGTCATGTCGATGCCGGCGCCGAGATTCTGCTGCCGCGCGCTTTGGTCGAAACCGGCGCTGGCGCCATTGCGGCGGCAACGCCGGCGCCGATTGAGCCAACGCCGGCGGCATCGCATGCCGATCGCGATCGCGATCGCGTACACGTCGTGCGCAGCGGAGAATCGGCTTGGCAAATCGCGCGACGCCATCGCGTTCCGCTCGCCGCACTGCTGGCGGAAAATGGATTGACGGCGACGTCGGTACTGCGCCCCGGCCAGAAGCTGCGCCTGCCCTGATTCCGCCGCAGAACTCAATACGGCGGCG
>ERZ724527.859-NODE-859-length-14480-cov-4.849081_pt1 | contig 14480 bp, 11 predicted proteins | sample MGYA00376060_ERZ724527 | MGnify/ENA primary metagenome ERZ724527 (study PRJEB28724, sample SAMN07190886) | activated sludge metagenome | isolation source: activated sludge of sewage treatment plant in Hong Hong | place: USA: Christiansburg, Virginia | collected...
TGTTGCAGTTGTCCATGATGAACTTGTGCTTCTTCTCCTGCGCCTGTTCCAGCGTGAGGGAGAAGTCGCCATCGAAACGGGCACCGCTGTAACCACCCTTCTCGCCCAAGCTCAGGCGGAAGATCTTGTCCATGGTGGTGTAATGCGCGTCGAGGTCCTGTTGATCAGCCATGGGCGGTCGTGTTCGTTGTTGCGCCGCTGGAAGTTCGACGACGGGCGGACAAGGTAGGGCACAGGTCCGAGGATCCACGTCAACGTGATGTGCCATCTTTAAGCACCTTCTCTCCGAACCTATGAGCACGACCCTTCGCCACCGCATCTACTCCCTGGACCTGCTGCGCGGGCTTGTGATGGTGATCATGGCACTGGACCACACGCGCGACTTCTTCCACTTTGATGCCTTCCTGCACGACCCCTTGGACGGCGCGACAACAACGCCCATCCTCTATTTCACGCGTTGGATCACGCACTTCTGCGCACCCGTGTTCGTCTTCCTGGCAGGCACGTCGATCCACCTGCAGCACCTGCGCAAACCCACTTCGGATCTGAGCGCCTTCCTCGTGAAGCGAGGGCTCTGGCTGCTTGTGGTGGAGTTCGTGCTGATCACCTTCGCCTGGACCTTCAGCTGGAGCTTTCCCGTGCTGATCATGGGCGTGATCGCGGCCATCGGTTTCGGTATGTTGGGCATGGCCGCCGTGATCCGCCTGCCCTTCAACATGATCTTGGCGTTGGGCTTGGCGATCGTGCTCGGGCACAACATCCTGGACAGTGTTCCATCCACCCACCAAGGCTTCACTTGGGACCTGTTACGCAACGGCAACTTCGCGTTCCATCCGATCGGCGCCGGACACCAGCTCGCGATCATCTACCCCATCCTGCCCTGGCTGGGGTTGATGATGGTGGGCTATTGCGCTGGTCAGCTTTACGCACCCGACTTCAATGGCGCTCGAAGGAAGCGCACGCTGCTCTGGAGCGGTGCCGGCCTGATCCTGCTCTTCGTCCTCTTGCGCGTGCTGAACGTGTATGGCGACCCGGGTCCATGGGCCGCACACACAGAGCTTTCACGCACCATAATGTCCTTCCTTGATGTCCAGAAGTACCCACCATCGTTGCTCTACCTGTGCATGACCATCGGACCGGCGCTGCTCTTCCTTGCGGTGGCGGAACCGCTGAACAACGGCCTGACGCGCGCCATCAGCGTGTTCGGTCGCGTACCCTTCTTCTACTATGTGCTGCATTTCTACCTGCTACACCTACTGGGCATGGCGTTGTTCGTGGCCCAAGGCCATGCGCTCAGCGACCCTACGCCGGATGTGTACGGCATCCCCTTCCGCTACCTCATCGTCGGAGAAGGCTATTCCCTCACGGTGGTCTACGGGATCTGGATCGGCCTGGTGCTCGCGCTCTACCCGCTATGCCGCTGGTTCAATGCCTACAAGCAACGCCACACCTTCTGGTGGCTCAGCTACGTGTGAGCGGCCATGCCCCGTTGGATCGGGCGTTCCAAGCCTTATCCTTGTAACACTCAACGAACACCCATGACACCACGCTACACCCTTCTCGCCATTCTTGGATCCATGACCACCTTGGTGGTCGCCCAAGTGGCTCCGGATACTGAATGGCAGCGCTCCTTCGGCGGAAGCGGGAACGAGGGGGCCGCAGCTGTGCGCGAGACCACGGATGGCGGTTTCGTGTTCGGCGGACATACGGACTCCAACGACGGTGATGTGAGCGGCAACCACGGTGGCTTGGACGCGTGGGTCGGAAGTACCGATGCTGGCGGCGCCCTTCTCTGGAAGCTGGCGATCGGCGGAACGGGTGATGATGAGGTCCGCGATGCACAGCTCTGTGCCGACGGTGGGTCGATCCATGTGGGCTACACCTTCTCCAACGATGGCGACCTGATCGGCAACAAAGGCAGCGCGGATGTGCTGGTGATCAAGCTCGACAGCGTTGGGGACATCGAATGGGTGAACAACTACGGTGGTAGTGGCTTCGATGAGGGACGCTCGGTGGTGGCCACATCGGATGGCGGTTTCGTGATCGCGGGCTTCACCACTTCGGATGACGGGGATGTCTCGGGCCTGCAAGGTGGCATCGACTATTGGTTGTTCAAGCTCGATGCTACGGGCGCCTTGCTGTGGCAGCGCACGCTCGGAGGAACGGGCAACGAGTTCGCACGCGCCGTTCGACCTGTTGGCACGAGCGGTTTCATTGTGGCGGGTTACAGCGATTCGAACGACGGTGATGTGACCGGCAACAACGGCAACAACGACATGTGGGTGGTGCGCGTTGATGCCAACGGCGCTCCCATCTGGCAAACCTGCTTGGGCGGCACGATCGGTGATGGCGCGAACGCAGTGGCCACCACAGCGGATGGCGGTTTCATTGTGGCCGGCAGTGCCTATTCGGACAACGGCGATGTGGTCGGCAACCACGGCGCAGGTGATGCCTGGGTGGTGAAGCTTGACTCTTTGGGGGCACAGCTTTGGCAGATCGCCTTGGGCGGCACCAACACCGAAGAGGTGCTCTCCGCTACAGAGTCCGTGGATGGCGGCATCGTGCTCGCCTGCACGACCGCTTCCGACGATGGCGATGTGACCGGTTTCCAGGGTGTGAACGACTTCTGGCTCGTGAAGCTGGACAGTGATGGCGGTCTGCTCTGGCAGAAGACCTACGGCGGCACCGGCACCGAACAGGCCAATTGCCTGGAGGAGACGGCCGACGGCGGCATCATCATCGCGGGCGCCAGCAACTCGGTCGATGGCGACCTTACGAGCAACGCAGGGCTCATCGATGTGTGGCTGATCCGCTTGAAAGGGCTTAGCACGGGCGATGTCGAAATGGCGAACGATCAACTGAACGTGGTGCCGAACCCGAGCAATGGCCCCGTGATGATCTCCGGCATGAACGGTCCTGGCACACTTTTCCTCACGGATGCCCTGGGTCGCATCGTGCACAGCGAACGGGTCACCAGCTCCAACCACCGAATTGACCTCGAGGCTTTCCCAACGGGCGTCTACCAGCTCACGCTGCGGACCGCGGAAGGGATCGCTTCGCAACGCTTGGTGTTGCAGCACTGAGCGCATCCACGGAACGTTCCGTTGCATCGTTGGTGAGATGGTAACGATCTTGTTCTGGACAGCCCTTGCTGTGGTCTGCGCGCTGGCCTGTGCCGGTCTGTTGATCATCGCCATACGCCAACGCAAGATCGGCTTTGTGGTGGCCGCTGTGCTGGTCTTCTTCGTCGGCGGCTACTGCGGCTTCCGTGCCGTTCGCGAGATCATCGATCGCTCACGCACCAAGCTCGCGCTGGCCTTCGAACCACGCAACGGTCGGGAGATCTATGCCGCGCTCTTCGGCGGTTCCGTCGGTGACTGTGTGGTGATCACCGATCATCAGGACCAAGTGGTACCGAAGCTCGATACCGCGATCCGCCTGCGCATGCGCACCTGCCCAGCTGAATTGAAACGCATCCTTCAACAGGGACCGTACATCCTCGAACGAAGTGCCCTCTCTGCTGTGCTGGTCGAAGCCGAACCACCGGACCGCTTCGCACCCGAGCTACTGGGCGACACCATCCTGCGCTTTCAATGGACCATCACCGAAGGGAAGCAATGGCGGACGATCTACGCCAAGCCCGACAGCACGGAGGCTATTTGCGTTGATGTGTTGGATTGAGCTACAAAGATCAATAAGCTCCTCAACAAGTAAACCTGACCAAACTGATCATCGATGCAAAGGTCAATAGCATTGAGAGCAAAGTCCCCAGCATCCAAAGCACCCAACGATAACGTGGAAAGGTGACCCCAGGGGCAGTGCCCATTGCCAAGAACTCAGGAACGTAGCAGAACGAGTAACAAAGATTGGCAGCCACAAAGCAAAAGGCTAGTTCAACGACTAGCTCAGGTCGGAGTATGCAGCTCAATCTTTCCCCGTCCATCAACAAGAAAGTGATCGCCACAGCGCAGGTCACAGTCAATGCGACCAAGTACCAAAGACGGCCACGCTCCCAGAAACGGATGGCTTGTTCTCGATAGGTCGCCAACACGTCGAGGTCCATGCTCGAAATGTCCTCACATTTCCACTACAACCCCAACAACACCTCTCCCGGCTCCTTGCCACCGAAGACGAGCTTGGTGGGGTCCTCGATCATCTCCTTCACCTTGAAGAGGAAGCTCACGCTCTCCTTGCCGTCGATGATGCGGTGGTCGTAGCTGAGCGCCACGTACATGATGGGGCGGATCACCACCTGCCCGTTGACGGCGATGGGGCGTTCCACGATGTTGTGCATGCCGAGGATGGCGCTCTGCGGCGGGTTGATGATGGGTGTGCTGAGCATGCTGCCGAACACCCCGCCGTTGGTGATGGTGAAGGTGCCCCCGGTCATCTCGTCGAGGCTGAGCTTGCCGTCGCGGGCCTTCACGGCCAGTTCCTTGATCTTGGCCTCGATCTCGGCAAGGCTCATGCGTTCCGCATTGCGCAGGATGGGCACCATGAGGCCTTTGGGGCTGCTCACGGCGATGCCGATGTCCGCGTAATCGTGCGTGATGATCTCGTCACCGTCGATCTGCCCGTTCACTGTGGGGAACTGACGCAGCGCTTCGGTCACGGCCTTGGTGAAGAAGCTCATGAAGCCCAGGCCGGTGCCTTTCTGCTCCTTGAACTTGTCCTTGTACTTGTCGCGCAGGGCCATCACGGCGCTCATGTCCACCTCGTTGAAGGTGGTGAGCATGGCGGTGGTGTTCTTCACGCTCACGAGGCGCTCGGCCACCTTCTTACGCAGGGTGGTCATCTTGGTGCGCTGGTTGTCGCGTGAGCCACCCCAGCCGTTCATTAGGGGCGCGGTGACACCACCGGAGACATAAGCCTCCACGTCGCTCTTCATGATGCGGCCGTTGGGTCCACTGCCCTTCACCGTACCAGCGGCGATGCCCTTGTCGGCCATGACGGCCTTGGCGACCGGCGTAGCGTGCGCGGCAGCCGAAGCAGGAGCAGGCCCAGGAACAGGGGCAGGAGCAGGAGCAGGAGCAGGGGAAGTCTTCTTTGCCTCCTGCACCTGCGCCTTGGCTTTCACATCCGCCTTCACGCTGGTATCGAGCTTGGCGACGACGTCACCGACGTTCACCGTAGCATCAGCGGCGGCGAGGATCTGGATCTTCCCATCCTCCTCGGCGCTGAGCTCCAAGGTGGCCTTATCGCTGTCGATCTCGGCGATCACCTGGTCCTTGGCGACCACGTCACCGTCCTTCACCAGCCACTGGGCGATGCGGACCTCACTGATGCTTTCTCCGGGGCTGGGGACCTTGATGTCTACGATGGCCATGCGTGCTGAACGTGCGAAGTGGAACGTGCGAATTTCAAAGTTGCTTAGGCGCGGGCCGCAGTGGGCTTGGCGCTCTTGGCGAAAGCGGCGTTGATGATGTGCTTCTGCTGCTCGGCGCTGCGGATACTGCTACCGGTGGCCGGAGCTCCACTGGCGGGGCGTGCGATGCACTTCAGCTCCACCTCCTTCCAGTTGAGGGTGAGGTAGCCCCAGGCACCCATGTTCTCAGGCTCCTCCTGCACCCACAGGTACCGCTCGGCGCCCTTGTACTTCTTCAGTACGGCCTGCAGCTGTTTCTCCGGAAGGGGATGCAGCTGCTCCATGCGGACCAATGCCACATCGTCGCGCTTGTCGGCTTCCTTCTTCTCAAGGAGCTCGTAATAGATCTTGCCCTGGCAGAACACGACCGTGTTCACCTTCTTCGGGTCGGCGGTGGCATCGTCGATCACCTCTTGGAAGCGGCCCTTGGCTAGCTCGTCCATGGTGCTGACGCAACGCGGGTGGCGCAGCAGGCTCTTTGGCGTGAACACTACCAGCGGCCGGCGGAAATCATACGCGAGCTGGCGGCGAACGGCATGGAAGTAATTGGCGGGTGTGGTGCAATTCACCACCAGCATGTTGCCATCGGCACAGAGGCTGAGGAAACGCTCCATGCGGGCGCTGCTGTGTTCGGCACCTTGACCCTCGTAGCCGTGTGGCAGGAGCATCACCAGGCCGTTCATCGCGCTCCACTTCTCTTCCGCAGCGCAGAGGTATTGGTCGATGATGATCTGCGCGCCGTTGTTGAAGTCGCCGAACTGCGCCTCCCAGATGGTGAGGTCCTGCGGTGTGGCGAAGGCGTAGCCGTACTCGAAGCCCAATACGGCGTACTCGCTGAGCAGGCTGTTGTAGATCTGCAGCAGCGCCTGCTTGTCCTGGATGTGCTTGAGGTGGATGTACTCCTCCTCGCTGTCCTCCACCTTCACCACGGCATGGCGGTGGCTGAAGGTACCGCGTTCCACATCCTGACCGGTGAAGCGCACGGGGTGACCTTCGCAGAGCAAGCTGCCGTAGGCCAGCAGTTCGCCCATGCTCCAATCGAGCTTGTCGTCGGCGAGCATCTTGGCGCGGGCCTTCAGGATGCCTTCCAGCTTGCTGAAGAACTTCTTACCGGCCGGCACTTCGGCCAGCTTGGCACCGATGCGCTGCAGCAACTTCTTGTCCGCACCGGTCTCGGGGCTCTTGTCGAACACCTCACCATCCGGGCGGTTGAAGCCTTTCCAACGTTCGGCGAGGAAAGGCGTGATCACACTCTTGCCGATCTGCTTGCTGTCGTTCAGTCGTTCCTGCAGCATGTCCTGGAACTGCTGCTCCATCTCCTTGGCCAGGTCTGCGCCGATGGCACCGCTCTCTTCGAGCTTCGCCTTGTAGATCTCGCGCGGATCGGCATGTGCGGCGATGGCCTTGTACAGCACGGGCTGCGTGAACTTAGGCTCGTCGCCTTCGTTGTGACCGTGGCGGCGGTAGCCGAGCAGGTCGATGAACACGTCGCACTTGAAGGCCTGACGGTAGTCCAGCGCGAGCTTGATCACGTGGCACACGGCCTCGGCATCGTCGTCGTTCACGTGGAACACTGGGCACTGGGTCACCTTGGCGACATCGGTGCAGTAGGTGCTGGTGCGTGCGTCGATGTAGTTGGTGGTGAAGCCGACCTGGTTGTTCACCACGAGATGCAGGCTTCCACCGGTGCTGTAGGCCTTTAGACCAGCCATCTGCACCACTTCATACACCACACCTTGCCCCGCGATCGCCGCGTCACCATGAATGATGATGGGGCACACTTTCGCGTCGTTGAAGGCGTGGTCGTGCTCGATGATGGCGCGGCCGATGCCTTGTGCGACAGGGGCCACGCTCTCGAGATGGCTGGGGTTCGGGCAAAGGGTGAGCTTCACCTCGCTGCCTTTGCCAGTGGTCACACGGCTGCTGTAGCCCATGTGGTACTTCACATCCCCTTCCACGGCGGCGTCTGCGAAGTCGCGGCCTTCGAACTCGGCGAAGATCTGCGCGTAGGTCTTGTTGAGCGTGTTGGCAAGCACGTTGAGGCGGCCCCGGTGGGCCATGCCGATCACGAAATCCTGGACGCCGAGACCGGAGCCATGCTCGATCACGGTGTCCAGCGCAGGAATGAGCGTTTCGCCACCTTCGATGCTGAAGCGCTTCTGGCCGATGAACTTCTTGCCGAGGAACTTCTCGAAGACGACGGCTTGGTTGAGCTTGTTCAGGATCCGCTTCTTCTCGTCGAGGCTGAAGGCCGGCTGGTTGCGATCGCGCTCCATGCGGTCCTGCAACCACTTCACGCGCTCCGGCTTGCGGATGTAGCGGTACTCCACACCGATGCTCTGACAGTAGGTCACCTTCAGGTGGTCCACAATGGCACTGAGCTTGGCGGAGCCGATACCGATCTCGTTGCCGGCCTCGAACGCGGTATCCAGATCAGCGGCCGTAAGCCCGAAGTTCTCCAGATCCAACGTGGGCTGGTAGGTGCGACGGGCGCGGACGGGGTTGGTCTGCGTGAACAGGTGGCCCCGTTGACGATAGGCATTGATGAGCTCGATGACCTTGAACTCCTTGCTGAGGTGCTCGGAACCGGCCCCTGAGGCAGCGGCCCTGACCCCAGGCAGCACTTCATGGCGTGTGCGGGCGAACTCAAAGCCCTCGAAGAAACGGGCCCAGCCGGGGTCCACCGAGGCGGGATCCTGGAGGTACTGTTGGTAGATGCTGTCCAGCGCGGCTGGATCGGCGTTGCTCAGATAGGAGTTCTTGTCCATAGAAGGCAGGTGCACCGGGCCCCAAAGGTAGCCATCGGTCCGGGCCGCTTTACGGGCTTTTCCACCCGGTTGTTGCACGGCTTGTCCACACTATCCCAGCCCAGCGAACCGCTTGCGCGTCAGGACCTTCTGCAGGCAGCGCAGCACCACCTGTCCGGCCAGCTCGGGGAGACCGCCCGCCGCCATGCTGCGCTTGGCATGGGCCTCGGGCACATCCACCCGGTAAAGCACGACGCCCAAGGCATGCTGACCCTGTCGCTGGCGGTCCTCCAGGATCGGAAGGACCTGTTGACGCAGCGCCTCGAAGGCGCCTTCACCGACCTCAGGGGTCGCCAGCTCCGGAACGCTCAGGTCCTTGCAAAGCTGCGCCACGGTCTCGGCCAGCACTTCGGCCTGGTCCAGCCAGCGCCGGACACCGCTCCCACCTGTTGTTGACAGCTCTTCGTTCACCGTGTCGAAAACTACTCCGACGCTGGGATAAGCGTGGCACTATTTTCGACGGCCCGTGCAACGTTGATCGTGCATCGTCCTTCGGAACGCCCACGAACAACGCAGCACCAACGAACAACGGACAACGAAACCCATGCGCTCAGCCCTTCTCACCGCACTTTCCGCGATCACCTTCCTTTCCGCTCAGGCCCAATACGGAACCTTCGACCCGAAGGCCATCGCCACAGCGAAGACCACCACCACCTTGATCGTGCTGGATGCCGGTGATTCCCCCTACAACCGCACCATCCAGGAGGCGGTGAAGGCGCACTGGAAGTTCACCAAGAGCTTCGACTTCATCACGGTGAACGACCTGGCCACGGCGCCGATGATGCCCGAGAAGACCTACCTGCTGAAAACCAAGAAGACCGATGCCGAGAAGCACGACGGCTACTTCCTGACGCTGGTGCAAGGCTGGAAGCAGAAGAAAGGCGAGGTGATCAATGTGGAGAACAACGCGGTCACGAACCTGCCTCCTGCCCAGGAGCTGGCCTTCCTGATGATCGACCCGGCGACGGTGAGCGGCACCGGAGCCCCGATGCTGAACGTTTACGTGAAGTGCATGCAGGACTACTTGAAGCAGGTGGAGAGCGGCAAGATCAAGGACAAGGCCACCGCCGACCGGCTGTACGAGAGCCGCAACCGCTTCATCAAGGACATGGACCTGTGGGTGGCGAAAGAGCACATGGACAAGAGCATCCCTGACGCGACAAAGGTGAAAGAGACCTACAGCAAGCAGCTGCAGCTCATGAGCGCCAACCAGAACTACGCCGCCGCGTACAAGGGTGAACCAGGCGTTGCCATCAGCGACATCGTGATGACGGGCGAGTACAAGACGAAGTGGTGCTTCCGCCGCGTGTTCAACGCCAGCACCGGTGAGCTGATGTACCAGCGCGACGAGGCTGCCCTCTACGGCAAGAAGGAAGGCTTCATCGCTGACGACCTCCGGATCCTGGAGCAGAGCCGCTGAACACCTGAGCAAGCTTGAGAAGGGCGTCCGAAGGGGCGCCCTTTTTCGTTCGTCTTGTGCTGAAATGTGTGCACAAGTCCCAATGGATCGTTAACGCCTCGAACATCGACCCACCGGCCGTGTTCCTTTGGCACATGTCCACCATCCTCATCACCGGCGGCAGCGGCCTCATCGGCTCAGCGCTCACCAAGGCTCTCCAACACGAAGGACATAGCGTCCGCTGGCTAAGTCGAACAGCGGGTGAGCGTAACGGCGTGAAGGCCTATGCTTGGGATGTGGACAAGGGCACCATGGATGCAGTTGCGCTTCAGGGCGTGGACCACATCATCCACCTGGCCGGTGCGGGCATTGCGGACAAGCGATGGACGGATGCGCGGAAGAAGGAGTTGGAACGAAGCCGGGCAGAAAGTGCGCGCTTGCTGCTGCGTATTGCGAAAGCACAAGGCTTCGCGCCGAAGAGCTTCATCAGTTCCGCTGGGATCAACTACTACGGGGCGGTCACCAGCGAACACGTCTTCACGGAGAACGATGCTCCGGGGCACGACCACATCGCCCACCTCAGCAAGGTTTGGGAGGAAGCTGCGGATGAGTGGGCACGTCTGTGCCGCGTGGTGAAACTGCGGACCCCCCTTGTGCTGGCGCGCGATGGCGGTGGCTTGAAGAAGTTGGCGATGCCCGTGCGCTTCGGCCTTGGAGCGCCGCTGGGTTCGGGTAAGCAGTGGATGCCTTGGGTGCACGTTGACGACCTCGTGCGGATCTACCAACACGCGCTCGCGAACGACGCCATGCACGGTGCATACAACGTGAATGCCAGCGAACAACCCACGAACCGCGACTTCACCAAGGCAGTAGCGAATGCGTTGGGCAAGCCGATGTTCCTTCCTGCGGTACCGGACTTCCTGCTGAAGTTGGCGCTCGGTGAGTTGAGCTCGATCCTGCTTGGTGGAAGTCGTGCATCGAACGCGAAGCTGCTTGGCACGGGTTTCACCTTCCGTTATGACACGCTAGCGCCAGCGCTGAAGAACTGCTTGCCGTAGGTTCAGCTCGTGCGTTGCAACAGTGTCGCAGCGAGTTGCGTGAGCGCGGCTTTTCGCTCCACTGGAACGTTCAGTGCGGCCAAGGCCGCCATGGCCTGCGCGTCGTGCTTGTGCACTTCTGCCTCGGTCTCTGTGCGCACACCGAGCTCCTCCAGCACGTTGAGCATGCGTGGAACGTTCCGGTCGGTAGGGGCCTTGGCAAGCTCTTCGCGGAGCTCATGGCGACCGGCGGCCAGGCTCAGCTCCAAGCCTCGGATCAAGAGGTAGGTCTTCTTGCCTGCACGCAGATCGCCGCCCACTTGCTTGCCCACTTTTCCAGGATCACCGAAGGCATCTAGCAGGTCATCGCGCAATTGGAACGCGAGACCCAGGTGTTCGCCGTAGGAGCCGATGTGCACCTGCTGCTCGCGAGGTGCTCCTGCACAGGCCGCCCCTACTTGCAAGGCGCAGGATAACAGTACGGCCGTCTTCAAGCGGATCATCTCCACATACTCGTCGATGTGCACATCGCGCCGCTGCTCGTAGTCCATATCGAACTGCTGACCTTCGCAAACCTGCAAAGCGTAGCGGCTGAAGAGCTCCAGCACATCAGCGCGCTTACCCATCAACTGATAGGCCTTCACCAACATGGCATCACCGCTGAGTATCGCGGTGTTCGTGTTCCACTTCGCGTGCACCGTTGCATGACCGCGACGGAGCGGTGCCTCATCCATGATGTCGTCGTGCATCAGGGTGAAGTTGTGGAACAGCTCGATGCCGAGCGCCTCATCGAGCACATCCTCCGCCTTGCCACCAAAGAGCTCGCAGCCCATCATGACCAGTACCGGTCGCACCCGTTTGGCCGGCAGGTCCAGCAAGTAGGCCATGGGCGCATACAGCCCGTTCTCCGGCAGTGCATGTTTCCAGCGGTCGACGTGCGCGTCGATCAAAGCACGGTGGCGTTCCATCCGCTCAGGCGCGACCTTCGGCCACGTTGATGAGGTACTCGCCGTAGCCGCTCTTGCGTAAGGGCTGGGCCACAGCGATAAGCTGCTCAGCAGTGATGAAGCCACGACGGAAGGCGACCTCTTCGATGCAACCTATGCGGCGGCCCTGGCGCTCCTCGATGACCTGTACGTACTGACCGGCCTGCATCAGTGAGGTGAAAGTGCCCGTGTCCAACCAGGCAGTGCCACGATCCAGCACGTTCACCTTCAAGCGGCCCTGACGCAGGTACTCGCGGTTCACATCGGTGATCTCGTATTCACCGCGTGCGCTCGGCTTCAGGTCGCGTGCGATATCGAGGACGCTGTTGTCGTAGAAATACAGCCCCGGTACGGCGAAATTGCTCTTGGGCTTGGCTGGCTTCTCTTCGATGCTGATCACGTTGTTGGCCGCATCGAACTCCACAACGCCGTATCGCTCGGGATCGCTCACACGGTAGGCGAACACCAGGCCGCCGTCCACTTCGCTGTGTTCCATCAGGCGCGTGCCGAGGCCGCTGCCGTGGAAGATGTTGTCCCCGAGGATCAGGGCCACACCCTCGTTACCGACGAACGTGCGACCGATCACGAACGCTTGCGCCAGCCCATTGGGGACCGCCTGTTCGGCGTAGGTGAACGAGCAACCCAGCTGCTCACCATCTCCCAGCAGCTTGCGGAAGTGAGGCAGATCATGCGGGGTGCTGATGATCAGGACCTCGCGGATACCGGCCGCCATCAGCGTGCTCAGCGGGTAGTAGATCATGGGCTTGTCGTAGACCGGCATGAGCTGCTTGCTCACGGCCAAGGTCAAGGGGTGCAAGCGTGTGCCGGAGCCTCCGGCGAGGATGATGCCTTTCATGCGTCCGACTTGTCGTTGTGTCCCTCCTTGCGATCGACGGGGATCTCCATCTTCAATTCGAAGAGGTCAATGTCCTCCTCTTCATCCAGTATCTCCAGCAAGGGCTCTTCGAATGCCTTTGACATGATGGCCTTGTTTAGCGATAGCAGCAGCGAGGGCAGAACGAAGAGGTTGGTGAGCATGGCCACAAGCAACGTGAGCGACGTAAGGATGCCCATCGCCTGGATGCCACCGAAGCGCGACAGAGCGAACATGCAGAAGCCCGCAAGGAGCACCACACTGGTGTAGATGATGCCGACGCTCACCTCACGCGTGGCCCGGTCCACCGACTTGGCGAGGTCGTGTCCGCTCAATTTCAGCTCCAAGCGGTAGCGCGCCAGGAAGTGGATGGCGTTGTCCACCGCGATGCCCAGGGCGATGCCGAACACCAGCATCGTGCTCGGCTTGATCGGAATGTGCAGGAAGCCCATGAGACCGGCCGTGAACAGTAGTGGGATCAGGTTCGGGATCAACGAGACGATGAGGATCCGAAGCGAGTTGAAGAGCAGCGCCATCAGCACCACGATCAGCACGATCGCCCAGAAGAGGCTGGTGATGAGGTTGCTGACGAGGTAGCCGCTTCCTTTCAGGAAGACCACGCTCGACCCGGTCATGGTCACGGTGTACTTGTCCGCCTCGAAGATGCTGTCCGTCTGCACACGCAAGCGGTCCATCAGTGCTTCCATCCGCGTGGTGCCTACATCAGCCATCTGCACTGTGACGCGGGTGGTCTGGCGCGTGCTGTCCAGGAAGGCGCGTGCCATGCCCTTGTTACCGGTGGCGTTCTCCACGTAAGGCAGAATGAAGGTCTTGTCCGTGCTGTTCAGAAGTTCGTAGCGGGCGGGATCTCCGCCATAGAAGGCCTGCTTGGTGAACTTCACGGCATCCGCGATGCTCAACGGACGACTGAACTCCGGGTAGGTGGCAAGTGAATCCTGAAGCTGCTCGATACGCTTCAACGTGGCATCCTTCAGTGCCCCGCCCTTCTTGTGCGTGTCGATCACCACCTCCAGCGGCATCACACCGTGGAAATTGTGCTCGAAGAAGCGCAGGTCCGTGAGCACCGGATCATCCTCAGGCAGATCATCCACGATGCGGCTCTCGTCCTTCAACTTGAACAGGCCCCAGATGGCGAACACGGTCATGATCGCGGTGAGCGAATAGATCAGAGGGCGCTGGGTCTTCACCGTGGCCACGATCCATTCCACGGAACGGTCCAGCCACTTACGATCCAGATGGCTCAAGTGGCGTGGCTTGGGTGGCGGCATGTAGCTGAACAGGATCGGGATCAGCAGCATGCTCAAGGCCCACAGCACCATGATGCCGATCGTGGCCACCCAACCGAACTCCTTCAGCGTATCGCTGTACGTCAGGCAGAAGGTGGTGAAGCCGACGGCCGTGGTGGCGTTGGTCATGAAGGCCGCAGCGCCCACACGGCTGATCACGCGTTGCAAGGCCTTCACCTTGTTGCGATGGTGGACGAACTCGTAGTGGTAGGCGTTGATCAGGAACACGCAATTGGGGACACCTGTCACAATGATCAGCGGCGCGATCACCGACTGCAGCAGGGTGATCCGATAGCCCAGCAGCTCCATGGCACCGAAGCTCCACACAACGCTCACCGCCACCACGCCCAGGCAGATCCACATCACCCGCCACGAGCGGAAAAAGAGCAGCAGCAACAAGGCGCACAGGCCCATGCTCAGGCCCATGAACAGGGGCATCTCGCCTTTCACCAGGTTGGTGGTCTGCACACGGATGAACGGCAGGCCGCTGATGTGGATCGGCAGACCTGTGCTCTGTTCGAAGGCGTTCGCTTCCGCCTGCACCTGCTTGACCACCTCCCGTCGCGCATCGGTGTCGAAGAGCTTCGCGTTCACGAAAGCCATCATCAACGTGGCATGCGTGCTGTCGTTGTACAACAGCCCCTCGTAGAACTTCAGGGACCGCAACTTGGCCAGCAGCGTGTCCATCTGTTGCTGCGTGGTCGG
>ERZ724527.862-NODE-862-length-14444-cov-3.673709_pt1 | contig 14444 bp, 14 predicted proteins | sample MGYA00376060_ERZ724527 | MGnify/ENA primary metagenome ERZ724527 (study PRJEB28724, sample SAMN07190886) | activated sludge metagenome | isolation source: activated sludge of sewage treatment plant in Hong Hong | place: USA: Christiansburg, Virginia | collected...
GGATTGTTGGGTGTATGTGCTCATAGACGATTTATTGCCCTGCACAACAAAGAAGCAACCTCTGACATCAACATCTGTGTCTCGCAAGTATAGCTGGGTTCCTCTAATCGAGAAGGCCTACGCCAAAGTAAAGGGAGGTTATTGCTCCATCTACGGTCAAACAACCCTTTTCGAGAGCCTCTACGAATTGTCTCATCAAGTACCAAGCGAATTCTCCCTTCCCGATAAGTTCCCTGATGAAAAGACTAAGGATGACGCTTGGAAGTCAATATGCAGGATGTTCCCTAAAGATGCACCACCTAAAATCAGTTGCTTTAATAGCACTCGTTCTGGCGAGCTAAAAGTTGATGGGATCAATATTAACCTGCGAGGGAGCTAGCCCATCCAACTGCTTTACGCTGTCGAATTGGGTGATATCCGATTGGAAAATTACCACAAATCGCACCGATTACTGTTCCTTCGCAAGCCTGAAAAGTATGAAGACAGTAATTGGAACAAAAATTGGAGTCAAGAGTTGCCGGATAGTAGGTTCTTTGACTACAACGATGAAATCAGGGACGAAATGAAAAAGGCAAAGAATTATGGGTTACTGCTGCCGGTATGTCTCATCATTAACTACTCGTTATTCAGAGAACTCTACAATAGCGTGTTCGGGCTCACCGATTTAGTTGGCTGGGAGGGACGCCGCGCCAACGATTGTTTGGATAAACAGAAGAACGGTGGATATGCGACCCAATACCGACTACGACTTTCACAACCCACCTAATTTGTCGTAACGATCCATGCACTAGGTAAACTATTGTGTAACTCAGAGAATAGCAGACCCATATATGAGTTTACGCTGGAAAATGAGGCTGGCAGTAATATTGCGATAGACGCCGACAGTGAATCTCGCAAATGGATTGAAAGTACCCGCAGATTGACAGTGCACAACATCACCAACCTCGATCGAGGCAATCATTTGCTGCTTCTGCGAAGTAGATAACCCTTTCGCTATAGCCTGTCAGTATACTTTAAGCACACCTCCTATAAGTTTACCCGGGTGCCCAACTAAGTTGACTTTGAACCCATCAAATAGCTGGAGAAGCAACTCTATAACGAACAGTCAGCTGGAGACAAGGCGATGGAGTATTTAGAAACACGCTTCTTCAAGCTACCGGCAAGGCGTAAGACAACTTGCTGTTGCTGATAAATCGTTAAGCCCATTTTTAAATTAAGCCAATGAACTATTCGGTGGTAAGTATGCTTGGGGAAGACGACAGTCTCAGCCGTAGGAAGAGTAGTTGGAGCAACTATCTTAACAAACCGGAAGATTAACCCTCAGAACGATCTGCTCATCCACAAGTGAAGAAGCTAGCACTCCCATTACCCAGCCAACCTGCTGTCAGTCGATACCAGTACAACATCGAAGATTTTCTACCCAAACCCTATAAGAGCACGACTTACACTTCAGTGGATATTGCCGATATTGAGGATGACTTGAATCCACCATTCGTGCTAACCGCAAGATTTCCAGAAGCATAGAAATAACTGAAGCAGAAGAAGTCGGTGAAGGAGGAGATGGACATACGCGAAGAGTGGAAGGCCCAGAAAGCAGAAATCGATAGATTGAGAGAGGCAGTAGAAAAGATCGAAAGAAGCAAACCAACGAGGAAGGCCTTGGGATGGAGTCAACGAATCGAGATCAAGGTGACCCCTACTCCGGTTCAAGTCTCTAGGGAGAGCAAAGCAACTGAGACTGACTAAGTAGCGTTCGAAGAGAAACCATCAAGATCCCCTTCGATCCAAATTCCAAGTGAAGGATTAACTAGACCAGCCCCGAAGACTACTCGATAGACGATGACAGCAGCTTTCAATAATAATGACGCAGCTGAGACGGTCTACAGAAACAATACAAATAGGCCACACCTGACAGAAAAGTAACTCAACATCCCGCTCATCCCCATCCGAGATACAAACCGCTAGCCACTCAAACGAGTGCGGAAGGAGTATACTGAACTGTACGCCATTCGCGTAGACCAAATAACCGATACGGTTATGGCACTGCTTCGCTATCAAAACGACTGACTCGCCGTGAACATTTGTCACTTGCTCTGCTCATCCGTTTAGTTTTAGGGTTAGGCTGACTGGAACGTTTCTGGCCCAATCCAATGGATAGGTGTAGTTGTTCTGAATATTCGAGCAAATTACGTAGAAGGACAGTTTCATATCGACGTTCTTAAGCGGGTTCGCCTTTAACTGTAATGCTACCCGAGATGAGCTAATCGAAAGGGCAAATTAGTTTCGATTTTCGAACTTCATCCGTGTCAGTAGTTCCCAAATGTATCTCCCATTCTGGACGCCTAGTTTTGCTCTGATTGAACACGGTTTCAAATCCCGAGCAAGTACCAGTACCCGCTTGTTTTCCCTGCCGTTAACCGTCGATAAATACTCAATAGAGAACTCCGCCATATACTCTTTTCGTTCCGCTTGAATGGTATAACGGTATGGTTGCCAATTCTTGCATACTATTTCACTGAATATGGCAGTGTCCCATCCCAACACGAACTTGCTATCCAGAGACACCTCCGGTATTTGTAGGTTCTTCGACTTGACCTTAACCTGAGATAAGCTACTACTTACGAAACTGCTAACATCGCGCAGCTTAATCTGATAAACAGCTTTGAGGTCTATGGAATGCTCGTAGTCACGGTCCACCCGAATTTTGTTGTTGACCTCCAAACGCAGTGCCTTTTTTAGTAAATTTCTTTTCCAGTTGACTTCGAATTCCCTCTTACCATCTGATGTGACCTCTCCGAACAACTTCCACTTACTCTGGAGACCTTCCTTCTTAACTGTAAAGCTTCCGCCCAATGTCTTATTATCCTGGAACTTCAAGACAGTCTTGATCTGCTTGTCGTGAGTATATGTGAGCCTGTACTTGACTTTGTTACCATTCACGTCCTTATTCATCTCCTGCTGCACTTTCTACACTGGTCCTCAAACATACCAATGCATTGCTGAGCTTGATCGTTGCTGTTGTCCCTAACAGCCATTTTGGAGCCTTCTCAAGCTTCTTAAACTGCGAATTAAGGTTGGTTTTGCTGAGAATATTGTCTACCCGCTATTCCTCCTCACGCTGGATCTACTCATCATCGTCGTCCATTTGGTAAGTTTAAATGAATATCAGCCCAGAGTTTGTCGTAGTGTCGGTTCATGGGGAGACATCCCTAAATCTATCCGATGCCATATCGAAGTTCCAGTTGTTGTCATAATTTGTATTCCATGAGAGTTTGGCGGCTGATGCTACTGCTAGCATTGCAGGCAATCGTACTCTCTAATACCAGGACCAATAGCACATGCCCAAGTAAATGCATCTGTCCCGTCGGATAATACACCTTCGAATGCGTACAGTGCCTACAAACCTTCTACCGCACTTATGATGTAGCCACTTAACTATGCCCTTGCATGAAGGGCTTCATCGAAAAAAACCCGGCTCTAGACTTCTGCTGCCCGTTCAACTGTAGCTCCTGCACCGATGAGGGGTGCGTCCGTTGTCCAGTCAATTTCCTTCAGACCTACAGCACCTATCTGGAAGTGTATGTGTGCATATGTGAAAACAACTACTACTACGACGCAGCATCCAAGGACTGTATATGCCTATCCCATACCAGCCCGACTAACTACTACTAGAACGTCACAACTGATCAGTGCTTCCAATGCCCTCAAGGTTGTAGCTGCAATGCTAGTGGGTGCTACCGCTGCACTTCGAATCTACGAAGGGCTTGGGTCGACTATTCAGGCAAATGGACATGCCCCTGCCTTTCACCATATGAAGATACTTATGCTGGATGCACCCTTTACTCCGGCTGCAACATCACTACAATGACATGCGATTCTTTAACCAATCGACAGTACAAAAACGGTAGGTTTCAGTGCATACCGCCTTATACCTAACAAGACGGCCTATGTGCGTGTTTGTTACCCTATATCATTGATCCCAACAACCTAACGAGCTGTGTCTGCTCCTCCCGATACTCCCCAACAAAATACTATAGCTTTGCTGATATCTGCTACCGCTGTGTGGAGGGTTGCATATGTGACGAAAAAGGGTGTATCTACTGTGATGCCAACCTAAACAGGTTGGTCCAATGGTATGCCTGTTCCTGCCAGCCACCATACTTCATGTTCAATGGTTCCTGCAACTGTACAGAGCCCTACTACAAGAATGACGCTGGGACATGCCAATGCCTTTCTTTTCATGATCCGGCCAAGTATGTCTACTAACCAACTCGGCAGACTTGCTACCCGTGCCCAGCTGGCTGCACGTGTGATGTAACTGGCTGCCACGATTGTGCCCCTGGTACTCTGAGAAACGTCGTTAATATTAGTGGCTTTTTCAACTGCAGCTGCATGAATCTTACTTAATAAGTCAACAATGTCTGCAAGTGCTAGCCATACGCTGAATTACACAACGGTCAGTGTGTTTGTTTTAATTCCCCGCAGGTCTATAACGATAATGGGAGATGTAAGTCATGCCCGAGCGGTTGCACTTGCGACCCCACTTCCGGCTGCATATCTTGCCAAAGTGCAGCAATGCGCACAATAGTGTCAGCCAACTCATATACCACCTGTCCCTGTACGACAAACTACACCGAGGATCAAATTGGCATGTGCATCTGCATGAGTCCGTACGAAATGGTCAATGGTACATGTGTTTGCCCCACTCCACCTATCATTATTGGGATTCCTTTATGCTTGTGCAATTCATACTTTGATTCTGCCAAATACTACTAAAATCGACTTCAACAGTTGTGTGTACCCTGTCCTCTTGATTGTACATGCGACGAGAATGGTTGTCACGACTGCGCAGACCACACACTACGTTACAATGTGGTGATTGATGGGTACGAGGAGTGCCCATGCGTGCAAAACTCATCCTACTACAACGGCTTATGTACAATATGCTTCAATAACTCCTACTACTATTCAGGAATTTGTGTGGACTGCCCTACCTGCAAGACCTGCAACATCAAGGGATGCACCAGTTGCAATCTTGGCGTCATATGGAACTCTACAGCACTGACCTGTAGCTGTGCCGATCCAAATATGACTGTGATGAATGGGGTATGTCAATGCGGTCCTGGTTTCTACTCATCAGGTGGTGTTTGCGTGGTCTGCCCAAACAATTGCCTCACCTGTATCAATGCGATTTCATGTATTAGCTGCCGAATCAATGTACGCCGCTACAACTCTCCAGCCACCAATTGCCCTTGTGAAAGCGGCTATATAGAAATGGGCAAGACTCAATCATTTTGCTGTCCACGCTAATGTCTAAACTGCACAATCGACGCAGAATGTATCGCCTGCCCAACTTTTTCAAACAGAGAACTCAAAAACGGCTCCTGTGTCTGTGTGAATAATCTCATCAGTTCCAATACAAGTATCGCCTGCATCTGTCCACCACGAATGTACCTATTCAACACATCGTGTATGCTGTGCCCACTGAACTGCTACAAATGTGCTTTCAATCACTCCAGCAACCTCGTGTACTGCCTGGATTGCCAGCCTGGCATGAATAGGGTATTGAATGCTACTCTGCAGTGCCCTTGTATTGAGAATTTTAAGTAATCCAACCCCGTGCTGGATTACTGCTATCCAACTTACTGTCGGCTGCCGACTCGGCTTTGCTCCTAGTGTGAGTCTCCACGAATAGTGCTTAGTGGTGGACTCTCGTGCGGTTGTAGTTTTGGCTATTTCCTGAATACATACGGAGATTGTCTTCCATGTAATATGTCTGGCTGTCTTGAGTGCACTGCGTTAAATCTGTGCCTCCAATGTAATGAAACTTCTGGCTACTTCATGACAAATTACACTTGCAAGTCAATAATTCCCCCCAACGCAAATACCTACTTGGCCTTGCAGCATCAAGATGGGATCCACGTCGTGATAAGATCAAACGTCAGCTTTAGCGAATTCAATGAGGTGTATTCCATATACACCCAGCTCGAAGCAGTTATAAGTAATCCAATACCAACCCAGCCAATAGTCGACGCAGTGGATTTGCAGGTGATCAATTATTCTCTGATTCAACCCAACGTGCTTGTGATTCACATGAGCAACCCCGTCAACGAACTGAAAAATTACCTGCTTTGCATCAGTTATGTGCTGATTCAACGGGTCAGTTCTACAGCTGCCAGCACTAACATCAGCTGGAATGGGACGGATAGCAAGGGCGACTTCCTGGCACTATACCAAACCGCCTACATTTATCGAAATTTTACCTACAGCAACGATAATCTGAACGTCATCAGCAATACCACCTCCATCCTGACCTTTTTTTTTACTGGCGTCACGACAATTATCTGCCTTGTGCTCTATGTACTCGGCTTCAAGCACAACCAGACACCCTTCTTTCTGCAGACTCTCAGTTTCATTAGTTTCACGTACAGTGATCCCAATCTCGACCTCATCCCCTTCCTATACAACTTGCGGTTTAGCTACTACAGTTTCAACAAGAACATGATTTGGCTGTTGCCTAATGGCTACTACGAGACCAGCACAGGCAATTTCCCCATCCTCACCATTGACTCCAATATCCTCAGGGTTGGCAGCATTACTCTGCTCATTGCCATCCTTGTGACTATACTCACTATTATACTGCGAGCATTCTACGAGATCTACGTGATGAGCGGATGCATACCCCGCCGGAAACTCCTTCGGCTTGTAAAGTCTGCCAAAAAACCAGTCTACCGTTCGTTGTAGTTCTTCTACAAGACATGTATGTTCCCAATCTTATTCCTATCTATGATTGAATTCAGCAACTGGAACTCAGCCGTCATAGTCGGAGAGGCCTACTTCCGAAACATTTGTCACGCACTCGCGATCTTCTCGGTAAGTGCATACACATGTGTCACTATCTTCCAAATATTCTTCGAATCCATCTCTAAACTATACCGCATGGAGAATGCTATCGAGTTTCTGACAGCACTAGCTGCAGCAGTCATCATCACTTACAGCCCAGATAACAAACTGTTTCTTATCCTCATTCTTGTCTACTTCGCCAGAGCACTACTCTACATCATTTCACGCCTCTTCTATCTACGTGACTTCAACCATCTCGAGTATATTCGATTTGGCTCGTTCGCTCTGGAGTCATGTTCGCTCTGCTTAGTGATGGTCGGTAATAGGATGGCTCTGGCTTCAATCACTTTCATTACCATGATTGTGCAGATAGGACACAGCATAGTCGTGCTTATCTTCACTTATAAGCGAGCCCAGCGAGCCAAACGGGATAGTGATCAAAAAGGCTCAATAACTTAAGACCCTTGCGTCCTCGAAATCGAGTCTGCACAGAGTGTCGACCAAGCCTAGATAACTCAACAAGTTGCAATCAGACGGTAGTGATCTCAATACTTCATGGTTAGTATGTAAATCACATGTCAACTTTGACTCCGTTCAGACCCTCCACAATATCAGCCCCAATGTATTCCCTGATGATGTTCTTCATGATGATGCGGTTCAGGGTGATGTCTCTTCGAGTCAGAATTTTCTTGTTCAGCAACTTCGCTTTCATGAACTCGTCGAATAGGGATTGTTTCTCCCCATTAATCTTTGGGAACTGTGTGGCGTTTGATTTACGAATTTCGTTGACTTCGCGCATGTGTTGATCAACTATTCGAAGGTCCTAGCGATCGGCAGACTCGATAATTATCGGCTTACGACTCGGCTTCTCAACTTCTTATCGGCGGTGTGGAGCTGATCGACGGGTATGCCTCACATTAACATTTTTGAGGTGAGTATTGGATGCGACTGTTGGAGGCTCTTATAACCGTATCTGCGGTTCACTTACTGGCAAGGCAGTAAGAGTGGGTGGCTTGATCGATTTCGTCGGCGAATCAATAAAAGTGTCACTCCGCTTTTTGCTCCTAGCTCTGAGAAGATGCTGAGCTAACTCGATCATATCACTCGTTTCTTGATGCTCTTCCTGTGAAAGCTGTTCGAAATCCTCCTGACTCAGCCCAAACTGTTTGATCCTGAGGAGTGATAGCTTCTTGCTGTGAGCAATCAGCACATCGACACCATTGACCATCAGTAATGATTCAATTGGTTAGTTGGAGGTTATCTGGAGTAGAAGCAACTTCGAAAAGTTCCAAATTTTGACACGTTGGTCCAGAGCAGCTGTAGCAACTATCTTCCTGGACTCATCGAAGTCCATGGATACGATGTTTTCCTCATGATCGTTGGACTCATTGTTATCGGGGCAGTACAGCTCACCTTCGGCGTGTATCTTGAACACCTCAAACAGCCCTTTTGGGTGCACACAGAATACTCTGTCCAAGCATGCCTTGAAGAATTGAACATTGTTCAGGAAAGATATCGACCGGAGACAGATAGCCTTCTCTTCGTCGAACCTGACAACTTTAAACTGCATTTCAGCACATACTGAAAGCAAGAAGGGTTACTTCGTGGCTTCGCAATATGCGCTCTCCAGCATTAAGATTGACTCTCTATGGTAGGTGATTCGGGTGTGTATGTGCTCCATGGAATGTCTCTACACAAATACGATTGCACCCTTGCTGCACCCAACTGCCATCAGTTCCTTCTTCAGATACGCCTCGCTATGGTCATTCGAGGACTTCGACTGTACATCGTTCGAGTACATCTTTCCTATGATCTCAGAATCGAAGCAAGGTGGCACTATCCTGAGGAACTTTATGATAGACGCAGTCTGGTTGAGCTGGTGTTGCTCCTCATCCATCAGCTTGTCGATGTGGTATGAACTCTCAATCTTCCCGCTGTTGGCTTCGATACGACTCTTATAGACTTCTCCACTTTCGACCAAGAAGTAGAACCGGCCTGATTCAAAGGGACATTCGATGATCTGCAGGATGCTCTTGCTCTTAAGCGGCGGGTAGAAGTATTGGATGTTGGCTTTATTGACATCAGGCTTGGTCAAATCAGCACTATCAATCTTGAGGCCAAGGTTGTTGTTGAGAGTGAATTGTATTGACTATGGTGCTTCTAGCTGTTGGTAGAGTGTAGGCTGTTTGTAGTGCTTATCGAAGTAGGTAATGTTGCTGTTGATGTTGCACACAAACTCCAACCGACATCCAAATTCGCAACTACCGATGGTATCATCGATGGTGGCGTAGAACCTTCGGTAGTCATATAACCAGATGTTCTCGTACTCTCCCAAAAAGTCGTAAGTGTAGAGCAGTTCGAACGTGTCTAAGTTCCATAAAGCAATGCGCTGGTCAACTGATTGGGAGATGAATTGACGTGGGTCCTGTGCTTTGATGATGTTGCAGATACTCTTGGAGTGGAACGTGTAAGTATGGATAATTTCCTTCCTGTCGAAGGGGCGATGGTCTGAGCCACCAGAGGGTTCAGTGGCAGTACGGTCGGGTAGTTTCCACACTCTGATTTGACCATTGATGTAACCAACTATCACGTAGCGGTAGAAGCTATTGAAGAATACTTTAGTCAGAGGAATCTCCTTCTTGGTGATGTTGTCCATCCGAGCAAATAATTCGAGTGTGTTGAGCCGGTAGAAGTTGATGTCCTGAAGCGACCAAGCATACAGCAGGTTCTCTTTGATGAGATAGTCACAACCTTTGTGCCATTTTAACTTTGTCTTGTCGTCAGCCTGCAGCAGGTTTAGCTTAATGATGTCGCAGCGCATGCTCGAGAGAAACTTGGTCTGGCGGACGTTGCAGTTTATGCTGACCTTACACAGCTCTATTTCTCCCACACCAACCATCAAGAATGCGCTGATTTATTCCACCAGCCGAAAGCAGACAGTGTACTTTGACTCCCATTTGACCTTTGTTAGCAGTTCGAGGGATTCTGTAAAGATATAGAGGTTCCAGTCCTAACAGAGGACCATCAGCACCCCGTAATGCTTTGAGTAGGTCACATTTATTATTGCCTTACTCTCCCACTGTACGGACTTGTCATGGAGATGCAGCCTCTTGTGATCCCAAATCACTAGTGGCTGGATAAGTAAGACCTGCGGTCGTCGGATGCCTAATGAGTCGAAGGTAGGCGATAGCGAGTAGTTACCCCTCATAAATAAAACGAAAGCTTATTATGGATGAGCATCATAGCCAGCCATAGAGGTCGGGACCAGTGTTGTCTCGAACAGCAAAATGTGTCCACTCAGCAGAGGTCTTCTTAACTTCACCGTCCTGACCAGGGATGCGACTGGTAATCTTGCCGTACACAATGCAACCATAGCCGATCAGATCGTCGAACTCTGACCAAATGGTATAGACCTTTTCTGCCTCCTTTCCGTCGTTGTTGAGATCCTTTAGGAAGGTAGATGGACCAGAAACAGCAGTGTAGCCTGGGAAGAAACCATCTACGGCTCCGCATGTGGGAAGGGACGGAGCAAGACAAGCAACCAGTCCTAGGTTAGCACCTGCGAGCCCAATGAACCTGTGTACGTACTGGTTCAACGAAGGTCCGACATCGTATTTGCCTGCGCTATGATCGCTGGTGCTTCCTCCCTTAACGATCCTCCTGCCAAGAGAAACTCCCATAGAATGACCAATGACGTTTACTTGCTTAGCTCCGGTGTAGTCCAGGACTGCCTCAATGAACTTCCTCATCCTTAAAACGATGTCCTTTGAGTGGTACACGTTGCTTGCTCCGTTAGGATTAGCAACTCCCCATGTAGTGGTATAGAGTTCTGACTTTGTATATCCTTTGGAGGTCAGGAAAGTTGCCAGGCTTCGGAATCCAGTTTGCCACGACACATACCCTGCATTAGTTTCAACCTTACCGTCTTGGGTGCCTCGCCCAAAAGCAACATCGCTATTACCATGGACGAAGATAACCGGGATGTTTTTTATTGGGGTACTGTCAGAATCCTTACCTCCATATGCGGCACACTTGAGATCGTCCCTGTTGAAGTTCTGTGAGCTGTAGCCTGAATATCATGTCTTTATACCATGGTCCTTCAAATAGGCTTGGAAGTGGCTAGTTAGTCCACAGTCAAGGTCCTGAGGCATCTCCTCGACTGCTCGAGAGTAGTTAAGTGCCAGTAACGACACCGCAGCAGCGGCGATGATCAACACAAAATGCCAAGATTTCATTTTGGTATGAATTATGATAGTCTCAGCGCTGCCAAGTACTTAATGAGACAGGACAATTGTGATTTACACCATTCGTCATGCGGACCAAAATTAAATAATGAATACGCACTGTCTGGCGGACCCTCACCCAACATTTTACGCACTACCAATACGCATAATATGACATAATTTAAAATGCAGTTGGACAAGCTGGAGGCGATAGGCTACGTGGTTGGCCATCCCACCTACTACTTCGGCTATGGCGAGATAGCAGACTACTACATGGCTCCACAGCCACGCCCTGAAAAGAAGTCGATGCTCAAGGACTATATGCTCGAAAACTTGGAGAAGCTAGAACAGGTGCAGAAACACTACTGTGCTCCACTCCTCAATCTCTTTAGCGCTATCCATATCGAGAATGACGGTGAAGGATTAGTTGTGGACCGGCCAAGTGTGGAGCTGTTGATGCAGTTGGATGGCATACCGATAATCTGTAATCTGATCAATAAGATGACGGAGACAAGCAAGATAGTAAAGGAAAGACAATAGTCGCTTCGAGTGGAGATGTCCATGAAGGTTGCCATGAATGTGCTCTACCTGATTTTTTTCAATCTCAGCGAATAGGGGTTGGCCAGGACTGTGGCAGAAGTGGACATCGAGGATATGCTGATGAAGCTCGTGCAAGCAAGTCTGGAGGTAAGCTTCGTACCAATCAGGAAGGTGGTGGTCATGTTTTACCTCATTCTTCGAAGCAAGTTCACCGGCTAGCAGCCGATCGCTGAGAAGGAGGTTGAAGACCTGAAGAACAACATCGTAATGGATTGCATGCTGCATGCATAGACCTCTGGTACACCACGACTGCTCATCAGATAGCCCAACCCAGTGGAAGCCTTTTACCGAAGGCATAACATCAATGATTGCACACTTGCTCAATACATAGTTGTGGGACTACTAAGGGCTCTCTTGACAGTCTGCAGCCCCAACAAACCCTCTGCAAACAATCCATCAGGTGTCGACGCTTTTCGTGAATGGAAGACCTCGTTTTTGTATGCCAGCGAAATTCACTGCAATACCGAAGGTTTCCCTGATCGATTGAAATCGCTTCTAGAACTCTTCGTCGTCTTCGAAGCAAACATCGAACGGAAGGAGTAGCGCACCTAAGTACCGATTGTAGTTACGCAGCTCATCAACGATCTGGACCGTCATCGAATTTACACTGTGGCTGCCATAACATCATTCTTCTCGTTCCTGCTGATCAAGTTCAAGCGTAATGCCTTCCTGCAATACTCCTACCTAATCCAACTTATTAGTGACGCCAACGGGATCTTAGTCCTCCTGAAATTCCTCACAGATAAATTTCAGTTGGTGGGGGCTCGACCACTTTCAATCTATGATTTCGATGAAAGGTTTCTGACCCGAGTTAAGAGCACCATCCACAACGTACTGCTTCTTCTGCTGGCCACCTGCAACAACTTCACAGAGAAGATCAAGAGCTTCTTGTTCGACTACAACTCCTTCGTAAGTTCGTACTGATACAGCTCATTCTCAAGAAGCTGCCTGGACTATTTGAAGAAGACCCCACCATAACCGAACTATCATGCACCCTGCTGAAGATCCAGATCCCGTTCTTCACGAAGAAGATGAAGGAGTCAAGCAACAATATGAAGATGATCACTGAGATCTACTGCAAGTGTCCGAAACGACCGGAAGGGCCTCGAACTATCAACGCCTACCAGCGATTGCTGCTAAAGAATAAAAGTACTACTACTCTTACACTAGTCAAGCCCAAACGCGCCAAATAGATCCTGTTGCTTGAGGATGTGAAGAACCTGCACGTAGAGTTCAACAACTACAACTACTGGCACGTCTAGCCACAGACCTCGCCGCCAGTCTGCGACTACCTCCAACGACTACAGAAGTAGGTGCAGTTAGACCCCTCCTTCGAGCAGCACTACGAGTAGTGGCTGGAGAACAATGTATGGCAATACTATGACTGACTGTGGTCTACACGCATATCACTTACTGAAGAAGATTTTGTGCAACAGGATGATGTTCTTGTCGAGGTTTTCCTTGGTCTCGCTGAGAATCCACTTCTTAAAGTTCACGAAGTCGAATCGCTCGTAGGGCAGGTCATTGCGGTTGAGCCACTTGATATAGTACTGAAAGTTAGTCTCGGTCTCGGCTGGGTCGAAGATGCGATTGATCATGTGGCAGCAGAACAGTCGCATCTTTATCTTGTTCTTCAGGTGGCTCTCAATAGTCTTGTTCTCATGCACAAGTTTGAAGACGTGCGATGTGGTTGAACGGTAAGCCACCTTGAACTGCTCGAACTCAGTTTCTGTGATGGTTGAAGTGAACTTATCGACGAAGTTGCGGATGCGAAATTGATTGATGACGGGGCAAATCTGAGCGTATGCGTCATCAAACTCGGCCCTCCCCGCCATGATTTCATACTTCAGGGGATTCAGAATTATGAGGTATTCCCTGGACTCCGTAAAGTCGCGCCATCGTTCCAGTTTGTACTGCTGAAGTTCATTTGGAAGCTGCTTGACTTCTAATGCATGAGCCAGCGAATCTCCATAGAAGAGGAAAGCACGCAGCACGTAGTATCTGATTGCCAGCCTATCGTTTAACGGGATGATCTGCTTATAATTGTCGAAGAAGTCGGTGCTGCATTCATGGAGGTAAAGAACCTTGGCAACTTCAAAGTAGGTTAGCTAGATCTCCCTCTGAATGTGCTGGTTGCTTTTGCTGATTTGGATTTCCCTGCTGATGAACATACTGCGGGATTCATCAGCCACCATCTCCACATACTCCTCAGGCTCATCTTCAGGTGGCTCCGGCGTTACTGTCGCGAATTCATTATTTTACATTCGAGCGTAGAATTGCCTGTTATCGTTGAATTCATGCTCGTACTGCTTCAGCAGTGGGTGAGATATCATCTTTCCGAAGGTGATGCGCTTACGGTAGTCGACCACGAATATTCTTCGAAAGAAGTCATCGAGATCTGTTGGGCAATCTTTTAATTTTTCCTTGCGCGTCACCGCATCCCTGAGGTTGAAGCCGTTGCTGCACTTCTTTCTGATTTCAGCAAGGATGTCGAAACCCTTAAAGGGATACTCTGCGAAGAGCATGAAGTAGAGTAGAATACCCACTGCCCACAGATCGACAGAAATGGTGTACGGTACGTTCTCAAGGATCTCTGGTGCCATATATTTCTCAGTCCCACATACAGTACGAGCGTTTCCTGACTTCAAGGGCCTCGCGAAGCCGAAATCAGCAATCTTATAGCTCCTTCCTTTTGGAGTGTTCTTGATCAGTACATTTTCGCTCTTGATGTCGCGATGGATATAGCAGTTTTCATGCACTACTTTGAGTCCTTTCAGC
>ERZ724527.869-NODE-869-length-14407-cov-11.104097_pt1 | contig 14407 bp, 4 predicted proteins | sample MGYA00376060_ERZ724527 | MGnify/ENA primary metagenome ERZ724527 (study PRJEB28724, sample SAMN07190886) | activated sludge metagenome | isolation source: activated sludge of sewage treatment plant in Hong Hong | place: USA: Christiansburg, Virginia | collected...
AAAAAACTATGTGTAAAAATTTATTTCTATGAAAGACTATAAACTAAAAACAATCTATGTTTCTATGTGGTTAAATAAAACTACTATCCACAATCGGGAAGATTTTATGTTAAGTGATTTCTAGTACTCAATATCTAAATCGAACCGTTTCTTGAACTCTAATAAAGCAGGGTTTTTTTCAGCCATCAATTTAAATTTATCAGCGGGTTTGTATGCTTTTAGTTCGCCAACAATTTCTGAAACTTTAATTTCCAATTGCATTTGCTTGTTACTGACTAATTTTCGCAATTCGTCCAACATATCTTGCTTGATATTAACCAACATTTCTTTTTGAACCTCATTATTTAATTCAATAACAATGGTTTTATCTTGGAAACTAATCTTACTAGAGGTTAAAGTAGCATACAATTGTTTATTACCACTTTTACTTTTTTCTTCGGCATATTGTTTAACAGCATCTAAAGCCCTTTCACTGGTTAATTCAACATCTATCGTTACCGCCTCTTCTGCCACAATCGTTGCATCAACAGCCAATGCTTGATTGCGCTGTGCATTATCTTGTAATAAAAATTGTGATTTAATTTTTAGTTCAGAAAACCCTACAACGGGCTTAGCACTTGTTTGAACAGTTGGTGTTGCTGTAAATTTAGCTACTGGCTGAGCTTGTTCTATAGCTTTGGGTTGAGCAGATTGAATTTCAAAACCCGAGTTTAACTCATTTTTTTTTTCCGCATCTTGCGGTGCGGCATTTAAATAACTGATTTGCATCAAAGCCATTTCTACCTGCAATCGTTGATTTTTGGCAGATTTGTAATGAATGTCGCATTTATTTATTACCGCCAATGACTTTAACAAAAATGGCGTAGGACACAATTGAGCTTGCTCAGCAAAACGTTTTTTTAAGGCTTCACTTACTTCTAATAACTGAACCGTGTATTGATCTTTACTAACTAATAAATTTCTTAAGTGCTCGCCAAAACCAATAATAAAATTATGTCCGTCAAATCCTTTCTTCAAAATTTCATCAAAGGTGACCATTACTTCTGGCAAGCGTCCGTTGATAGCAGCATCTGTTAGTTTAAAGTAATATTCGTAATCAAGTACATGTAAATTTTCTACAACAGATTTATAGGTTAAATGATTCCCCGTAAAGGTTACCATTTGATCAAATATAGAACAAGCATCACGTAAACCACCATCTGCTTTTTGAGAAATGATTTGTAAAGCCTCAGGCTCAAAAGTAATGTTCTCTGTATTTGCAATATACTCTAATTGTTCAGTAATATCTTCCGCCTTAATACGATTAAAACTAAAAACTTGGCAACGAGATAAAATGGTTGGAATAATTTTATGTTTCTCAGTAGTTGCCAAAATAAATTTAGCATGTTTTGGTGGCTCTTCTAATGTTTTTAAAAAGGCATTAAAAGCCGCATTCGACAACATGTGAACCTCATCAATTACATATACCTTATAATCCCCTAACTGTGGTGCAAAACGCACTTGATCTACTAAATTTCTAATATCCTCAACTGAGTTATTAGAAGCAGCATCTAATTCGTAAACATTTAATGAAGCGCCCGAATTAAAAGATAAACAAGATTCGCAAGCATCGCAAGCTTCTCCATCTGCCGTTAAATTAGTACAGTTGATAGTTTTAGCGAAAATACGGGCACAGGTTGTTTTACCTACACCACGAGGGCCACAGAATAAATAAGCCTGCGCTATCTTTCCGTTTTTAATAGCTTGTTTTAAAGTATTGGTAATATGGCTCTGCCCAACTACTGTATTAAAGTGTTGGGGGCGATACTTTCGGGCCGATACTATAAAATCATCCATGTTATTGAGGTAAATTTACTGTTTATATCGCCATAAAAAAGGTTAAATTATTAACTGTTTGTGAATAAGTATATATATTTGATTTAATCAAAACGACCTCCTTTCTTGAAAAACAAGTGTTGTATATTACTTATTTCGATAATTATTTTATCATTTCAAGGATTTTCCCAAAACGTTATTAAAGGGATTATTACGGAGCCAGATAGTATTACGCCAATGCCTTTTGTTTATGTGATTAACTCCACAACAGGACATGGGCAAATGAGCGATGGAAATGGTAAATTTTCAATTATTGCCAATGATAGAGATTCGATTATTTTTTCGTTTGTAGGATATATTCGCCTTAAAATCCCAGCCTCTAAACTTTATAAGGGGTTTAAAGAAACCAAAGTGGTGATGATAGAAACTGCCTATAAGCTCAATCAAGTTGTGGTGAGCGATTTTAAATTAAAACCTTACGAAAAGGATTATATGAAACGAGTCATTCAGGGGTCAAAACAAAATGTGGTTAATGCGATGGAAAGCCCTATCTCCGCGTTATACATGCAATTTAGTCAGAAAGGAAAAGAGCAACGTAAATTAGCCGCAATTTTTGAAAACATATTTATAGAGGAAGCCGTCGCTAAAAAATTTAATGCTGAAGTGTTACGAAAATTAACAGGAGATGAAACTATTGATTTTGAAAAGTTCAGAAAATACTGCTACTATTTAAGTAACGATTACATTATCAACCACGATGGTTACGATTTATACTACCGTGTAATGGATTGTTACTACCGTTGGAAAGATGAGAAAAGGTAAATTCCATTAAAAATTAACCACATAGAAACATAGAAAGGTAGCATCAGTTCTGGATAGAAAACTTTGTTTTAACATAGAATCCTATGTAACAGCAATGCTATCTTTTACTCCTTTAAACTAAATCCAAAAAATCTATGTGGCTAAAAAAAACCAGATGCTTAAAACTAAGATCCAATAATTTTCTCAATTGCTTTTGGCAAATACTCAAACTCTAGTTTTCTGATTTTTGCAGCTAATGTTTCAGCTGTATCGATTTGATTCACATCACATTTTGCTTGTAAAATAATTTCACCTTTATCATACTCTTCATTTACATAATGAATCGTAATTCCACTTTCTGATTCTTTATTTTCTACAACTGCTTTATGTACATTTATACCATACATTCCTTTTCCGCCATATTTTGGCAATAATGAAGGATGAATATTGATAATCTGATTAGGGAAAGCTTTAATAAATGCTTCTGGAATTTTCAATAAAAAACCAGCCAAAACAATAATATCTATTTTTTCTGTTTGTAAAAATTCAATGATTTGAGAAGTGTACTCTTGCAATGCGGTTTTACTAATTATTTGTACATTTTTTTTATACTTCTCTGCTCTAGCAACCACACCAGCCGTATCTGAATTAGTAACCACCAATTTTATTTTAACTCTTTTGTCATTATTAAAATAGTTAAATAAATTTTCAGCATTGGTTCCTTCTCCGGAGGCAAATATGGCTACATTCTTCATTGGCACGAAAATACAATTTTATCCAAACAAAAACGCCGCTAATTTCTTAACGGCGTTTTAATTTTTATAATTAAAGTCTAGTTCTCTTTTTTCAACAAAGTAACGTGGCCCACATAAGGATGACTATTTCCTTGGGTATCATTTACAAGCATTTTGTAAGTATAAACGCCTTGTTCTGCTATTTTAGAACCACCCTTTACCGTTCCATCCCAACCTTTGCGGAAGCTATTACTTGTAAAGATGTTTTCGCCCCATCTGTCAAAGATATCTAAACGATAATTTTCTTCGTCGATACCAACTCCGAGAGGCTGGAACATATCATTTAATCCGTTACCATCCGGTGTAAATGCATTTGGAATGTACAATGCGAAATCAGGTTTAATTTCTACTGTTACCATTGCCGTATCCTTACATCCATAGACTGATGTTGCAATTAAATGAACATTGTAATTTCCTACAACATTATAATAATGACTTGGATTAGTAATTATTGAGTTGTTAGAATTTCCAGTAGCATTCACATCACCAAAATCCCAGAAATAATTTATTGCACCTTGAGATGTATTAATAAAATTAATATTTGGATCTAAGATGCTAGTGGATTGTGGCTCAGCATAGAAAGATGCAATTGGTTGTTTATGAATCACAATGTAATTATGTTTCGTTGAATCATTAAAACAACCAGTAACTGTATTTGTAATAATAACTGTCACATCTAATGAATCAGCTGTTCCATATGTATATGAAATAGGATTTGTTGTTCCCATAACATCTTTTCCATCGTTAATCCATTCATATGTATAGTTTCCTATTGCACCTGGTATAGCTGTAAAACTAATCGTTGCAGGCGCACAAGCTACTGTTGTACTCGCTACAAAATTAACTGTAGGTAACGGGTTAGTTACTACAGTAAATACTGCGGTAGCTGGTGCTGGACAACCATCGTTAACTGTTACTGTATAGTTTACAGATGTAGATACTGTAGGAGCACTTCCTGTAACACCTAAAGTATTTGTTGTTACACCAGATGGAGTCCAAGAATATGAATATGGGCCTCCGTTTCCTGGGCTGGTAATTGTTGGCGACAAGAATGTTCCATAACCATGACAAATAGGATTAATAGCACTTGAAGCAATCGATAACGATGGCGTTACAGTGATATTAATATTTTGAGCATTTGGAGAACAACCATTAGCATCACTTACTGTAACTGCAAACGCAGATGATGTTGTCAACGTTACCGTATGTGGTCCGCCACCAACAAATGGTGTAGGTGTCCATGTGTAACTATAAGGAGGCGTTCCACCATTTCCAAAGGCAGCAAGCTGAGTTGTTTGATTATAACAAATTGTTGTATTAGGTGTTGGCACCAATGTTAAGATTGGTGTCGGTGGCACAACTACTGGCATTGATGTAGAACAACCATAACTATCAGTAAGAGTTGCCGTGTAGGCTCCTGACGCAACGCCACCTGCTACACTTTGCGTTAATGCAGAAGATGTTGATGTTTGCGAAATTGGATTAGACCAAGTAACTGTATATGGTGCAGTTCCTGAAGCGTAATTCACTGCAATCGTTCCATCCGAATATCCAAAACAATTAGGTCTAGTCGTTACAAATCCTGTAATTGTTGGAACTGGTGGATTAGCCACAGTAACTGTTTGTGTTAATAAACATCCATTTGAATCAGTAATAGTAGCAGTCCATGTTCCAGGAGCCATATTTGTAGGTGTTAATCCTGTATAAGCAGGGGCTGTATTCCAGTTAACAGTATAACTTGGTGTACCGCCACCAACTGTAACTGTAGCCGAACCATTTGCATTACCACAAGTTGCTGGCAATGAGTTAGCGCTTGAAGTTAAAGCAGATGGCTCTGTGATATTAAAGTTAGAAGATATAGCGCAATTATTATTATCTGTAACTGTAAATGTATAAGGACCAGCTGGTATTCCACTGGCGTTACCGCTATTTCCAGGTTGAGAAGGTGTCCATGAATAAGTATACCCAGGAGTTCCTCCTTGAACGGTTGTAGATATTTGTCCGTTACTTCCTCCAAAACAAGAAATATTAGTAGTGCTAGATGTTGCAAGCACTAAAGCTTGTGGCTGCGAAATAATAACTGAAGAAGAAGCCACACATCCATTTGCGTCAGTAATATTTCCAGTATATGTATTAGCTGGAACATTTGTAAGTACTGAGTTTGTTTGAATTGATGGAGGCCATGAATAAAAATACGGAGCAGTTCCACCATTTACTAAAATAGTAGCGCCACCATCACTTAATCCAAAACAACTAACGTTTGTGAAGCTACCTATCGCACTCACAAATGTAGCTGGCTGAGAAATATCAACTGAAGCTGTACCAACACAACCTGCTGCATCTGTGACAGTAATATTATGAATTCCCGCACCAAAATTAGAAGTTAAAGTTGTTGTATTAGCTGTAGCTTGAGTTCCAGACCATGAAATCGTATAATTAGGAACACCGCCTGCTATAGTTGCAGATGCTCCACCATTTAATAAACCAAAACAAGTAACATTTGTTTGACTAGTAATAGCTACTACTGGTCCTGAAACGTCATTTACTAAACCACTTGCATTAGCAGTACATCCATTTGCATCCGTTACTACAAAGTTATAAGCACCAGCTGGTATATTATTATTACATAAAGTTGAAGGTGCAGGCGAACCTGGACCACTCCATAAATAAGTTAATAATCCTGTACCTCCGTTAACTGTAGCACAAGCACTACCGTTTGGCTGACCACAGTTAGAGTTAGTAGCCGATACAGCTGCCGTTAATAAAGCAGGTTGAGCTAACGTAAATGTTAATGTAGTAGTACATACGTTATTGTATGTAATTGTTAACGTTTGGTTTCCTGCGCACAATGTATTTACAGAGTTACCTCCTTGTAAACCTGGTTGCCACAAGAATGTAGGGATACCAGTACCACCACTTGTAGGACAAATACCTGTTCCATCACAAACTCCGTTACATAAAGGATCTGTAGTTGTTAATGATGTAGATAAAGGTGCTGGCTCAATAATAGTTGTATTAGTTGTTGCTGTACAACCTTGAGCATCTGTTACTGTAACAGAATAAGTACCTGCAGGTAAGTTATTTGCATTTGAACTATTTCCATTTGCTGCTGCTGCACCAGTCCATGTATAAGTATATGGAACTGTTCCTCCACCTGGAGTTACTACCGCAAAACCGTTAGTGCCACCATTACAAGTTACACTTCCAGTTGAAGAAATATTTGCTGTTAACAATGCTGGTTCTGTAATAATTACCTGAGCTGTTGCAGTACAAGAGTTTTGATCTGTTGCAACCATCGTATATGTTCCTGCGCATAAACTTAAAGCTGTTTGAGAGAATATTGGACTTGCTCCACCAAACCAAGCATAATCAACAGGGCCAATATTATTTGTAGTGGTTGCAACTGCTGTTCCATTACATGCATTAAAACAAGATACGTTTGTTGATGTAATGCTCGCTGCCATTGCTGGAGGATTAACCAAGGTCATACTATTTGTTGCAGTACAATTATTAGCATCTGTAACTGTTACAGCATAACCACCAGCCAACAATGGACTTGAAGTAGCTGAAAGGCCTCCACCACCTGACCAAGAAAAAGAATATCCTAAAGGACCAGGAGTACCACCAAAACCAGCTGCAATACCAAAACCATTTGATGCTCCAAAACATTTTGGATCAGTTGGTAATATAGTTACCGATAATTGTGTAGGCTCAGTAATATTTACACTCATAGAGGCCACGCATCCTGCTTGATCGGTTACTGATACTGTATAAATTTGAGCACATAAGTTAGTTCCAATAGGACTTACAAGACCGTTACTCCACGAATAAACGTAGGGACCTGGCTCTCCACCTGTTACACTTGTGGTAACAACACCATCACATAACCCAAAACAACTTACGTTAGTTTGGCTAGCTACCGTCATTACTGGGCCAGCAATATTAGGAATTGTTACTGCTAAAGTTTGTATACAAAGATTGGCATCGGTCACTTCGATTGTATAGGTATTTGCAGCTACTCCTGTTTGAATTGCTGTTGTTGATCCTGCACTCCAAGAATAAGTGTAAGCACCTGATGCTCCACCTGTTGCTGTTACCGTAGCCGATCCATTTGGTTGGTTACAGTTTGCAGATGTTACTGTTGATGTTAAAGCAATTGGTGTTGGTTCTGTTACCGTAATACTTTGCGTAATAGAACATCCATTAGCATCCGTTACAATACAAGAATAATCATTTACAGCAACATTAGGTACTGTAGATAAAGTACTAGCTAAAGTTGGCCATAAATAAGTGTATGGAGCTGTTCCACCTGTTCCCGCAGCAGTAACCGTACCTGTTGCCGTGCCAAAACATTTCACGTTATTAGAGTTCATAATAACTGTTAGTGTTGTAGGCTGTGTTACTGTTGCACTTGCTGAAGCTTTACATCCATAGAAATCTGTTATTTCGCAAGTATAAGTTCCAGGCGCGAGATTAGTTGCTGTTGAATTTGTTTGGCCTCCTGGAGTCCAAGAATAAGTATAAGGCGCTGCTCCTCCAATTGGGTTAGCTGTTAACGCTCCGTCATTAGCGCCATTACAAGTAATATTTGAAATAGCCGTAATCGAAGCCGTTCCGCCTGGCGTTAAACCAACAACTGGCTGAGTTGTAATAGAACAGCCATTTGCATCGGTTGTTGTCACTGTATAAGTACCTGCTACAACACCGTTCAATGACGGTCCAGCGCCACCAGCTGACCAAGTATAAGTGTATATTGGCGTGCCTCCAGAAACCGTAGTTGTAATAATACCATTAGCGGCAGTACAGTTTGCATTTTGTGTAGCAACTTGAATTGCTAAAGGTGCTGGCTCTATTACTTGAACAGTTTGTGTGGCTGTACAGTTATTTGCATCTCTAATTGTTACAATATAACTACCTGCACCCACTGCTGTATAAGAAGATGCTGTTTGAGGAGAGCCTCCATTTAAACTATAAGAATAAGCTGGCGTTCCTCCACCTCCAACAATATTAACTGTACCGGTTGCAGTTCCAAAACATAAAGCTGGAACTGATGTTACAGTTAATGTTAAAGGAGTTGGCTCACCAACAACTGCTGTTGAAGTTACAGTACAACCAGCAATGTCTTGGGTAATATACGTATAAGTTCCTGCTGTTAAGCCAGTGAAAGTACCTGAACCACTTGTTTGAAAAGGAGCCGTTAATGTATAAGTAAATGGAGCTCCACTTCCTCCAGCTCCAGCTGCAGTAAATCCTCCGTTATTTCCACCAAAACAACTAGTATTTGTTGTTGTAATAACTGCAGCAGTTGGTGTACCGTTATTTAACACGTTGTAATTAATCGTTAATACACATGAGTTTGCATCTTGAATAGTTAATGTATGAGTGCCAGCAATTAGTCCTGTTGTCGTAGTTCCAGTAACAAAAGCACCACCATCAAATGAATATTGATAAGCAGGATCTCCGCCCGTAACACCAGTTACCGTAGCAGTTCCGTTTGCACTTCCACAACTTGCATTGCTTGTTGCTACAGTTGCCGTTACAGGTCCTGCGGTAGTTCCAATAACAAATGTTGTATTAAACGTACATAGATTAGCGTCACTTACTGCAACTGTGTGAGTTCCTGCTCCTAAACCAGCAGTTAAACTTCCTGTTGCAACTCCATCCACACTATATGAATAAGCAGCTGTTCCACCTGTTACTCCTGTTACATTATATGTTCCATTAAATAAACCACATCCCGCTAAAGTAGTTGTTCCAGTTATTGCGGTTGGACCTGGGATATTAGTTACAGCAACAGTAGTTGTTAAAATACAACCTTTAAAGTCTGTTACATCTAACGTATATGTACCTGCAGATGCACCACTTAATATTGCTGTAATTCCACCATTACTCCAGTTATATGTATAAGCTGGTGTACCGCCCGCAACCGTAACTGTTCCTGAACCATTGGCATTACCACAAGTTGCTGGTGTTAAGGTTGATGTTAAGGTTAATGATGTTGGTTGTGTAACTGTTACACCCTGTGTAATTGTACAACCATTCGCATCTGTTTGAGTTACTGAATAAGTACCTGCAGCAACGTTACTTACTGTTGCGTTTGTATTTGAAGCTAAAGCTGGCCATAAATACGTATATGGTGCACCCCCCCCAGATCCAGACGCAGAAACTGTTCCTGTTGCCGAACCAAAGCAACTAGCTGGTAAAGATGTTACCGTCAATGTTAATGGTGTCGGTTCTGTTAACGTAACAGAAGCCGTTGTTGTACAACCTGTATTATCTCCAATTGTTACATTATAAGAACCAGCTGGTAATCCACTAAACACACCAGATGTATTAGATTGTGCAGGAGCCGTTAATGAATAAGTAAATGGTGCAATTCCAGTTAATGCTGCAACTGTAAAGCTACCAGTACTTCCTCCAAAACAATTAATATTTATAGAGTTAGTTACTGATGCGGTTGGTAACGAATTGTTTCCTACATTGAAGTTAATTGTTAAAACACAAGAATTGATGTCTGTAACTGTTAATGTGTGAGTTCCAGGAGCTAAGCCAGAAACTGTTGTTCCTGCGCCAAACGCTCCTCCATTAAATGAGTATTGATAAGCAGGAGATCCGCCCGTTACTCCCGTAACTGTCGCTGTTCCGTTTGCACTTCCACAATTTGCATTTGTTGTAGCTACCGTTGCCGAAGTTGGTCCGTTTGCAGTATTGATATTGAATGTTGTACTGAATGTGCAGAAGTTAGCGTCCATTACCATTATGGTATGAGTACCAGCACCTAAACCTGATGTTAAGCTTGGAGTTGATACTCCATCAACACTGTAAGAATAAGCAGCTGTCCCTCCTGTTACTCCCGTGACGTTATGCGTTCCATTTGATAATCCACATCCTGTTAATGTAGTAGTTCCTGTTAAAGCCGTTGGGCCTGGGATATTAGTTACTGTTACTGTTCTTGTTAAAACACAACCTTTAAAATCTGTTACATCTAACGTGTATGTTCCTGCTGATGCTCCGCTCAATACTGCTGTAATTCCACCATTACTCCAGTTATAAGTGTATGCTGGTGTACCGCCTGCAACCGTTACTGTTCCTGAACCATTGGCATTACCACAAGTTGCTGGCGTTAAAGTTGATGTTAAAGTTAAAGATGTTGGTTGTGTTACTGTTACACCTTGTGTAATTGTGCAACCATTTGCATCTGTTTGAGTTACTGAATAAGTACCCGCTGCAACGTTACTAACCGTTGCGTTTGTATTTGAAGCTAATGCTGGCCATAAATAAGTATATGGTGCAACACCTCCTGATCCTGAAGCAGAAACTGTTCCTGTTGCCGAACCAAAACAACTAGCTGGCAATGCAGTTACAGTTAAGGTCAATGGTGTAGGTTGAGTTAACGTAACAGAAGCCGTTGCTGTACAACCTAAATTATCACTAACAATCATGTTATATGTACCTGCTGGTAAACCTGTGAAATTCCCAGTAGTATTTGTTAACGTAGGTGCTGTTAAAGTGTAAGTAAATGGCGCTGTTCCACCAGCTGCAGTTATTGTTACACTTCCTGTTGATGCACCATTACATAATACATCTAACGAACTAGTTACTGATGCTGTTGGTCCACTATTATTAAATTCAGTATATGTAATAGCTAAAGTACAAGAATTCACATCTCTAATTATTACTGAATGAGTTCCCGCTGCTAAACCTGAAGTTGTTGCTCCTAATCCGAAAGCGCCACCATCAAATGAATATTGATAAGGTCCTACGCCACCAGTAACACCAGTAATTGTAGCTGTACCATTAGCAGCTCCGCAACTAGCGTTTGTTGTAACCACTGTCGCTGTTGTTGGGCCGTTTGCTGTATTGATATTAAATGTTGTACTAAATGTACATCCATTTGCATCTCTTACTAAAATTGTGTGAGTACCAGCTGCTAAACCAGCTGTTAAACTTGGCGTTCCAACTCCATCAACACTATATGTGTATGCTGCTGTTCCACCGGTTACTCCTGTTACATTGTGTGTTCCGTTTAATAATCCGCAACCTGCTAAAGTAGTTGTCCCTGTAATAGCAGTTGGTCCTGGTATATTAGTCACGTTAACTGTATTTGAAATCACACAACCATTTAAATCTTGAGCTGTAATTGTATAAATCCCAGAAGATGCTGCTGTTAATACATTCGTCAATCCTCCATTACTCCAGTTGTAAGTATATCCTGGTGTACCGCCAGCAACAGTAACTGTTCCCGAACCATTAGCGTTGCCACAAGTTGCTGGCGTTAAAGTTGATGTTAAGGTTAATGATGTTGGTTGTGTTACCGTTACAGTTCTTGTTATTGTACACAAATTTGCATCTGTAATTACAACTGAATAAGTTCCTGCAGCTGCACCACCTGTAGTAGCTGTTGTACTAGCTCCTAATGCAGGCCATGAATATGTATATGGAGCTGTTCCTCCTGCTCCACCTGCTGATACTGTTCCAGTTGAATTACCAAAACAATTTACTGGTATCATCGATACAGTTCCTGTTAATGGTGTTGGCTGAGCAATAACTGCGGTTACTGTTGCTGTACAACCAACATTATCTCTTACAGTAACACTATAAGTTCCTGCTACTAAGCCTGTGAAATTTCCTGTTGTATTTGTTTGTGTTGGTGTTGTTAATGTATAAGTAAATGGCGCGGTTCCTCCTGCTGGTGCTACCGATAAACTTCCTGTAGCTGCTCCGTTACATAATACATTTAATGAGTTTGTAACTGCTACTGTTGGAGGAGGGTTATTATTTACAACATACGTTAATGTTAATGTACATGAGTTTACATCTCGCACTGTTACTGTATGTGTACCTGCTGTTAATCCTGTGGCTGTTGTTCCTGTTCCAAAAGCTCCTCCATCAAATGAGAAACTGTAGGTTGGCGTGCCACCCACTACTCCCGAAACTGTTGAGGTTCCGTTAGCTAATCCACAATTTGAATTGGTTGTATTGACTACAAACGTTGATGGACCGTTAGCTGTTCCAATGGCAAACGTAGTACTAAAAGTACAACCATTAGCATCTCTTACTAAAATTGTATGTGTACCAGCTGCTAAACCAGTTGTTAAACTTGCAGTTCCAACTCCATCTACACTGTATGTGTATGCTGCCGTTCCACCAGTTACTCCAGTTACATTATAAGTACCATTATTTGTATTACAACTTGCTTGAGTTGTTGTTCCTGCAATAGCGGTAGGGCCTGGTATGTTAGTAATTGTTACTGTTCTTGTCAACACACAACCATTATTATCCGTTATAGTTACAGTATGAGTACCAGCAGCAGCCGCTGTTAAGGTAGCTGTTGTTCCGCCATTACTCCAATTATATAAATATGGAGTTGTACCACCGCCAACGGTTACTGTTCCTGAACCATTTGCGTTACCACAAGTTGCTGGTGTTAATGTTGACGTTAAAGTTAATGACGTTGGTTGAGTTACCGTTACTGTTCTTGTAATTGTACACAAATTTGCATCTCTAATAGTTACGGTATAAGTTCCTGCAGCTGCGCCACCTGTAGTTGCTGCTGTACTACCACCCAATGCTGGCCATGAATATGTATATGGAGAAGTTCCTCCTGCTCCACCTGCCGATACAGTTCCTGTTGAATTACCAAAACAGTTTACTGGTATCATCGATACAGTTCCTGTTAATGGTGTTGGTTGAGCAATAACTGCGGTTACAGTCGCTGTACAACCAACATTATCTCTTACAGTAACACTATAAGTTCCTGCTACTAAACCTGTGAAATTTCCTGTTGTATTTGTTTGTGTTGGTGTTGTTAATGTATAAGTAAATGGCGCGGTTCCTCCTGCTGGTGCTACCGATAAACTTCCTGTAGCTGCTCCGTTACATAATACATTTAATGAGTTTGTAACTGCTACTGTTGGAGGAGGGTTATTATTTACAACATACGTTAATGTTAATGTACATGAGTTTACATCTCGCACTGTTACTGTATGTGTACCTGCTGTTAATCCTGTGGCTGTTGTTCCTGTTCCAAAAGCTCCTCCATCAAATGAGAAACTGTAGGTTGGCGTGCCACCCACTACTCCCGAAACTGTTGAGGTTCCGTTAGCTAAGCCACAATTTGAATTGGTTGTATTTACTACAAACGTTGATGGACCGTTAGAAGTCGGGATGGTGAAAGTTCTTGTAAAAGTACAACCATTGGCATCTCTTACTAAAATTGTATGCGTACCAGCTGCTAAACCAGTTGTTAGACTTCCAGTAGAAACGCCATTTACACTATATGTATATGCAGCGGTTCCACCCGTTACTCCTGTTACGTTAAAAGTACCATTGTTTGTATTACAGCTTGCTTGTGTTGTTGTACCAGCAATAGCGGTAGGACCAGGTATGTTAGTAATTGTTACTGTTCTTGTAAATAAACAACCATTAGCATCTCTTACTGTTATAGAATATGTTCCAGGTGCTTGCCCTGTAACTGGTGATGTTGCTGTAAAAGCTCCGCCGTTTATAGCATAAGTGTATGGCGCTGTTCCTCCTGTTGGAGTACCAAATGTATAACTACCATTATTAAGACTACAAGTTGCGTTAGTTGTTGTTGTTGTTATAGCTGTTGGGCCAGGCGTCATAGTTAATGTTGCCGACACTGTAAAGGTACAACCAAAGTTATTGGTGAGAGTTATCACAGGTGTTCCTGCTCCCAAGCCAGTAACCGTTTGTCCCGCAATAGCACCAAGGCTACTTGCAAAACTCGAAATGGTTTGACCTCCGGGAGATGTATTATTAATAACTATAATGCCATTATTATTACTACAACTTGGATTTGTGAAAGACAAGGTTGCAGCTGGAACTGGGTTTTCGATTACCGTTATAACAGCTACATCTGGCGGACAAGAGCCTGTGCCTGGAACTGTATATGTGTAATTTCCTGCAGCTAAAGTTACAGGATTAAATGTTCCTAAATGACCTCCAGCTAATGCTGATGGACCAGTCCAAGCTCC
>ERZ724527.873-NODE-873-length-14378-cov-9.113594_pt1 | contig 14378 bp, 10 predicted proteins | sample MGYA00376060_ERZ724527 | MGnify/ENA primary metagenome ERZ724527 (study PRJEB28724, sample SAMN07190886) | activated sludge metagenome | isolation source: activated sludge of sewage treatment plant in Hong Hong | place: USA: Christiansburg, Virginia | collected...
CCCATCAGAATGGCTTGAATATCTTTTGGAGAAACTTTTAGTTCATCGGCAAGAAATGCACGATATCTAGCAGTATCCAAAATTCCAGCCATACCGATCACCTTTGATGCAGGAAGACCTGAAGTCTTGTGAGCAGCGTAAGTCATCACATCCAGTGGATTGGAAACGACAATAACAATAGCGTCCGGGGAATATTGGAGTAAATTTTTAGTAACAGTATTGACAATATTTGCATTTGTAGAAATAAGGTCATCCCGACTCATTCCAGGTTTGCGTGGAAGCCCTGCAGTGATTACAACGACATCAGATCCAGCTGTTTCGGCATAGTCTGAAGTGCCTCGAAGATAAGATGAATAGCTACCGATAGGAGCCTGCTGCCAGGAATCCAATGCTTTTCCCTGTGCCATTTCTCCTTTAATGTCCAAAAGGACGATTTCTTTAACAAAATCATCATGTGCCAACACATTGGCTACGGTAGCGCCTACATTTCCTGCGCCAACTACGGTTACTTTACTCATGTTATGTTATGATTGTTATATATTATTTATGGAGTGCAAAAGTAATTCTTTAAACGTTAAATAATAGTAGAATCGTTTTTTTTATATTAAGGATTTTTTTATTTTACGTACCTTGCAGTTTTTATTTAAATGAAATTTTCTATCAAATGCTATTAGTAAAAAATACAATTTTAATTTTCGTTCTTGCCATCTTTTGTTCATCGCTTTTTGGACAAAGAGTTGTGGGGAAATGTTCTACTGTGAGTACACCTGAAATGGATGCAAGACTAGAAGCCAATATTAACTATCTTGAAAAAAATGGTGCTATTCTGACAGAAAGAGCTACAAAGTATGTGCCAATACGTTTTACAGTAGTAAGACCGACGTCCGGCACAGGTGGTGTTTCAGTAAAGAATATAATGAAATTGTTGTGTAAAATCAATAAGGATTATGCTAATCAAGAGCTTCAGTTTTTTATAAAAGATGATATAAAGTATCTAAACAATGACAAGGCAAATACTGATCCTCAAGGAGTAGGAGGTAACATTTTGAAGTTGCAGAAGGATAAAGATGCACTAAATATGTTTTTTGTAGCTGATATCATGTCAGATTCTGAGGGTCAAATACTCGGTTTCTATTCTCCAAATAATGACTTTGTAGTTATCAGGAATTCAGAAGTAAACGATGTTGCACAAACCACTTCCCACGAATTGGGCCATTTCTTTTCTCTTAGACATACTTTCTATGGTTGGGAGTGTCAACCATGGAATGAAGCTGATTTCGGCAAAACGGTAACTATTACTATAGCTCCTTGTCCCCCAACTGTGGCAGTAGAATTAGTAAATGGTAGCAATTGCGCTACAGCTGCAGATAGAGTTTGTGATACACCACCGGATTATAACTTCGGATTTGGTTGGCCAAATGACTGTCGGTATTTCGACACAGAGGTTTATGATAGAAATGACGAATTAATTCACCCTGATCAGAGTAACTATATGAGTTATTTCTTTGGATGTGGAGATTATCATTTTTCACAAGGCCAAATAAATCTTATCAAGGCAGATCTTGCCAGTGCCGCAAGGGATTACTTAAAATCAACATTTGTACCAACTGCCACAACTCTTCAAGAGACAATTAATTATTTTTCTCCTATTGACTCAGTAGAAAAGTTGCGATCTGCACCTATTACTCTGTCATGGGAAGCTGTGCCTGGCGCTACCTCATACATCCTTGAATATTCCAAGAACAAATCTTTTGGTTCTGCATTTACAACCACCGAAATTGTAAATGAAAATCAATTTACAATTCCGGCGAGTACTTTTACAGCCAGCACTACAGTTGCGTTTTGGAGAGTGTCAGCCTTTAACCCGGTCTCCACTTGCAATGCTGCAGTTGATTATGAGACTTTTCAGGTTGTGACAGCATTGAACAGTAATAAGATCGACAGTCAGGTAGATTGGTCAATCGTTCCAAATAATATTAAAAATGGAGACGAGATAAGTATTATGATCAACACATCTTCGACTTTGGATGTGAATATTTCTGTGACAAGTACCACTGGTCAAAAAGTAATCAATCCCACAAGCAAAAAGTTAAGTATCGGTGAGAATAGATTAGTTCTTGAGAAGATGGATCTAAAACCAGGAATATATATTATTTCAATTTCTAATATCGATGGAATATCCAGCAAAAAGTTAATTGTTCAATAACTTATAAATATTTTAGAATTAAAAAATACCCGTTATTTCAATTCGATAACGGGTATTTTTTTGATAATCTTACTGAATAAATTTCAAAGACCTCTGAATAGTTTTGTATTATTGCACAAATTTAAAGAGTCAATGTAGCGAAGGAAAAAACATCCCTAAGATCATTGACATAAAAAATTACGAATGAATTTACATGAATATCAAGGCAAAGAATTACTTGCCAGTTATGGTATAGCCATACAAAGAGGATTTATCGCTTCCAATGTGGATGAGGCTATCGCAGCTTTTAAAAGAGTGAATGAAGAACTTGGTTCTAGTATGGCGGTAGTTAAAGCACAGATCCATGCAGGAGGAAGAGGAAAAGGTGGTGGAGTAAAATTAGTTAAGAATCTCGATGAGTTGAAAGAAGTGGCTGGAAGCATCATTGGTATGTATCTTAAAACTCCCCAGACCCCTGGTGGAATGGAAGGTGCAGGGAAACTGGTCAGAAAAGTATTTATAGCAGAGGATTCATATGCGCCTGACTTTTCAGCAAATAAAGAATATTATATTTCCGTTCTTCTTGACAGAGCTAATGCCAAGAATGTAATCGTATATTCTACTCAGGGAGGAATGGATATAGAAAAAGTGGCTGAAGAAACACCTGAATTGGTGTTGCATGAATTGATCGATCCAATGTTAGGACTGTTGCCATTTCAAGCAAGAAAAATAGGGTTCAATCTTGGTCTAAGCGGAAAGGCATTTAAAGAATTTGTTAGCTTTATTGACAAACTTTACAAGGCATACGTTGGATCTGATGCGGATATGTTTGAGATCAATCCTATGATCAAAACAGGGGATGATCGAATAGTTGCTGTGGATGCAAAAGTATCTATCGATGAAAATTCTCTTTACAGACATAAAGACCTGGAAGAGTCATATGATAAATTGGAAGAAGATCCGACAGATCTGGAGGCTAAAGAAGCTGAGTTAAACTATGTCAAACTTGATGGCAATGTCGGATGTATGGTCAATGGTGCCGGACTTGCTATGGCGACAATGGACATGATCAAATTGATTGGAGGTTCACCTGCAAACTTCCTTGACGTAGGAGGTACGGCTGATGCTAAGAGGGTAGAGAGTGCATTGAATTTAATCTTGAAAGATCCATCAGTTAAAGCAATTCTGATAAACATCTTTGGAGGTATTGTAAGATGTGATAGGGTAGCAGCTGGTGTAATCGAGGCTTATAAAAACATTGGAGACATTCCTGTTCCAATTATTGTAAGACTGCAAGGTACGAATGCTGAAATTGCTAAAAAAATGATCGATGAATCTGGCTTGAAAGTTATGTCGGCCATTGAATTGAAAGAAGCAGCAGAGCAAGTAGGCAAAGCACTGGGAATTTAATTAATCCAAAGTAATATACAAAAGGCTGAAATGGTGGTTCATTTCAGCCTTTTTTTTGCTTTTTTTCTTTGTTCCTGTCAATTGTAACTCTTTGCTGAAGCCAGTATTCTTGATATTAGCAATATGAGAATATATAATCTGTTCATTCTTTAATTCAAATGATTGCTGAAACCAAAGATGAGCAATTTTCAATTATAGCCGGCGCAGGTTTTTATGTTGTGCCCTCCCGAAGAACAATGCTCTAGAATTTAAGTATGTTTATGAATTACTAAAACATAAATCATAGCTATTCCTTACTTTTTTACTACCCTAAAATTTTGAACTTCCCCTCTTGATTCATATTTGATGAGGTAAATTCCGGCCGGAATGTTAGTCAATGAAAATTGAGTCATTCCATCACGGCCATTCATTGTTTCAATTAATACTCCAAAGCCATTATATAGACTCAACTTTGATTTAACTTCTGTTCCCGATAAATTCAGTATTCCTGAAGTTGGATTTGGAAAACAATTAACTGCTTTATGTGCTAAATTTTGAACAAATTCTATTTTTGAATACTCCTTTCTGCCGTTTTTTTCATAAAAACTTAAACGATAGTAGGAGCTTTTTTGGTTGGTTAATATTTCTTTATCTAGATAACTCATTTCATAATTTAATTTGGATAAATGTGCAATGGATTCAAAGTTTTTTCCATCAATACTTCGTTCTACCTCGCAATATTTTATATTTTCAAATTCAACTATTTTCCAGTTAAGATGGACATCTAGATTATGACCTTCAGCATTGAAAGCAATTATTTTCAAAGGTAGCGGAGTACCAATACTACCTAATATATATTCAGTATTTTGACCAATTACAGAAATTGTATGGATTATGGTATTTGGTTGATCATCTATTAAGGCAGTCCATGTTATTTCTGAATTGTTAGTTCTTTTATGCAAACGAAAATCTTCTTCATTATTACCTAGATTTGGGTTATACTGATAATCTGCAGAGTATTGTGGACTGTTACCCCCAATGACAAAAACGCCAAAATATTTATCATTTCCACCCAGTCCCTGAATGCCATCTATGCTATTTGGTTGGCCATGAACCATGTATGACTGCAACCCTGAAGGGTCACCACTCGAAATTTCAACTGTGAAATTATCTCCGTTGGGATGTGAGATTGATGTAGTCTTTGTAGTATTTATATAATCGAAAGCACTTTCGTCTCCAATTGGAAAAACACTGTTCTTTCTGTTGGCACCAAAATTATTTCCAAAGTTATTGTGAGTTGTATAATCTTTAATTATGCTACCGGAGTCTTCATCCAATTTGTAATATGCCTGAAGGTTATCGATCAATAAATCAGTTTCTTTAATTTTTTTACATACTCGTTCTTTTACTTGTTGATCAGACAAAGCAATATTCCAAATTCGGAATTCGTCCAATTCATACTTACAATTGCCAAAAAATTCATTTTCTAATACCCCTCCAAATATAATCGGATTGGTATTCTGTGTTGATGTAGCATTTATTTCAGTGCTCTCAGCTTCTAATATTCCGTCGATATAGCATCTAAGTGATGATCCAGAATACTGAAAACTTATATGATGGGGTTTGTTATCATTAACTTTTGAAGTAGAAACCACGCTGGCAAAACCATCTACGTTTTGCTGCAAAAAACCTATTTTACCTGCATCGCTATCAAAAGGAGTGCCTAACATTAGAATTGAATAGTTAATGACATTATTACTGATCTTAGAAGCCAAAAAGTGATAGAATTTATCACTGTTAGGTTGCTGAGTTGGTGGTATTTTGACCCACATTTCAATAGTAAAAGGCTCTGTGGGTGCAAAACTGATGTTAGGCTCATGTGGAATTATCATTACGGAAGAAGATCCATCCAAAACTATAGATTTACCGCTACCCGGTTTTTCAGGGCCAAAATCAATTTCACCTTTTTCTATCTGGACATTATCACCATTGATTATCAATGTGTAGCCCAGTGGCATTGTGACGTTTGAGAAATTGCCATTGATCGTGCCACCAGTTACTTCAATAATAGTATAGATACCAAAGGGGACAGTATTTATTTCTGAAATCATTAATTGTCCATCAAGATCGAGATCACCAGTTATTTTCAATAAATCGTTACCAATACCAGGTCCGCCATTATTGTCAATTTCGATTTGTAAAATGTTTGATCCAAGAAAAATTGAAGTTGATTTGAAGTCCAAAGTGTTAATATCGATATTGAAGCCTGGACTAATAGTTCCATTGTTTAGAAAATCATTCGTGAAGTCTATTGTCCCTGAACCTTTTATTGTCCCTGTATTTATGAAAGGGATGTCAATTGTAGAAGCGATTATTGAATTTTCTATTTGGAGCGTTCCTGTGCAAAAAATGTTGTTCGACATCAATGTATTGTCCATATTGCCAGATCCTGAAATCTTCAAAATTCCAAATTCTGAAATGTTTAGGTTAGCTCCATTAAAAGAAATATTGCCACTCATCCAGTTAATGAGCCCATTGTCTTTGATAGCACCTGATAATGAACACGAACTATTTATATTAATTGTACCATTAATAATCAAGTCATCTCCATTGCCGTTTACAATATTAAGTCCAGAATTTTGGATAAGGACTGCCTCTTCCTGAATGGTTAATTGATCAGCAGTAACGGGACTATTTATGGTTACTTCTGTACCTGAACTTATTGTTATTCTGTTGTCTAAACTGGATGGAGGAGCAGCAGCTGGAATAAAATCAGTTCCATCAAACCGCTCCCATGTTCCCGGAACGCTCCATAGCCCATTTGAAATACTTCTGTAGTCATTGAGGATGTTGGTTTGAATGTATACTGGAAGTACATTTAAATCTTCAAAACCAGTTAAAATAGCAGAATAGTCTGTAAGATTTATCCAACCACAATCATCATCATTTCCAAAATTTAAACTTAAAATTCCTATAACATTTCCTCCGTCATCCACTAATGGGCTGCCACTGGCGCCAGGGAAACAATCAATGCCACTTGTGATTAAAAAATTATTTTGGTCATCTACTAATGTACCTTCGGCATAATCTAATTGAAGGCCACCAAGAGTAAAAACGTTACTAGGAACAGTTAAATTATATCCTGCTATGTTCAAAGGGGTAAAAGTAAAAAGGTTTGCATTGGCGCCCAACAATCTTATAAAAGCCCAATCACTTCCATCAAACTGAATGGAAAATACTTCAAATTCAACATCGGCTGTTACTCCATTAAGGCTAAGTGTAAAAGTAGTATTGGTCATGGCATTTGCTACATGAAGTGCTGTCATCAGCAATTTATCGCCAACGACAAAAACTGTTCCAGATGGTCCGGAAGGTGGATTTACGGCAATTCCTACTGATTGAATAAGTTGTTGTTCCGTTTGGCCTATTGCTGAATAAGCTAAAAATTGAAAAATAAATAGTAAGATTATTGTATAAATTCTATTCATAAATCCTAGATTTTGTATCTGATATATTATCACTCATATCTTTACAGGCAATACTGATATTTATGTAAAATTAATACAAGGAAATAGGATGCCCTATCACTAAATATAGTGATAGGCAAATTGAAGGATTAAGAGGAATTTTACTCACTGAATTAAGCAGAAATAAATGTAAAATCTATACCTCAATAAATAGAGCTTATAGGTCTATTAAAAGTGAATGATTAGTTTAAAAAATATATGTTTTGAAAGCTTATGGATTTAATTTACAATAACTGCACCTTCCAATTTTCTGCCTTTATAATGCTATTCCAACCTATAGTAACTATTTTAAAATAAATAATTTTTTTGCGTTTGGAAAACATTTTGTGACAAATTTTAGTATTTGTAAAAATATATATTTGACTAAATCTAGGGATCGCCAATAGCTTATTGGGAGTTAAACAATATGTTCTGGAATAAAGATTACGAATGATAAATTTGTAAAATGCAGGTGTGAAGCAATATCTCAATTATTCTTTAACCACTTATCCAAAATCTGTTCACTTATCAATTCTGGTCTTTTAATATCAGGTCTTCCATTGATAGCTTTACGTAGGTCTGTAATGGCTGGTTTAAAATCAACTCCTAATCCCTTGAATTTGTCAGCAGTTTTAACAACACATTCTGATTCCGATTGAAATAATTCTGGATAATAGTCGGAAGCGCTATATGTGCTCTTTATTGTTTCGCGAAACGCTTCTGTTTGTTTTGTTATACCCACAATGACAGCTTCAGGAAAACGCTTTGTATCATCTACGTCATTAGAAGCTAGAAATTGAAATGCTTCAGATGCATAACCAGTTTGCAAAATACGAATGAGCTCTCCCTGATAATCTGGATGCGTTTTGACTTTTGCAATAGCGCGCTCTCTTACATCTGCCTGTTGATAGGCATTCGTCAAGACCAATATGAAGACCATCCCTGTGGAAATGTCGCATGAGTCAATATCATCTTTTAAACGCTGCTGATTCTCTACATCATCCTGTACGATCTTGTCTACATTTGCAGCATATTGTATATTGGATTGAAAAATAAATGCTCCAATCATGAGGACAGACGATAAAATAGAGAGCCCTCCTATGATTGAAAGAGGCCACTTGTAAACCCCTTCTGGTATACTATCCCGAATACCGGTATTAACTAAAATGAAATGCCCAATAATTAAAATAATGGGTATGATCCAGGGCGCAATCGAAATCAGCATTTTTACGATCAGGGGTGTCTCACCCATTTCATTTCTAAATAGTGAGCCTATAATGGATATTATTAATGCAGAAAGGACACCGGCGATCACTAAAACTGTTCTGGATGTGCCACTACCCGGAACCCAATTATATCCACCTTTCGAATTTGTAATTATAGCCACAATGATCATGGCAATACAAAAAACTATATTAATCATTAGAAGCGTCCAAACGTAACCTACACCAGCATCACCTGTGGGAGAAGGTTTAGAAAGAGCACCGGTATTTAAACCTACGATACAAATCGAGGCTATAAACAATAAAATATTTGCAATGATGGCCATGCGAAAGTTATTTACGAAAGATTATGTGTTATAATTTAAAGCTAAAAGTATTGCTGTAATGCAAGTTAAAGGTAGAAAATAGCAGTTAAAAATCAGCAATTAGAAATTAGAATGAAACTGCGATAGTTATGATCAGCAAATGTTACCTTTTATAAAAATTGAGAAAACCACTAAATCAAATTAATTATTTGATCATAAAAAGGATAGAAAAAGTTAATCAAAATATATTCAATTTGGATTTAAGGAAGATTATATTTAATAATAAACACCTATAATTTAGATATATTATCTTTATTAAAGGTAAAATAAAGTTATGTCAGTACTTCGCGGAATTCAATAATGCAAGTTGAATTATTGCAATTAGATTTGTTGAACAAATCTAATTTACTTAAAAAATAACCTTAATGAAAATCGTAATTTTAATGTTAGCCTTTTTCTTTTCAATTTTATGCACAGAGGCTCAAAGGCCAGTTAAAATTGAATTTGAAGGAGGTGCCCTTGAACGTTCTGGGGTTTGGGCCCAATTATTTTCAGATGAATTTAATGGCAGTAGTCTTGATACTTCAACATGGTATACTTATTATCCTTATGGTGTAGGAAGTTCTGATAAGTGTGGATTCTGCAGAACGCATGATACCACTGTCTCTAACCAGATATATCTTGATAAAAACCTAAGTGTTTCAGATGGTAATTTGGAGATATCTACTTTAAACGAAACATGCGAATGGATGGGCTATAAGTCCTCATTTTCCGCTGGATTAGTACATAGTAAGCGGGTTTTTAATAGCTTCCATAGATATGAAATCAGATGTCGAATTCCGGAAGGAACTATTTTTTGGCCAGCTTTCTGGATGTTTGGGTGGAGTACTGAAATTGATGTTTTCGAATTCATGAGTAACAATACCAGAGATATCTATTTGAATGTGCACAAATGGAAAGACGGTAAAACAATTAACCAATCTAAAAAAATCAGAGGCATTGATTTTGCAAAAGATTTTCATGTGTACGCTGTTGAATATGAACAATATTTTGTCAAATATTTCATAGATGGGAGTCTTATTTACCAAATACCAAGGTTTGTCAAGCGAAATGGTAAGTATATTAAAAAAACTAAATTGAAAAAAGGTACTTATTATCTCAATCCTGCTTATCCCACTACCGGTGACGAGATCGCAATCATTGCAGGAAATGCTGTATCTCGTTATAGAGCGAATGATGCTGAGGAATTAGCTGGAAATACCTTTCCTGCCATTATGTACGTTGACTATATAAGAGTTTACGAAAGAATCCATCCATGAAATTCAAATAATCTTTTAACTTAGATTTATATTCTAAAATATCATAGATATGCATACACAAAAGTTGATCATACTCATTGCTGCCATATTAGGCGGTATCGCAATACTACTTCCATGGTTCGAATTGCCCATCGTTGGGAATATTGATGGTACAAAGGTCGAGTATAGTTGGTTAGGGGCACTTTTGTATGCACTCTGCCTTATTCCTGTGTTTGTAGGAAATAAAATGCAGAAGATAGCTGCCTCGGATAAATGGTTCAGATTTGCCGGGCTTGGGGCATCGCTTTTTGGGATATTCAAATGGTATGCTTACAAAAATGATATCCGAGATATGGGCGATGGTAATTTTGTGGCGAGAGCTATTTCAGATACCGTAAGTATTCAATATGGGTTAATTCTATTTATAGCAGCTGGTGTTGTGATTTTCGTTGTTGGTTCGAGGAAATGAATTTGTAATAATTGGAAATGGAATAAAACCTGTAGAATTAAATAAGTGCAACTGTAAGGACAGGTCGCGACCTGTCCCTACAGTTGCACTTATTTAATTTAGTGAAACTTTCTAATTAATGAGAAAAGACAATACGCTAAAGCGTAAACCTATGAGTTCGCTACATCAGGCTGGAACCGCAATCCCATAAATCATTTTCAATTTTTGCATCACATAGTCTATCTCTTCAAATGTATTGTGATGTGAGAATGAAAACCTAACTGCTTTTCTGAAAGTATCTTTATTTAAAGCAGCGATCACATGGCTGCCTTTCTCTGCACCGGAAGTGCAGGCACTTCCACCCGAAGCTGAAATTCCATTGATGTCAAGATTCATGAGCAACATTTCGTTTTTTGGATGTTCCGGAAATGCTACGTTTAGCACAGTGTACAATGAGTTTTCACCTATTTCACCATTAAAATCAATATTCGGTATATTATTTTTTAATTGCTCTATGAAATAGTTTTTGAGTTCGGTAATGTAAGTTTTTCGTTCGTCCATATGTTGATAAGCCAATTCCAGAGATTTAGCCATACCAACTATGCCATGAAGATTTTCCGTACCGCCACGCATGTTTTTCTCTTGAGAGCCCCCATCAATAAATGGTTCTATCAGATTGTCAGAATTGATATAAAGAAAACCTGTTCCTTTAGGTCCGTGAATTTTGTGTGCAGCACCTGAAAGAAAATGGATGTTTAATTGTGAAACGTCTATGGGAAGGTGACCAATTGTTTGGACAGTATCTGAATGATAAATTGCGTTGTATTGCTTACACAACTCTCCGATTGCTTTCATATCGGAGATGGTCCCAATTTCATTGTTTGCGTGCATGATGGAAACTAAAGTTTTGACATTTCCTAAAGCCAATAATTCTTCCAATTGAGCAAGGTCTATGTTGCCTTTTTCACAATTTTCAAGCAATACCACCTCTACTCCTTGATGTCTCTGCAAATGGGAGAGTGAATGAGATACGCAATGATGTTCAAATTTTGTTGAAATAATTCTTTTAATATTAAGATCCCTGACTGCACATTTAAGAGCCGTATTATTGGATTCTGTGCCGCCAGAAGTGAAATATATCTCACTTATGGATGCGTTGAGCGCATTGGCAACTGATTTTCTAGCTACTTCGATTAGTGCTCTTGCTTTCCGGCCTTCTGTATGTATACTCGATGGGTTGCCATAGTGTGTCTGCATCACATCGACCATTATATCGATAACTTCTTGATCTATATGAGTGGTAGCTGCATTATCAAGATATATTCTGTTCATGAGTAATATTTTATAACAATTAAGAGGTCTTTGAAAAGGAAGCGCAATGTTATTGTAATTCACAGACTTAACCAAATAAAGGTGCCTTGGATTGTAACTTTGCGAAATTATTTACTTAAATATCTTGAAAGCATTTCTGTATGTTAGAAATATTCTTAATAAGATAATTCTATTTTACGATTTCTTTGAATTTAGCTATAATATCGTTTGCCAATTTTTCTGCAGCTTCCATTGTATTGGATTCACTGTAAACTCTGATGATCGGTTCCGTATTGGACTGTCTTAGTTGTACCCACCCACTCTCGAAATCAATCTTTAAACCATCCTCAGTATTAACTTCTTCGTTTTCATATATTTCGATCAAACGATCTATAGCTGAGCGAACATTCCATGATTTCTCAAGATCGATCTTGTTTTTTGATATAGAATATTGAGGTAGAGTGTTCTTTAGGTCCAAAATGGTAATATTCTCCTTAGCCATATAAGTCAGCATCAATGCGACTCCAACTAAGGCATCTCTTCCATAATGTAATTCAGGATAGATGATGCCACCATTGCCTTCTCCACCTATGACGGCATTGACTTCTTTCATTTTGGTCACAACATTGACTTCACCAACTGCTGCTGCGAAATAATTTTGACCTGCACTTACTGTGACATCACGAAGGCCACGTGTGGAGGATAGATTGGAAACAGTCGCACCAGGAGTATGTTTCAATATATATTGTGCTATAGCTACCAAGGTATTTTCCTCTCCAAGTAAAGTTCCATCACTGCAAATGAAGCTAAGTCTATCGACATCCGGATCTACAGCGATTCCCAAATCCGCCTTCTCAGCAATGACTTTTTCGCAGAGCTCAGTTAGGTGCTGTAATAATGGTTCCGGATTATGAGCAAATAATCCTGTCATTTCCTCATTTATCAAAATGACATCGCATCCCAGCTGTTCAAGAATTGGTTTGATTGAAATAGTGCCTGTTGAATTTATACAATCTACAACCACTTTGTATTTTCGAGAAGCGACAAGATGAGCATCAACCAATGGAAGATTAAAAATATGCTCAATGTGTTTTTGAATCAGTCCATCCACTTGTGCTAAACTTCCAAGTTGATCTACTTCATTGAAATTATAAGATCTATCATTGGCAGTTTTGATTAGTTGTTGACCTTCTTCCGCTGAAATGAACTCTCCTTTATCATTAAGAAATTTCAATGCATTCCATTGTCCCGGATTATGACTTGCGGTGACTATAATGCCGGCACTGGCTTTTAGATCGGTCACCGCCATTTCAATGGTAGGAGTGGTTGAAAGTCCAGCATTGTAAACATGAAAACCTTGAGCGATAAGCGTTTGTGCACAAAGCTCTGCGACCATAGAGCCCGATACTCTTGCATCACGTCCTATCACTACAGATGGATTACGGTGTTTAGTCTTGATCAATTGACCAAAGGCAGCAGCCATTTCAACAATATCGATTGGTGTTAGATTTTCACCGGGAATGCCACCAATGGTGCCCCTCATGCCGGAGATAGATTTTATTAAGGTCAAGCTTTTGGTTTTAATTCAGAATTAATCTACGGCTATTGAACTCCCGTATTTTGCAGGGCATTTATCGCTTCCAATTCTTTATCTATGTAATAAAGTGATTGTGGTCCATCTCCTATGAGCTTTATCTTGTCCAAAATATCCCGCATAAGTGACTCTTCTTCCCTTTGTTCAATAACATACCACTGAAGAAAATTAAAGGTCGCAAAATCATCTTCTTTATTACATAGTTCAACGAGCTGATGGATTGATTTAGTTACTTTCTTCTCATGTATATATACATCATTCATCAAAGTTACTATTGATTCGAAATCCACAGGAGGCTGCTTGATCTGTGGAACAGTGGGGCAGGTGTCTACATCAAGCATGTAGTCAACCAGTTTAAGCATATGGACATTTTCCTCAGTTGATTGTCTTCTCATAAAGGATGCACAACCTTTCAACCCTTTGCTTTCGCACCATGCAGACATTGAAAGGTATAAAAATGAAGCATAAGCTTCCATTTCAATTTGTCCGTTCAGTGCTTCGACTAAATTTTTTGAGATCATTTTTTTATTTTTTGTTGCTCAAAGGTATCGTTTATTAATCATCCTTTTAGCCATGTAATTACTATAGAACTATTCTAAACTAAAGTTTTAGGATTTGAGAAGCATGATCTTTTGATTTTACTTTAGTAATGACCTCTGCTATTTTCCCTTTTTCGTCCAAGATAAATGTTGTCCGTACTATACCCATATATTTCCTGCCAAATAATTGTTTTTCATCCCAAACTCCATAGGCTATTGCCATTTTGTGGTCGGGATCTGAAAGCAAAGTATAAGGTAGTTGATGCTTAGCTATAAACTTTTGATGACTTTTGGCGTCATCCGGACTTACTCCATAGACTTCATAGCCCTTGCTTTGAAATATGGTATGATTATCCCTTAGGTTGCATGCTTCGATGGTACATGTAGGTGTCATATCGGCAGGGTAAAAGAAAATCACAGATTTTTTGCCTTCTAAGTCTGAAAGTTTGATTGTCTTACCATCCTGATCTTCAAGTTTAAAATCCGGAGCTTTATCTCCTGTCTTTAAAGTAACTGCCATTTTATCTGTTGTTTTATCTGTTGAATTTCAGTTCGCGAGTATTCGTATTTTTCAATGCAT
>ERZ724527.876-NODE-876-length-14371-cov-7.760687_pt1 | contig 14371 bp, 8 predicted proteins | sample MGYA00376060_ERZ724527 | MGnify/ENA primary metagenome ERZ724527 (study PRJEB28724, sample SAMN07190886) | activated sludge metagenome | isolation source: activated sludge of sewage treatment plant in Hong Hong | place: USA: Christiansburg, Virginia | collected...
ACGCCAATACCGCGGTAGCCCTGAAAGCGCCCGTTGATGCTGAACATGGGTTCACCGCTGATGCGAAACTGCTGGGCTACACCCCGGGCCGGGACGCGGTGGAACACAAAGTCCAGAAACGGCTCGCGCCCTGCAATGGCTGCCAACAGGGTTTCGCGCTCGGTCTTGTTCCAGCCGTCGTCCTGGTCATCAACCTGGATGCCGGTAACACTGTCCTTCCGTAGACCCAGCATGGCCAGCACCGGCCCCGACACCTTGGTGAATTTTCCGTTTTCGTCCTGCTCCCAATACCAGTCGGAGGCCAGCTCGGTCAGGCTGCGGTAACGCGCCTCGCTCTCACGCAACTCGGCGGTGCGCTCCTGCACGGTCTGCTCCAGCACCTTGTTGAATGCGGCCAGTCTTTTGTACAACAGGCGCACCTCCAGCATGTTGTGGATGCGGGTTTTTACCTCCACCAGGTCAAACGGTTTGCTAACAAAGTCTTTGGCACCCGCCTGCAAGGCGCGCAATTTGTGGCCGGGTTGGGCAGTCAGCACAATCACCGGCAGGTAGCTGTCCTGGTGGTCGGCCTTGAGCGCCGCCATGACCTGAAAACCATCCATCACCGGCATTTGCAGGTCCAGCAGAATCAGGTCGTACTGGTGCTTTTGGTGCAGGCTGCAAACCTCCTCGGGGTGCATGGTTGCGGAGACCTGGGTGTAACCGGCCCCCTGCAGCAGTTGTTCCAGCAACTGCACATTGGACTCCTGGTCATCGACGATCAGGATGCTGGCGCTGCGGATATCGATGGAATCGATCATGGAGTCGGGCATAGGGTTGCTCCTGGTGGGTAGGGGGCTGTGCAGCGCGGTGTGCGCGCGATCAGGGTGATTCTCCGGGCCATGGGTGCCAGCGGGATTTGTGTCATGACAGGGGCTGCTCGGTGGAGTCGGCCTGCGCCAGCTCCAGCCAGAACTCGCTGCCAATGCCCACGGTGCTGCGCGCACCAATGGCGCCACCCATCAACTCGACCAGGCGTTTGCTGACCGCCAGCCCAATGCCGGTGCCTTCTTCGGCCGAGGACTCCCGACCCAGACGATTAAACGGCTGGAACAACTGGACCAGTTTTTCGTCCGTCAGGCCTTCCCCCGAATCCTGCACCCGGATGCGCAGGCGCTGACCGGGGTGCTGGCTGCAGGTCACCTTCACGGTTCCGCTAGGGCGGTTGTATTTGATGGCGTTGGACAGCAGGTTCACCAACACCTGTTTGAGCCGTGTGCGGTCGGCGTGGGCTGCCAGTCCATGCGGGTCCATACAAAACTCCATGTGGATGTTCTTCTTGGTCGCCTGGGCTTCCATCATCGCCCGGCAATCCGCCAGCAGCTCGGCCAGCGCAATGGGTTTCATGGCCAAAGTCAGCTTGCCGGACTCGATGGACGTGAGATCCAGCACCTCACCAATCAAGTCCAGCAAATACCAGCCGGCCCGCAGAATCTGGTCGACATTGGTTTTCTGCGCGGCCGTGGGCGGTGGCACCCCCATGTCGATCAACTGGGCAAAACCCAAAATGGCGTTCAGCGGGGAGCGCAATTCGTGCGTCATATTGGACAAAAAGTCGGATTTGGCCTGGTTGGCCCGGTCGGCCACGGCCCGCGCCACCTCCAGCTCCTGGTTGTTGGCCAGCAGCAGTTCATCCAGGTGTTTGCGCTGAGAGATGTCGGTCATCACCATGCGTTGCACCGGCGCGCCCTGTGGGTCTTGTGCCGCGCTGACCCGCACCTGGACCCAAAACGCGGTGCCATTGCGCTTGAGCATCTGCAGCTCACATTCCTGGGGTGAACCGTTTTCAAACAGGGTTTTGCGGCAACGGTAATAGGTGTCCTGGCCGGCCTTGACGATAAAACGACTCAGCGGCTTGTTGACCAGCTCGCCGCGCGTGGCGTCCATCATGGCGGCGGCGGTGAAGTTGGTCTCCAGGATCAGGCCCTGTTCACTCACCGTGCAATAACCAATGGGTGCCAGATCGTACAAATCGAAATAGCGGCTGCGGGTGGCGTCCAGCATGTGCTGGGTTTGCCGCAGATTGTCGTTCTGCATTTCCAGCTCGATCTGGTGCACCTGCAGTTCGTGCACCAGCGCGCGCAGGGTCTCGGGCGACAAATCTTGAATGTCTGCCGGGCCATGGTTTGGCGCGGCCTTGGCCTGCGCTTCGGCGCGCACCCGCAGCGTCTCCAAGGACAATTTTCCAAAGTTGCTCATGCCTGACCTCCTGCGGCGCTGGGGGTGGTACTGCCAGTGGCGCGTTCGGTGGTGGCAATCGCATAGACCTGCCCGGCCTCGTTGACCAGCGCGGTGGATGTGAGGGTTACCTCCAGCACCGCACCGCTCTGTGCCAGCCGCTGGGTCCGGTAGGGTTCCAGGGTTTCGGCCTGGCTCAACTGTTGCACTTTGGTCAGCGCGCCGTCTTGCAGGGCGGCGGGAATGCGCTCACGCACATTCATGGCAAGCGCCTGCGCTTCGGTCCAGCCATACAGGCGCTCGGCACCCGGGTTCCAGGCGATGGTGCGACCCTCCAGGTCTTGCACGGTGATGGCATCGGTAGCGTCCCGCACCACCACCGCCAGGCGCAGCAGCTCGTTGGCCTTGCGCAGGGCCTCGCGGGTGCGCACGATTGCGGTGATTTCAATGAAGGTAATCACCGCCCCCTCAATCACGTTGTCCAGCGTGCGGTAGGGCAGGATACGCATGGTAAAAAAGCGGCCCTCGGTGGTTTGCACATCCACCTCTTTGGGAATCAGGGTATTGAGCACGACTTGTGCATCGGCCACCAGGCGGTCATATCCCACCAGGTTGGACACAATGTGGGCCACCGGGCGCCCGACGTCGCTCAAAATCAGGTTGACGATCACGGTGGCGGCCGGCGTAAAACGCAGGATGCGCAGGCTGTGGTCGACAAAAATGGTGCCAATGCCGGTGCCTGCCAGCAGGTTGTTCATGTCGTTATTGGCCCTGGAGAGGTCGCCGACCTTAGTTTGCAATTCGGTATTGACGGTGGTCAGTTCCTCGTTGATCGACTGCAACTCTTCTTTGGAGGTTTCCAGCTCTTCGTTGCTGGACTGCAGTTCTTCATTGACCGACTGCATTTCCTCGTTGGACGACTTCAGCTCCTCGTTGGCGGTTTCCAGTTCCTCGTTGGCGGCGTGTAAATACTCTTCCTTGGCCTGCAATTCTTCATTGAGTTCAGCGATCTGGGCGTTGTAATCGGGATGCGCATCGTGGCCATGGCTGGGCTTGTGGACCTGCGCGGCCTGGTTGCCTTGGGCAAGGGCGGGCGGTGCCTGGTCCAGTATCACCAGGTAAAGCGGTGACTCCAGGGCCGCTGCCGGGCCTTGCGCGACCGGGCAGACCGTCACGTTGACCAACGTGAAGTGCCCATTGGTTTTGACGCGCACGCCCGTCACACTGACGCGTTCCTTGGAATAAGCGACCTTGTGCAGTACCGTGGTCAGGTCGCGGCGCAGGCCGTCACGCGCCATTTTCAAGATGTTGCTGATACCCGCCTCGCCGGGGCTGGGCTCCAGGTACATGCCGGTGCGACCATGCCAAAACAGCACGTCACCGTTGGCATTGACCAGGGCTGCCGCTTTGTCGACCTGTTGCAGCAGGGTTTGCTCGGTCAGTTCGCGCAGCGACAACTTCACGGCATGGGGCAGGCCACCCGGCATCAGCACTGGGCCTGCTTCTTTGGGTTTTGGGTGCGACAGGAAGCGGCCCAGGGCCGCGCGCTGAGCGCCCTGAAAGTCTTCTTTGCGCTGGTACAGCTTGCCCTTGCGCTCCAGTGTTGCAAACAGGTCGACAAACTCCCCAATCGTCTCCGACGTACCCAGAAACAACATGCCCCCGGGGTTTAGCGCGTAGTGAAACAGCGAGATCAATTTTTTCTGCAAATCCGCACCCAGGTAAATCATCAGGTTGCGGCAACTGATCAGGTCGAGCTTGGAAAAAGGCGGGTCCTTGATCAGGTCTTGTTCCGAGAACACCAGCAGGTCCCGAATGCCCTTGTGCACGCGGTAGGCGCTGCCATCGGCCTCGCGGGTAAAGAAGCGTGACAAACGCTCGGGTGTCATATCCTGCGCAATGCTGGCCGGGTAGAGCCCGGCACGGGCTGTGGCAATGGCGCGGCTGTCAATGTCGGTGGCAAACACCTGGACCCGGTAGTTTTGCTTCAATGTCTCCAGCCGCTCCTGCAACAGGATGGCAATGGAATAGGCCTCTTCGCCGGTGGAACAACCCGCCGTCCAGACCCGCACCACCGAGCCTGGGGGTTTGCCGTCAAATAGCTTGGTGATCGCCTGCGACTCTAGCGCCGCAAAGGCTTCGGGGTCGCGGAAAAAGTTGGTCACACCAATCAGAATGTCGCGAAACAGAGCCTCCACTTCGGCGGCCGTTTGCTGCAGGTACTGCACATAGCCGTCCAGCGTTTCCACCTGGTGTACCGCCATGCGCCGCTCGATGCGGCGGTAAATGGTGGTGGGTTTGTACTGTGAAAAGTCGTGCCCGGTCTGGGCGCGCAACAGGACAAAAATCTTCTTCAGCGCGCTCTCGGACTGCGGCAGCACTGCGGCCGTTGTGCGCGGGGGTCTGCCAAAGGCGTGGCTGGTGTAGGCCATCAACTGGGCCGGCATTTCGGCGGGCGGCAACTCGTAGTCGACAAAACCCGTGGCCAACGCACTGCGCGGCATGGAATCAAACTCACACGAGGCGGGGTTCTGCGCCATGACCATGCCACCGCCGTCTTTGATGGCGCGCACACCTAACGTGCCGTCGCTGCCGGTGCCCGACAGCACAATACCGATGGCCCGCTCATGCTGGTCTTGTGCCAGCGAGCTGAACAGGTAGTCAATTGGCAGACGGTGGCCGCGTGCTGCAGTAGGCTCCAGCAGGTGCAGGGCACCGTTTAGAAACGCCATGTCGCGGTTGGGTGGAATGATGTAGACGCAATTGATCTGCACCACCATGCCGTCCGTCACCTCCACCACTTTCATACGGGTGGTGCGCTGCAGCAGCTCGGTCAGCAGGCTCTCGTGGTCGGGCGCCAGGTGTTGCACCAGCACAAAGGCCATGCCGGGGTCGTCTAAAGGCGGCATGCCCGAGAAAAATGCGGCAAACGCAGCCAGGCCGCCGGCGGAGGCGCCAATGCCCACAATCGGAAAACCGACGGCTTGGGCATCATCGGGTGTTGGCGGTGTCGTCAAAAGAGTTGCTCCTGAATAGATAGCTACTTACGCAATGTTTACATGGGCTAGATGCCGATTTCATTCAATACTTTGGCTACACGGCGTTGGCTGATGCCAGGCCCTCATCCAGGGCCTCCATGAACTCGGCAATTTTGATGGGTTTGGTCAGGTAACGGTAGAACCCGGCCTCCATGCCTTTTTCGATGTCGCGGGGCATGGCGTTGGCACTCAGGGCCAGCACCGGGATGTTGGCAGTCAGCGGGTCGTCGCGCAAGATCTTCAGGGCCTGCACACCGCTGATGCCGGGTAGGTTGATGTCCATCAGAATCACGTCCGGCAGGTGGACCCGTGCCAGCGCTATGCCACGCAGCCCATCACTGGCGCGCAGAAGGCGCATGTCGGTGCGCCGGGCAATCAGTTGGGCCACCAGTTCCATATTGGCCTGGTTGTCTTCCACATACAGCAGCGTGCGCACCGTGTGGTCGTTTTCGGCATGGGCCGGCGAGGGGATGGCCGGAGCAATGGCATCCAGGTCCAGCGCGTGGGGGCTGGCCAGATTCAGCTCGATCCAGAATTCGCTGCCATGGCCCACCGTGCTGTGTGCGCCAATGCTGCCGCCCATCAGTTCGACCAGGCGTTTGCTGACTACCAGACCAATGCCGGTGCCTTCTTCCATGCTGTCTTCCTGGCCCAGTCGGTTGAAGGGCTGGAACAGTTGGGACAGTTGCATGACCGACAAACCATCACCGGTGTCGCGCACACTGATGTGCAGGCGCTCGTTGGCGGCCGCCTGGCAGGTCACTTCCACTGAACCGCTGACGCGGTTGTATTTGATGGCGTTGGACAGCAGGTTGACCACAATCTGCTTGACCCGGGTGCGGTCAGCTTGCACAAAACACGGGCTGGTGAATTGTGGAAAGTGCATCTGAATGCCCTTCTTCTGCGCCTGCGGCTCGATCATGGTCTGGCAGTCCAGCAGCACTTCGGACAGGGAAATCGGCTCCATCGACATCGACAACTTGCCCGATTCGATCAGCGCCAGGTCCAGAATTTCATTGATCAACTCCAGCAAATACCAGCCGCCTTTGAGAATCTGCTCCAGGTTGGCCTTTTGGGTGGCGGTGGGGTGGGGTGCGCCGGAGTCGATCAGTTGCGCAAAACCCAGAATCGCGTTCAGGGGTGAACGCAGTTCGTGGCTCATGCTGGACAAAAACTCGGATTTGGCCTGGTTGGCCTTGTCGGCGGCGGCACGGGCGGCCTCCAACTCAATGTTTTTGATCTTCAGGGCCTGGTCCAGGTGGCTGCGTTCGGCCTCCACCCGCTTGCGGGCGGTGTTGTCGGTGCCAATCAGCAAATAACCAATGATGGTGTGCTCATCGTCGCGCAGCGCGGTGACCGAGACCATGGCAGGGAAGCGGCTGCCGTCCTTGCGGATATAGGTCAGCTCGTAAATATCTTCAATGCCGCGGGAGGCCTTGAACACCAGGGCCTCAAAGCCGGGGGTGATCTCGGTTTCCAGCTCGACGCTCAGCGCCCGGGCACGGGTGATCACTTCCTGCGGGTCCGAAATATCGGCCGGCGTGATGCGGTTCATCACCTCGGCGGCGGTGTAGCCCAGCATGCGTTCGGCACCGACGTTGAAAATCTGGATCACACCCTTGGCATCGGTGGCAATACTGGAGAAATTGGCGCTGTTGAAGATGGCGCTTTGCAGCGCACCCGCCTTGCGCAAAGCCTCTTCGGCTTGTTTGCGGGCGCTGATGTCACGCAGGATGCCGGTGAAGTAGCGTTGGCCCCCCAGCACCATGTCGCTGACGGCGATCTCCAGCGGGAAAAAACTGCCGTCCTTGCGAAAGCCCATGACCTCGCGGCCCAGGCCGACGGCGCGCGCCTCGTCGCTGACGCCGTAGTGCTCCAGCGCCACATTGTGTTGTTCCTGGTCCAGCTCGGGAATCAGGAAGCCGAATGACTTGCCCTTGAGTTCGGCCGCGCTGTAACCAAACATCTGCTCCACGGCGGGGTTGACGGATTCCACCACGCCGCCCAGCGCGTGCAGGGTGACGATGCCATCGCTGACCGTGTTCAGAATGGTCTGCACCCGTGCGGCGCTGTCGCGCAGGGTTTGTTGTGCCGCATATTCATCCGTCACATTGCGAAACACCAGCACCGCGCCCACTACCTGGTTGTCGGCATCACGAATAGGGGCGCAACTGTCGGCGATGTCGAACTCGCGGCCATCGCGTGCAATCAGCACCGTGTGGTTGGCCAGGCCTTGCACCGTGCCGTGTTCCAGGGCGTCGGCTACCGGAATGGTTGCCAGTTGGCGCGACTCCTTGTTGACGATGTGAAACACCTCGTCCACCGGCCGTCCCAGGGCTTGGTCGTGGGTCCAGCCCATGAGTGCTTCGGCTACCGGGTTCAGCAGGGTTATGCAGGCGGTGGCATCGGTGGCAATGACGGCGTCGCCAATGGATTGCAGCGTAACCGCAAGTTTTTGTTCACTGCCTTGCAGCGCGCGGTTGGTTTCCCGCAAACGGTCATTGGTGAGCGTTTGCACCTGCAACAAGTGCTGGGTTTCGGCAAGAACCAGGTCTTTGACCCGCTGCTGGGTGGCACGGTAGCTCAGATAAGCAAAATACAGCGCAGCCAACACGGCCAGCACTCCGATGCCCACGATGATGGCAAACAGGCGGCGCATGCTGGCATCGAACTGGGCATTGTGTTGCAGCTGGCTTTGTGTCTCCATTTGCACCAAGCCGCGCATTTCCACGCGCAGGGAGTCCATCAGGAGCTTGCCTTCGCCACCGTTGATGCGTGACATGGCCGCAGCCAGGTCGTGGTTGCGGCGCAGCGCGATGGTTTCGTCGATTTCCACCAATTTGGCGGCCAGCAGGGGCGCCATGGCGTCCAGGTGGCGTTGGGCAGGCGTTCCGCTGCTGAGTTGGCGCAACCGGGTCAGGTGGGTGGTCACACTCTGGCGCACCGCCACATAGGGTTGCAGATAACTTTCGTCACCGGTGAGTGCATACCCACGCTGGCTGGTTTCCACATCCTTGATCGCGGACATGAGCTCGTCGGCTGTCGTTATCAGGTCGCGCGAGTTTCGGCGCAGGTTGGAGGCGTCTTCGATCTGGCTGTAGGCCCAAAACGTGAACCCCATGCCCATGGCCATGAGTAACACGACGGCGGCCAGCCAGGCCTGTGTTTTGTGGAGGGTTTTCAAGGGAAATGTACTTTCGCGTGGAGCAACGGACCAGACCCTTATACGCGCATCGATCGGCACACCCCTCTTTATGGTCTGGCGGCTGGGGACCCATGCATTTCGTGGAGCGTACCGTCGGCTATGCCGGTGTTCCGTGCGCTGGCGCACCCAACGCCAAATCTTCTAGGCCAAATGTGCTTATAGCCCACGAATTGATTGCGTAAGCAGCTATCAAAAAAGTAGCAACTGTTCAGTGGTCGCAGGGTGTGCCAGCGCACCGAAATGGGCCAGGTGTCTGCGCACAATGGTCTTTCCCCGTGCTTGCTCTGATGGGCATTGCACGACTTTGTTTCTTTTAACTTTTGGAGAATGGCTAATGAACACCACTATCAACAACCAACGGTCCCCGCTTGTTTTGCCAGCGCTGCTGCTGGCCTCGGTCCTGGGGCTGGGCGCATGCTCCGGCATGACGCGCCAGGAACAAGGCACCGCTACCGGTGCCGTGGTCGGCGGTGCCGCTGGCGCTGTCATGGGCGGTGGTGTGCTGGGAACGGCCGCTGGCGCAGTGGTGGGTGGCGTGATCGGTAAGGAAGTAACCAAGCCCAAGTAAGCTGCGATGAGCCCAAAAGAAGAGCCGGGGGACTGCAAAGTCCCCCGGCTCTTCTTTTGGGTGCCGCGAGGCTTAGATCTTTTTGGCAGCGTCTTTGACGGCGTCTCGTGCGTCTTTCACCAATTCTTTGGCATCACCCAGCTTTTCTTCGGCTTGGCCGGAAATCTGCTTTTGAATGCCCTTGGCCTGCTGGGAGGTGCTACCGGTGATGTCGCCGACTTTTTCCTGCACTTTGCCGGCGATGTCTTTGGCGATGCCGTTGACTTGATTTTTGTTCATGGTAATGGTCCTTTGAAGTGTAAAAAATTGCTAGGTATGGGTGTGTGTCCAACCCATACATGGATGCTACGCAGGCCTACTTGTTTCATCTGTGCGCTTGCAGACAGAGCCGGCCTGTGTGGCGGATCGCGCACTACATGGAGGCGTGATCCTGGTACGGCTTGGTGCCGTAATAGGCGTGCACACCCTCGGCCCAGGTCTGGTCTGCCATATTGGGCCAGTTGTCCTTGTCAAAGCCGGGCGCCGTTTCAAGGCGTTCTTTGAGCACGTCCAGCGTGAAGCGTTTGTTGACGGTATCGAGCACCAGGGCGTCCCACGGCACGGCGAACAGGCGGTCACCCATTCCCAGAAAGCCGCCAAACGACAACACGGCGTAGCTGACGCGGCCGGTGCGCATGTCGAGCATGAATTCCTTGATGTCGCCCAGGTCGTCGCCGGCCTTGTTGAACACGTCGTTTCCGGTCAGGGTGCCCGCACCCATCAGGGCAGGGCCAGGGCCGTCGACGGTGGTGATTCGGTACATGCCATAGGTATCGCGGTCTACATAGTTCATATCGAACTCCTTTTGAGATTCACATTGCTTGATCAATGACCAAAGCGCCCCACAACAGCGTGAGCGCCTGGGCGGAAGATAGATGTAGACGCACCCGGGGTCGGTGCGGCTGCGAACACTCTGGCGTGTGCGTGTCAGGCCCCGCGGGTCGACGCGGTGTGGGTTGGTGCGTGGCTGTCGGCGCGGGCGTCGCCCCAGCGCAATGGGGTGGCTTCGTCTCCCTGGTACGAGGTTTCGCCAAACCGGTTGACGCAGTAGTGGCGCGACACCACCATCTCGTGGAAATGCATGTTGGCTGCGATGCGGGTGTACTCAAACAAGACACTGCGGGTGATGTGGGCACCGGCGCGCACCACGCAGCCGTGGCCAATCCAGGTCGGCCCGGTGATGCGGGCACCGGGCTCGATGCGCACATTGGAGCCAATGTAGACCGGGCCTTCGATGTTCACGCTGTCCCAGGGAATGCAGGTGTTCAGCCCCACCCAGACACCGGGGCGGATCTCCCGCCCGGGCATCTTCATATTGGCAATTTCGCCATTCAAGACCCGTTGCAGCACCGACCAGTAGTCACTGACGCGCCCAATGTCGATCCAGTGAAAGGGCCGGTTCTGGACAAAAAACGCATGTTGCTGCGCGACCAGTTGCGGGAACAGCTGTGAGCCAATGTCATAAATCTGGCCGGGCGGCACCAGTTGCAGTACCTCGGGCTCAAAAATATAGATACCGGTGCTGGCCAGGGTGGACTTGGCCTCGGCCGGGGTGGGTTTCTCCTGGAATGACTGGATGCGACCCTGCGCGTCGGCCGCCACAATGCCGTACGACTGCACGTCGGCACGGTCTACCTCCAGCGCCACGACGCTGGCGACGGCCCCCTTGGCGTGGTGTTCTTCCAGTGCCGCGGTGATGTCCAGGTCAATCAAGGCATCGCCGCATAACACCAGCGTGCTTTCGTCAAAAAAGCCACCAAAGTCCTGGATGCTGCGCATGCCGCCCGCAGACCCCTTGGGTCTAGGCAAGATGTCACCGTTCTCGCGGATGCCTTCGTAGGCATAACCAATTTCGACACCCCAGCGGTGGCCGTCACCAAAATACTCTTCAATTTTTTGGTGGTGAAACGCCACGTTGACCATGATCTCGCGGATGTTGTGGCGGGCCAGGTGTTCGATCAGGTATTCCATCAGCGGTTTGCCGAGAATGGGCACCATGGGTTTGGGCAGGTCTTGCGTCAGCGGGCGCACGCGGGTGCCTTGTCCGGCAGCCAGAATCATTCCTTTGGCCATTGCATTTCTTTCTTCGAGAGTGGGCGGACACGATGGTAGCAACCCGTGTACTCTGGCGATACGCGTGCCAACCTTGCACCATAACCGTTGGGTCGACCGGCGAATGTTCGCTATCGAACCGACGCCGACGCCCGGGGCCCGTAGCCTTGGGCTTTGTTACTAACAGGAGCGACAGATGAAACCAGTCTTCAAAGCGGCACTCACCGCAGTGGCCGCGGTACTTGCCAGCCAGGCCATGGCGCAGATCACTTTCTACGAACACGACAATTTCCAGGGGCGCACTTTTTCGACCGAACGGCAAGTGAACAACTTTGACCGCGCCGGTTTTAATGACCGGGCATCGTCCGTCATTGTGGAAGGTGAGCGCTGGTCGCGTTGGGAAGTGTGTGACGACATCCGTTTTGCGGGCCGCTGCGTGGTGCTGCGACCCGGGCGGTATGAGTCGCTGCGTGCCATGGGCCTGAATGACCGTGTTTCATCGGTCAAGCCAGTCGGACGCAATGCCCGTGTCACCGACGAACGTTTGGTGGCGCCTCCGTTGGCATCACAGGTCATTTTTTATGAGAACGAAGGCTTTCAGGGCCGCACGTTTACCGCAAACGAGCAGGTGGAAAACTTTTCCCAAGTCGGCTTCAATGACCGGGCGTCGTCCGCCGTGGTGCTGGGCCAGCGCTGGGAAGTGTGTAATGACAGTGGCTTCAACGGGCAGTGCATGGTGTTGAATCCGGGGCGATATCCCTCGTTGAGGGATATGGGCTTGAATGACCGCATTTCTTCGGTGCGCGCAGTCGCGGGAACCGCACGCCTGGAAGAGCGCCGTTTTGCACCGGCACCGGTGGCGGTGTACGACAGTCGTCCACGGGAAGACGAGCGGCTGTTCGAAGCCCGCGTCACCTCGGTTCGCGCTGTGGTGGGCCCGGCCGAGCAACGCTGCTGGGTTGAGCGTGAAGAGGTTGGCTCCAACCGGGGTGATCCCAACGTCGGCGGTGCCGTGGTGGGTGCCTTGTTGGGCGGCATTCTGGGCCACCAAGTCGGCGGCGGTGTGGGCAAAGACATTGCCACCGTTGGTGGTGTGGTCGCTGGCGCCGCCATCGGCTCCAACGTGGGCCGCGACAACAACGGCCAGCCCACCACCCGTGAAGTGCAGCGCTGCGCCACCCGCCCCAGCAACGCCGCACCGGCGTTCTGGGATGTGTCCTACAACTTCCGGGGCACTGACCACCGCATCCAGATGACGGCCGCTCCCGGCCCCACCATCCGGGTGAACGCACGTGGTGAGCCACGCAGCTGATTGTTAACGTGAGATTGCCGCAGTGAACCGGGGCCGGTTCACTGCGCTGCCAGCCAGCGGTCTATCGCTGCCTCCAGCACACCCAGGGGAACCGACCCATGGGACAAAATTTCGTCATGGAAATCACGAAGCTTGAACTTGGCCCCCAAGGCCTGTTCCGCACGCGCCCTTAATTCACGAATCTTCAGCTCACCTATCTTGTAGCTGAGCGCCTGGCCCGGCATGGCAATGTAGCGGTCAACCTCTTGGGTGGCGACCTCTGCACTCTGTGGGACGTTGTCCAGAAAATAGCGAATGGATTGTTCCCGTGTCCAGTTTTTGGTGTGGATGCCGGTGTCGATCACCAGTCGGGCGGCCCGCCAAATTTCGGTCGACAGGCGCCCAATCGCCTGCCAGGGGTCGTCGTAAAGGCCCATCTCTTGCCCCAGCATTTCGCTGTACAGGCCCCAACCCTCGCTGTAGGCGAGGGTGTTGCCAAAGCGCCGGAACGCTGGCAAGCCCGCGCGCTCCTGCGCAAGGCTGATTTCAAAATGGTGCCCCGGTATGGCTTCGTGCACATAAAACACGGTGGTTGTGAAACGTGTTCGGGTTTCGGGTTGGTAGGCGTTGTAGTAAAAAATGCCGGGCCGTGAGCCATCGGGCAGACCCGGGACATACTGCGCCGGTGAAGCGGCGGTCTCCCGGAACGCCTCCACCGGCCGAATCTCAAAGGCCGTCTTGGGTGTGTGGCCGAAGAACGCAGGAATTTTGGCGTCCACCTGCAGGCGCAGTCCCTCGTAGGCCGCCTGCATTTCCTGGCGTGACGTAAATCGCAACTCTGGGGCGGTGTTGAGGAACACAAAAAACTCCTCCATCGACCCTTTGAACTTCACGTCGTGTTTTGCCGTCTCCAACAGACCCCGGATGCGCGCGACTTCGCGCAGGCCGATGGTGTGAATGTCCTGCGGGCTCAGATCCGTGGTGGTTGCGCTGCGCACCTGGAAGGCGTACCACGCGCTGCCGCCTGGCAGCGCTCCCAAGGCGATGGTGTCGCGAGCGACGGGCAAATACCGATCTCGCATAAAGACCAACAATCGTTGGTAGGCCGGCACCAGGTTATCGCGCACCAGAACCGTGAAGGCGGCGGTCAGGAGCGCCTTATCGGCTGCGCTGAAGCTCTGGGGGAACTTTTTGACCGGTGCCATGTAGTGGTTGGCCTCCAGGTTTGCCGTTCCCAGGCTTTCCAACTGTGCGAGCACTGGCTTGACCAGAACTTTGGGCATCACAACGCCCTGCGTGATGCCCTTTTTCATGTCGGCCATGATCCCGTCCACCGCTTGGGGGAATCCGCGCGCCCTGGCCAGCCAGTTGTCGTAGTCCTTGACAGTGTCAAACGGTTGGACCAGGCGGCCCGACCCCAACTGCGCAAACACCAGCGGCAAACTGGACATCGGGTTGACCGGGATCAGATGGGACGGGAAATACAAGCCATCCAGTGCCAATTGCTGCTGGTAGCGAAACAGGTCATAACTGATGCGGTCCTCCGGCGGCAAGGGCGCCGGATCGAATTGGGCGGTCCGCGCGAGGTAGGTTTGGGCCAGACGTTGTGTGTTGGTGCGCTCCGCACTAGAGGTCAGCGCACCAAAACGATGGTTGTAACGCTTGTCGCCGTGGAAGGTGGCAAGCATCGGATTGGCACGCAGATATTCCTCCCAGTATTGCGCATAGAGCTGGTTCAATGCGTCAGGTGTGGCTGGGGCTGCGCCAAAGGCAGGTAGCAAAAAATGGGCGGACAGAAAGGCCGCCAGTGAGACATGGCGGAGATGCGCACGAATCCATCCGCGGGGCGGAGTGTTCCGGGCGATGGGATTACCGGTTGTTTTCAATGGTGCAATCACGAGGCAAATGGTAAATGGATATGTGCCGCAGCGCTGTGCGTTTTTACACACTCTGGTTGGCCC
>ERZ724527.878-NODE-878-length-14364-cov-3.542246_pt1 | contig 14364 bp, 14 predicted proteins | sample MGYA00376060_ERZ724527 | MGnify/ENA primary metagenome ERZ724527 (study PRJEB28724, sample SAMN07190886) | activated sludge metagenome | isolation source: activated sludge of sewage treatment plant in Hong Hong | place: USA: Christiansburg, Virginia | collected...
GGCGCGACAGTAGGGCGCTTAGTTTTTACCTGCTTTGGCGTCGGCTATCGCCTTGGTCAACTGGGCGGTTTCGTCACACGTGGCGCAGATTTTTTGCAGCTTGCCCAATTGAGCCTCGGCCATGTCCTTGCGGCCCTGCTTGAGGTAGGCAATGCCCGAGTAATTGAGCGCGCCCTTGTGCTGCGGGTCCAGCGCCAGTGCCTTGCCATAGGCCGCATAGGCTTCGTCATAGCGGTTTTGCCAACGCAGCGAATAGCCCAGCAGGTTGTAGGCATCGGCATTGCGTGGGTTGTTGGCCACCACACGGGCAAAACTTTCCGAGGCCTGCTTCCAGTTGCGCGCATCTAGCGCTTTTTTGCCAGCGGCAAAGTCGTCCACCTGCTGGTTGACGATGGGCGTGGTTTCCGTATCAGCAGCTACAGCAGCCGTGTTCATGAGCAGGCCCAGAAGGGCGGCCGACAGCAGGGGGTCAAAGCGGGAAGAGGACATGGAGAGCTCCTTGGGAAAGTGGGTTGAGGTGGTCACCATGACCACGCCTGAACACTCACGACCGCAAGGGCAAACTGGATGCACTCCCGCGCAAAACTTACCAAAGTTTGGCGCAATTCCCGCTGTACAACGCCGTGCCAGGGGTTTGCGGCGCCGCATCGGTCTCCACGGTCACCACCAGGCGGGTGACTTTGGACAGCAGCCGCTCAGAGGTGTCGGGCATGGGCGCCAAGGCAGTGCCGCTGGTGGGCACGTTGGCTAACACAAACGCGGGCCCGTCGGTAGGCAAGGCCCACAGCACCAAACGACCGGTGGCCGGAGGGGTGATGGGGTCGATGACTTTGAGCATGGCTGTGCGCCCATGGCGCAGCGAGCTCACCAACAGCTTGCCATTGCCCTGGGCGTCGGTCAGCAGGCCCACGTAGCTGGCGGGCAGTTTTTCGCCGGTGCGCAGGGCCACTTGGTCGGCTGTAAACAGGAGGCCCGGCGCACCCAGCAGCAGCGTCGTAGTGGCCACGGCACCCACTATCAGGCCTGCAGCGCCAAAGCCGGTGGCGCGCAGCCAACCTGCCCACGGCGCCCGCGCCTTGGCGGCTAGAGTCACTGGGTGGGTGCGCGCTGCAATTGCAGCCCACACTTTGGGCGAGGGCAGTTGCGGGGGCACGGCATGGCTCAAGGGGCCAAGCCGCGCCTGCCATTCGGCGACGGCCAATTGGACGTCTGCCCGGTCGCGCTGAAGGCGCTCAAAGCGTCGGCGTGCCGGTCCGGCCAGCGTGCCCAGGACATAGGCTGACGCCAGGTGATCGATCAATTCAGGGTGGGCGTATTTCATGGTGTCAGCCCTCCGTTCCGTGGCTGGCCAGGCAGGCCTTGAGTTTGGCCAGGCCCCGGCGTATCCAGGCCTTGACCGAACCCAAGGGCGCGCCCAATTGCGCGGCCACTTCGCTGTGGGACAGGCCCTGGTAGTAGGCCAGGGCCAGGCTTTGGCGGTGGCCACTGTCCAAGGTGCTCATGCAGACTTCGATGTGCATGGCTGCTGTGGCGCTGGACAACATGTCCATGGCGCTGGGGGCTGCGCTGCCGCTGGTCGCGTCGGCGACCTCGGCAGTGTCGTCGCCCATGCGTGTCTCGCGCCGACGCCCTTGTGCACGCAGCGCGTCCAGCGCCTTGTTTCGCACAATGGCAATGAGCCAAGTCATGGGCTGCAATGTCTGGCCGTTGACGACCGTGCGATAACTGCCCGCACTTTTCCAGATGCTGACAAAGGCTTCCTGCAACACGTCTTCGGCGGCGGCTTCATGCCTCAACATACGCACAGCTACGCCAAACAGATGCATGTGGGTGCGCTCATACACCTGGGCCAACGCCGTGTGATCGCCTTGCGCGCAGGCGGCGATGAGTTGCTCAAGTGATCGGTTGTCCGGGGGCATGGGCGCGAGTATAGGCGCCACGACGGAGACAGGGAGGCCTACATTTTTTGCGTACTTAAGTAGAAGCCCTCATGGTATTTTGTGACAAATTCCGCAAAAATACAGTGGATTCCTAAAAAAGAACGTCGTTGAGGAGAGCATCATGGGTTTGGGTATTGCCGAACGCGGCGCGGCTTCGCCGTGCTATCGGGTGACGCGCCGGGGGGCAACCCGATTGGCTTCGTTACTGCCTCCGGGCGAAGTGTTGAGCGGGCATGCGCAAGACGTGCTCAACCTCTGCCGCTCTGAAGTGAGCTTGTCAGAGTTGGGTCAATTTTTGCCACCGCGCGCATTAGATGGGGCACTCAAAACCCTGCTGGCCCTGGGCCTGATTGAGCGGGCCGAAATTGCCCAGACCCTGCCCAGCCTTAAATCCTTCGCCGGCGCGGCACGACCTGCAACTGCACTGTAAGGCGCGACGGGCTTGCGCTGTTCACTTGCAAGGTCTGTACAGGCAAGTCCAGCAACTGGTCGCTGTGCCAAACCCTTATTTGGGCAGCGCCATCGGGCAGGTCATCAAATACGGCCTGGCCTTGAGGCGTTGTGCGTTGAGCCCAGGGTGAATCGCTCACGTACACATAACCCTTCATGGAGCCATGAATGTGGCAGCCCAGCAGTACAGCGCCGGCCTTGTCCATGGTGACCTCAGCGCTTTTGGGCGGCTTGCCAGCGACAAACCCATCTAGCCGCAGTTCAAACCCGCTACCGGTGCTGGAAAATTGAGCCAGTCCAGCGGCCGATCCGCGCACATGGTGTTCCCAAGGGTCTTTGTTGACCATGGTGATCTTTGCGCCAACAGGCACCAAGGCCACCGCAGGGATGAAGCGCATCTTTTCCTGATCCACTGTCATCGTCATGGGCAGGGGCGTGCGCGGTGTGCCTTTGGCTGAGGGTGTGACCACCACCACGGCGTCTTGCACCGGTTTGCCTTCTTTGTCGATCACGGTGATAGAAGCTGTGGAGGCCATGGCCCCCGCAGAGGCGAGGCAGATGGCTGCAAAAACAGGTGCAATTTTCATGATTTAGCGCACGGTGATGGTGTCGCGGTGCATAGGCGCCAGCTTGGCCAACAGCTGGTTCTGGCTGCTGAAGGCAATGCCTTGCGCATCCATGGCCTGCTGCAGCACCTCTACCAAGGCGTTGAAGTCTGACTTTGTAATGTCCAGGTTGGCGTGGGACGATTTCATGTCGGCGCCTTTGTATTCACAGGGGCCACCACTGACCACGCAAAACTGGTCCACCAACTGCTCTTTCACGCGCTGCTGGTTAGCAGGCTTGAAATGCGGCCCGGTGCGTGGGTCGGCCAGCAGGCGCACCATGAAGTCGTCCATCAGCTTCACCAGGCCGGGCTTCTCGCCCAGGGCTTTGTAGAGGGCGTCGTTGGAAGCGGTTTGGGCGTGGGCTGCGGTCAGGCCGCACGCCACCAGGGCCAGGGCGATCAGTGTCTTTTTCATGGGGATTCCTTGGGGTTTTGTAGGGGAGGGAGGGATCAGAACGCGACTTGCGCCGACAGGTAGGCGCCGCGCTGTTTGCGGTTGCCGGTAATGCCGGGTACCACGCGGCCCAGATCCACATAAGCCAGGGTCAGAGACAGGTGTTTGTTGGGGGCCCAGGCGATGAAAATGTCTTTCCAGTCGTCTTCCCGCAGGGCATCACCCAAACCCGCAGCGCGGCCCAGAGACTCGAGGTTGTTGGGTTTGAAGCGGTATTCCACCCCGATGGCCAGGTCCTTGCGCAGCAGGTAAGCCACAGAGAACTCGGGTTGCAGGCTGTAGCTGTTGCGCCCGCCTGCTGCCGAACCAAAGCCCAGCAGACCGTTCTGGTTGGCTTTGGTGGCGCGCAGTGTGCCATTGACCAAAATGCCTTGAGCCAGGAAGAGTTTGGTGGCGCTCACATACAGGTCGGTGCCGCTGTTTTGCACGCCAAGAAAGTTGTACACCGACTGGATGGAGCCTGGGCTGGCCCGCTTGTGCTCCAGACCCACGGCAATTTGCGGCATCAGGGTATCGCTGTCGAGCACGGCATCACCTGCCACTTTGAACTTGACGCCCAGTACGTCCATCTTGATGTGCTGGCCCGGTGTCACGCCAAAGGCGGCTATGCCATTCAGGGCAATCGCGGGCGAGGCGTTGAAATCTTGCTGCGCCAACGACACCTCCACCCGGTCCTTGAAGCCCACGGCTGCACCGATGGCGGTCAGGCCGTAGTCCTTGGTGCTGAGGCGGCTCAGGTGGGCGGTGCCGCCAATTTCACCTTCGGTGGCGTTGCTGCCAATCACGGCCCACGGCGTCAAACCGCCACCGGCCGCGCCATCCACGCTGCTCACCCCTCCAGTCAACAAGAGTTTGCCGGTATCGGCTTGGGCCAGGCTGCAAGCCAGGGTTGCCGCGGCCAGCGCCAGGGCGTGAAGGGTGTGTTTCATGAAGGGAACTCCAAACTTGAGGGTGAATGAGGGGCTAACACCTGCATTACGTGGCTTGGTTACGTTTGGATTCAATCTGCCTATTTCCTGGCAATGCGTAGGGGTATTTCGCATCCATCGTCGGCCGCAGAGCGTAGTCACCTCATGAATAAAAAAGCTCGCAATGGGGTGATGCCAATGCGCATCTGGGTCGGTGCGTTCTGGTGCGTACTGGCCGTGCCGGTGCTAGCGCAGTCGCAGGGCCAGCCTCCAGTTCAAGCCGCGCCGCGCGTGTGGGTCACTCCCCCTGCGGGCGACATCGCTCGCGGCAAGGCGCTTTACCAAGAGCGCTGCACCGCTTGCCACGCGGTCGATGCCCACCGCATTGGCCCCATGCACCGGGGTGTGTTCGGCCGACGAGTGGGCGGTGCGCCTGACTACACTTATTCAGCCGAACTGGCCGCCTCGCGCCTGCGCTGGACCGCGCAAACTCTCAACGTCTGGCTGGCGGACCCCGAAGACTTGGTGCCCGGTCAGCGCATGGGTTTTCAGGTGGACGATGCTCAGGAGCGGGCGGATTTGATTGCCTGGTTGGCTACGCTGACAGCTGGCTCCCGTCCTTCAAGCCCTTGATCTGTCGCTAAGGCTTAGAACAGCACCTTCACGCCCACGCGCACTGTGCGCGGCAGTGAGGGATGGAAATGCAGCGTAGCGGGCGTGCTGCCTTCGGCAAACGCGGGCTCACCCGGCAGACGCGACGCGTACGCGTATTCGATGTCGTTGAGTTTGCGGTTGAAGAGGTTGAACACTTCCATTGACAGCTCCACTGCCGGGCTGAAGCGGTAGGCCAGTTTGGTGTTGACCAGGGTGCTGGCGCTGGCGCGAATCGAGTTGTCCTCCACCAGGGCGCGGGCGCCAAAGTGGCGCAGGCGGGCGCCCACGGTCCAGGGGCCTTGTTGCCAGGTCAAACCCAATGTGGCGACGCGGTCCATGGCGCCTGGCACGCGGTTGCCCGCCGGATCGGTATCGCGAAAGCGCGCGCGAGACAGTGACAGGTCGGCATCCACCTCCCACGTGGGAGTGGGGCGCCAGTTGGCGGTGAATTCCAAGCCCGAGCGAGCGGATGGGCGCGACGCTTCGGTGGTACCTGCATCTCCCACGAACAACAATTCCGAGTCCAGCTGGAGTGCCCACATGGCGGCTGTGGTGGACAGGTTTTCGGTCCATTTTTGGCGTGCACCCACTTCGTAGCCTGTGGCCCGTACCAGCGGTGTGGCGCTATCGGCCGGCGTGGTGCCATCGCGTGGGTCTACGCGCAACACAGCGCCCCGGGCATCGTTGCTGTGGAAGCCGCGACCCCAGTTAGCGTAAAAGTCAGTTCGTTCGCTGGCGTTGTACACCAGCGCCGCTTTGGGGCTGAAGATGGATGCGCGGGCACTGCCGCTGTTGGCGGCAATTGAGCTGGCCACATCCAGTGCGCGCTGGTCCCAACGCAGGCCCAATACGCCACGCAGGCGGGGGCTGAACTGCATGTCGGCCTGGCCCCATAGGCCCAGGGCGTTGATGCGCACGCTGTCGCTGCGCACGGTGGTCAAGCGGGTACGTGCCAGAGTGTCAAACAAACCCACCTGGCCAATGTTGTCGCGCCGCAAGTCAGTGCCCGCGCTCAGCAGCGTATCCAGCGGCCCCAGTTTGACGGGCCATTGCTGTGAGGCCGACAAGCCAAAAGCGGTGCGATTGTCTACTTGTTCAAACTGGTCGAGCGCGCTGTTGCTGTTGCAGCTTGGGGGCAAGGGATCAGCATCGCATCCCCGTGTGGCGTAGCTGAAGTTGGAGAACAAGCCGAAGTCGTAGCGCAGTGCCCAGGCCGTCACGCGCGTCTGGCGCGGGCCGTTGGTTTGGGTCCACTCGGCATTGAGGCCGGTGCGCCGAGTGTGGCCCCCTGCAGTGGGGTCCAGCGAGTCATAGCGGCCCAACTGGCCGCTGTCTACTGCGCGCTGCGGAATCTGATCCGTGGAAATCCAACTGGCCTCGTAGTGGGTCAGGCCCACGGACCAGCCGTTGCGGTCTGTGCCCTGCGAGTATTTGCCCACCAGGTTGGTTTTGCGCAGATTTTGGGCAACGGTCCAGGGGCCGTCGTCGGTGCCGCGCTCGGCCGCCAGCAGCAGGTCGCCGCCACCCGCGTCAAATGACCCCGCCACCAGCGCGCGGCGGCTGCCATGGCTGCCGCCTTCCAGCAGGGCCATGGGAGCAGGCAGGCGCCGCACGGTACGCAGCCGCGCGCTGCCGGCGGCAGCAAAGTCGCCCTCTTGTGCGTAGTAGGGCCCTTTGCGGTACTGCACCGAATCCACCAACTCGGGGATCAAAAAGTACAGATCGGTATAGCCCTGGCCGTGCCCGTGGGTGGGCAGATTGATCGGCACGCCGTCCACCAAGGTGGCGAAATCGGTGCCATGGTCCAGATTGAAGCCGCGCAAAAAATACTGGTTGGCCTTGCCTTCACCCGCGTGCTGCGTGGCCACCAGGCCGGGCACGGATTCCATCAGATCCCCCGCGCGCAACAGGGGCCGGGTGCGCAACTGCTTGGAAGTGACAAAGCCTTCACTGGCGCTGTCGGCAGTGCCCTGCATGTCAGCGCGCGTGCTGGTGATGGTCACTTCTTGCAATTGGGCCGCTTCCTGGGCGTTAGCGGTGGCGCCAAACAGGCTGGTGTACAGGGCGGCTACAAGACTGGCAGAAACAGGGGTCAGCGATGGCTGGGCAGTGCGTGGCATAGGGACAGTAGTGAAAAGGACGACGTGAAGGCGCATGGTGTTCGTTACGCACTTGCCCGCAAAAAAGATTCATCTCATCTCGATATTACATGTGGTTGCACATTCATTTTCGTTAGTTTGAATCCACCTCCAGCGTGGTTGCGTAATGAAAAGGGTGACACCTCGCCACACACCACACATCAGGAGAGTTACATGCGTTCCAGTAAATTGAGTTTGACCGTTCTGGCCTTGGCAGCGGTTTGCGCCGCAGGCACCAGCTTGGCGTCCAGCCATCGTGAAGCGCCGTTCATTGCAGGCAGCCCCAAGGTGGATGCGACAGATTTCTACATGTTCCGCAGCTATGAAACCGGCCGCACGGACTATGTCACTCTGCTGGCCAACTATCAGCCGCTGCAAGACGCCTACGGTGGCCCGAACTACTTCAAGATGGATTCGAATGCACTGTACGAAATCCATATCGACAACACAGGGTCTGGCAACGAAGCCCTGACCTTCCAGTTCCGCTTCAACAACACGCTGGCCAATGCAGGCAAGGGCGTGGAACTGCCCATAGGCAGCAAGATGGTGGCCATTCCCCTCACTCAAGCTGGCGCTGTGGCCAATGTGGCCGATGGCAACCTCAACGTGGCAGAGACCTACACCGTCAACCTGGTGCGTGGCGACCGCCGCAAGGGCACTGTGCAGGCCGTCACCAAGGCCAGTGGTGGGGCGACCTTTGAAAAACCCGCGGATTACATTGGCGTCAAAACCATGGGTAACGCTGCAGCGTATGCCGCGTATGCAGGCAAGCACGTTTTTGACGTGAAGATCCCTGGCTGCGCGGCAGGCAAGGATGCAGGCCGGGTGTTTGTGGGCCAGCGCCAAGAAGGCTTCGCGGTCAACCTGGGTCCGATTTTTGACTTGGTTAACGCCACGGCAGCGCAGATCACCAACCCCGCGCTGAACAACGCTTTTGCAGCCAATTCGATCCAGGACAAAAACGTGACGTCATTGGCCATCGAAGTCCACAAGGACTGTTTGACGGCGGGGAACGAGTCCGTCATTGGTGCCTGGACTACCGCCAGCCTGCGCCAGGCGCGCGTGCTGTCCGGCGCACCTGCGTCGGGCCATCAGTCCAGCGAGACCGCCGGTGGCGCCTGGACTCAGGTGTCCCGTTTGGGCAATCCGTTGGTGAACGAAGTGGTCATTGGCCTCAAGGACAAAGACAAATTCAACGCCTCCAAGCCCAACGGTGATGGTCAGTTCCTGGACTATGTGACTCACCCCACGCTGCCTGCCCTGCTGGGACTGGTGCTGGCCGGCAATACCGCCGCTTTGGCTCCCACGAACTTGCCGCGTACTGACTTGGCGACCACCTTCCTCACCGGCATCACTGGCGTGAACAAGCCCGCCAACGTGACGGCCTCTGAAATGCTGCGCCTCAATACCGCGATTGCGCCGGTGGCCTTTGCCAGCCAGAACCGATTGGGTGTAGCCGGCGAAGTGCTGCGTGTCGGCGGTACGGCCAACTTGGCTCAGGCCGTGGACTTGGCTGGTTTCCCTAACGGTCGCCGCCCTAAAGACGACGTGGTCGATATCGCTTTGGTGGCCATGCTGGGTGGGCTGTGTGTGATCAACGGCGACAACGATGCGCTCAAGCTCAACAGCATTCCTGGCGTGGCCGGTGTCACGTCGGCGTGCAAGGCCTCCAGCGTGCCGCTGGGTGCCACTTCGGCCAGTGTGCATGACGGTGTGGACCAAGCTGTGGTGACCTTCCTCACCAGCTTCCCGTACCTGAACACGCCTAATGCCGGCTCGAAGTAAACCAGTCACTGCAAGGAATACAACCATGACTTTGTCACCTACCTACCGACGCGCTGCTCGCCTGGCAGGCGCTGTGCTCACCGGTGCCGCGCTGATCACGGCCTGCGGCGGCGGCACAGATACCGTCCCTGCTGTACCCACCATCCCGGTCGTGACGGGCACTGACATTCCGGTGTCAGCGACCACCAGTGCTGCTGGGGCCTTCGCCTTTGTCAACACCCTCGCCGGCGTAGCGGACAACACCGCTGAACCGCTGACCGTGGGCAGTGCGATGTTGGCCACCAGCGAGACCGACGAGCCGACGGCACTCTGAGCGCAGGCTTTCGGTTGACCTGAATGGCGTGCCTCGTGCGCGCCATTTTTTTGAGTAAGTTGGCCACAGAGAGGCTTGATGATGAACCTGGCAACGAAGCAAACGAAGGTGAGGGTCTGGAGGCTCTGCGTATGCCCCAAGGCTTGGATATTCCCCCTGATGGCAGGCGCAATGTTGTGCGGTGTGAATGCTGCGGCAGCAGGGCGGGACCTGCTGCCCACCGATGACGCCCAAGTGATTGAAGTGCTGGCGCCTCGCGTGCTCCCCACCTCTCTAACGCCTGGCGCAAAGGTAACGCCTGAAGCTGCGGCGGTGGCGGCACGTGCGGCCATCGTTCAGGCACGGGCCACAGCTGACCCGCGTTACCTGGGCCGCGCCCAGGCGGTGTTGGCGCCCTGGTGGGACCAAGCTGAGGCCCCTGTGGCTCTGGCCATCCTGCAAGCCACCGTGCAGCAAGCTCGCCATGAATTTGCTGCCGCCCACGCCACACTCACGCGCGCACTGCAGCGCGACCCCACACAAGCTCAGGGCTGGTTGACACTGGCCACGCTAGAGCGGCTGGCTGGCCGATACCCGCAGGCGCTGATGGCCTGCGCCCAGGTGGAGCGCGCCGGTGCAGGCCTGTATGCCAAGGCCTGCTCGCTGGAGACGCGTTCGATGCAAGGCCAACACGACGCTGCGCGACAAGGTTTCGAAGCGTTGCGGCGCCAAAGCGCCGGCATCGCCACCCAGGCCTGGTTGCTGTCGTTGTTGGCCGAGAGTGAGGAACGAGCAGGCCGCGATGCTGCGGCGTGGCGGGCCTACCAGACCAGCCTGGCATTGGCACCCGACGGCTACACCGCCTTGGCCGCGGCCGACATGCTGCTGCGCACCGGGCGTGCGCCTGCTGCGCTGGCCGTGTTGGCCGACCAGCCTGCCAGCGACGCCGTGTTGTTGCGCCGCGCACAGGCCCTCAAACTCGCCAAAGATCCGGCCTGGCAAGGCTTGGCCACGATACTGCGCGAGCGCTTTGCCGAGTTGGAGGCCCGTGGCGATGATCCTGCCGCCCATGCCCGCGAGCGGGCGATAGGCTGGCTGTGGCTCGATGGTGATGCGGCGCGGGCTGCCGAGGCTGCTCGCCTCAACATGCGCCTGCAAAAGGAGCCGCTGGATTGGTGGTTGGCTCTGCACAGCGCCGACCTGGCAGGCCAGACGGGTGAGGTTGCCCTCCTGCGCGATGCGTTGGCGGCGATTGGCCTGCGCGATGCCCGCCTGACCCGCTGGACCGGAGGCAAGCCATGAGCACGCACAAGTATCTCTCTTCGCGACACCTGTTGACCGCCTTGCTGTTGCTGTGGGGCCTGACGTTAGGGGCACTTCCCGCCCGTGCCCACAAGGCGAGCGACGCTTATGCCGTGCTGGCCGACGGTGATACTGGCGCGCCACAAGGGACACTGCGCGTGCAACTGTCGCTGGCACTCAAGGACCTGGACGCGGCCTTGCCGTCACTGGACGCAGACAACAACCGCCAACTCACCTGGGGCGAGATCCGGCTTGCCTTGCCCGAGGTGTCGCGCTGGGTCGGCGCAGGCATGAGCCTGGCGTGTGGAGCCCAAGTCCTTGTGGTCCCTTGGGCCTTTGACGCGCTGGAGCAGCGGTCTGACGGCGTTTACGTGCGTCTGGTCTGGCAGGGTGCTTGTGACCCGGCGCAACGGCTGACGCTGGACTATCGCCTGATGAAGGACCTTGACCCGACTCATCGCCTGCTGCTGACTGGCGAAACCCTAGGCCAGCCGGTCCTGGGTGTGCTGGCACCTCAAGGCCGCTCGGCACTGGCATTGCGGGCTGGCCCGGCGGGGGGCACAGATGCGCCAAGTGACACTGCTCTGCAAAACTTGCCACGCACCGGGCCTGGCATTCTGTGGCACTTTTTGCCCGAAGGTGTGCACCACATTGCCACCGGTTACGACCATCTGGCCTTCTTGCTGGTGCTGTTGCTGCCCATCGTGCTGGTGACACGACACGCGCCTGCGCCGCTGGGCGCAGCGCAGGCACAGCGGCCTGGCCTGGGTCGTTTGCTGACCACGGTGACTGGGTTCACCCTTGGCCACTCCATCACTTTGGTGTTGGCTACGCTGGGCTGGATCACCGCGCCGGGATGGGTAGAGGCGGCCATTGCCATCACCATCGCCATTTCAGCTCTGCTCAATCTCTACCCCGTGAAATGGGTGCGCGGGGACCTGCTGGCCCTGGGCTTCGGTTTGATCCATGGCCTGGGATTTTCCAGCATCATGCGCGAAGCAGGGGTGAGCGGGCCGTTGCTGCCCTGGGCGCTGGCAGGTTTTAACTTGGGGGTGGAAGCAGGCCAACTGGTGGGCGTTGCCCTGTGGTGTGCGCTGCATCTGGTGTTGGTGCGCTGGCGTGGTTATGAACGCGTGGTGGTGCGTGGCGGCTCATGGGCTTTGCTGGCGCTGGCGTTGTATTGGGCGGTAGAGCGGTGGTGAACAGTCCCTAGAAGAGTCGCCCTGTTTCCGCCTTCGAATCTGTCGCAACATGCATAGAAGACGCGTGAAGTAGCGCCGGATCTGATGCATATTTTCCGTCCTCCAAGCGCTTGACCAGTGCGCCGGCGCGCACGCCCAGAAGGCGAAATCTGCGGCTCAGGTCCACGCGCTTGAGGCACAGGCCTGCGGTGTGGCGAATCAATTGGGCGTCGGCTGTGGGTTGATCTATGGTTTGGTCGCGCGTAACGATCTTGAAGTCGCCATAGCGCAGCTTGACGCCAATGGTTTTGCTGCCATAGCCCTTGCGCTGCAGATCAGCCGCCAGTTGCTCGCACAGGCGGGTGAAGATTGCGCCCAATTCTGTGCGGTCGTGCCTGGCATGCAAGTCACGGTCGAAGGTGGTCTCGCGGCTCATCGAGACGGGCTCGCTCTCGGTCACCACGGGGCGGTTGTCACGGCCCCAGGCGGCGTCATGCATCCAGGCGCCGTAAGACTTGCCAAAGTTGTCGATCAACCAGTCGCGCGGGCGCGCGGCTATGTCACCAATGGTCTTCAGATCAAAGCTGTGCAGTTTGATTTCGGCCTTGGGGCCAATGCCGTTGATCTTGCGAACTTGCAGTGGCCAGATTCGGGCTTGCACATCGGACTCGTCCACGATGGAGATGCCATTGGGCTTGTTGAACTCACTGGCCATTTTGGCAATCAGTTTGTTGGGCGCCACGCCAAGTGAGCAGGTCAGGCCAGTGGCGTCGTGGATGCTTTTTTGTATCAGCCGGGCCAGCACACGGCCACCTTCTCGCTGACCTCCGGGCACATCGGTGAAGTCGATGTAGACCTCGTCTACGCCGCGGTCCTCAACGAGGGGCGCAATGTCGCGAATGATCGCTTTGAACTGGCGTGAGTAACGGCGCACTTCTTCAAAATCCACTGGCAACAAAATGGCCTGTGGGCACAGCTTGGCGGCCTTCATCAGACCCATGGCCGACCCCACACCAAATTGGCGCGCAGCATAGGTGGCCGTGGTGATGACGCCGCGGCCCGTGTAGTCGCGCAGCAGTGGGAACTGGTCGACGGGCAGGCTGGCTCCCTGGTCCAGTGCGGCATCGGCCTTGCGGCGTGCCCCGCCAATCACCACGGGCAAGCCCTTGAGTTGTGGAAAACGCAATAGCTCCACCGACGCGTAGAAAGCGTCCATGTCAAGGTGGGCAATGCGGCGGGGCACGGCTGGGTCAAGCAGGGTCACTCGGCGAGGATAGCGTGGTGCAATGCGCCCCAACATGCGTTAATCTTCGATCTGTATCAAAACTTTACAATTCGGAAGGCGGGGACGCCTTGATTGACACTCACACAGGTGATGTTTTAAAGAATTCCATTGGGCAATCCATTTTTGTTTGAAGTAGCCATTTGGGCGGCAATGAGCGGCGTTATTGTGACGCTGTGGGTCATTGCCGCCATTGATGCCTTGGTTCAGCGGTCTGTTCCAGCGCTTCGTGGCCTGGCGGTCATAGTGTTGACAGGCGGCACCGCGATCGCGCTCAGCGGCTTACCCGAGGTGCTGTGGCCCACTCTGGACGTGGCGCGGATGCTGATCATCAAGTCGTCCATGGGGTCATTGGGCGGGGCTTTGGCGATGACCTATCTCGGCATCTGGGTTGGCGGCGCGAGCAAAGACCCGCTGGTCCAGTGGACCTTGACATTCTCCACCGCCCTGTTGACTCTGGGTGGTATTGGCCTTGCGGTTGCTGCGATCTGGTACGGCGAGACAGCGCGAATCACGCTATTGACTAGCGCGGCTCTTGGCAATGGCCTGTGTGCAATTGCCGCGGGTATCGTGGCGATGCGGAGTGCTACCTTGGGTGACAAACTGGCGCGTTGGATGGTTGTGGCAAGCCTTTTTTTGGCCGGTATGGTGGCCGGGATGTACAGCAAGGCGCTGGCCATTGACAGTATGGGTGTGTGGGGCTGGATGACGGCGGCAGCGAGCACCGTGGCCTACTTTTTGATCGTCATAGGTCTGACGATTGTTCGCAACCGCGAAATGCGGCGAATCTCGAGATTGGCGCGTGGGGCGACAGAAGTTGATCGTGATGTCGAAATGCCCTTGGGTCCGCGGCTTTTGCCTCAGGTCGAAGATGCCCTGTGGCGAAGCGCCCGGGTGGGGCGCGAATGCGTGGTAGCCGCTGTCTCGATTTCCAATTTGTACGCCATGAGTGAAGATGCTGGCGTAGGTGTTGACGGCGAGATTTTGGGCGTGCTGGCCGCACGCATCCGGCGCGTGGTCGGTTTTAGGAATGTGGTGGGGCTCTACCACCCGCGGTGTTTCGTGCTGGTGGTGTCGGCGGTGCAGGACCGCAAGCGCAGCGAGTTGCTGGCCACTCGGCTTTTGTTGTCTCTGCGCAAGCCCGTCAAAGTGGGCCCAAGTGATGACTCCCATTTCTTTTCACCCGGCATCGGTATTGGCGTAGTCACAGTCAACGGCGCAACGGATACAGCGCTGGCCGCCATCAATCAGGCAGAGCAACTGGCCTTAATTATTCATTTTAAAGGAAAAGCAACCGTCAAAACTGCGCCTAAGAAAGAATTGAAGCCCAAAAAGGACGCTTTGATTGATAGAGGGCTTTCCGCAGTCATT
>ERZ724527.880-NODE-880-length-14327-cov-6.678111_pt1 | contig 14327 bp, 16 predicted proteins | sample MGYA00376060_ERZ724527 | MGnify/ENA primary metagenome ERZ724527 (study PRJEB28724, sample SAMN07190886) | activated sludge metagenome | isolation source: activated sludge of sewage treatment plant in Hong Hong | place: USA: Christiansburg, Virginia | collected...
GAAGAACGGTGGCACGATGTTCGCGATGAGCTACCACGGTGCGCGCAAGGTGGTTCCCAATTACAACGTGATGGGGCCGGTCAAGGCGGCGCTGGAGGCTTCATGTCGTTATCTGGCCTATGAACTCGGATCGCAGGGTATCCGTGTGCACTCGATTTCTCCCGGTCCGCTGAAGACCCGTGCCGCTTCCGGGCTCAAGGATTTCGATCTGCTGCTAAATGAGGCTGAAGCCCGCGCACCGGTTGGCGAACTGGTCGACATCATGGATGTCGGCTACACCTGCGCCTACCTGGCAACACCGTATGCACGTCGACTGACCGGCGAAACCATGTACGTCGATGGTGGCGTCAATATCATGGCGTGATGCTTGTTGCAGGCTGTCAGAAATGAAGAAGGGCCAGCATTTGCTGGCCCTTTCTGTTGCTTGCTGTTTAAGCCGAAACTGATTTTGCAGCTTGATTACGCCGGTCATCAGCCACCAGGGCCGCCACTGCGCAAGAAGCGAGGCGCGTCAGTACGGAATCGGCACGACTGGTTAGTATGATCGGCACGCGGGCACCGAGGACGATACCCGCTGCATCGGCATCGGCCATGAAGCTCAGACTCTTGGCCAGCATATTGCCGGCTTCGAGATCGGGGACGACCAGAATATCGGCGACACCGGCCACCGGTGATTCAATTTTCTTGATTTTGGCTGCATTCAGGTCGATGGCATTGTCCAGCGCCAGCGGGCCATCGAGAATGCCACCGGTGATCTGGCCGCGATCTGCCATCTTGCACAGCGCGCCGGCTTCCACGGTCGACGGTACTTTGGCGTTGATGGTTTCCATTGCCGAGAGCAATGCAACCTTGGGTAGGGCGATGCCCAGCGAATGCGCCAGATCGATTGCATTCTGGATGATGTGCATCTTGTCTTCCATGGTCGGGAAGATGTTGATGGCGGCATCGGTGATGATCAGCGCGCGGTCGAGACTGGGTACATCCATAATGAAACAGTGACTGACCCGGCGCGCGGTGCGCAGCCCAGTGCCACTTTTGACCACGGCAGCCATCAGTTCATCGGTATGCAGACTGCCTTTCATCAGCAGCTCGGCACGTCCTTCGCGAGCCAGTTGAACAGCGGCTTCGGCAGCGGCGACGCTGTGTTCGACATCAATCAACTCAAACTTTGAAATGTCGAGCTTGAATTGGGTTGCGACGGCTTCTATTTTTGCTCGTGGTCCGACCAGAATTGGCTGCAGGAGGCCCATTTCAGCTGCTTCCACGGCACCCCGCAGCGAATTTTCATCGCATGGATGGGCGACGGCAGTCACTGTCGGAGACAGCTGTTTGCAGCGGGCGATCAGGCGTTCGTATTTCTCGTGCTTGCGTTCCATGCAGGTTCCTTTACGTTGCTTGCGTTCAAACTGTTTTGCGCGGTGCGCGTTTGGCGGGGGCTTTCGTTTCTGCAGGTGCCTTCGGTTTGGCCGGCGCTTTGGGCTTGGCGGGTGCCTTGGGTTTGGTTGGTGCTATTGGCGTGGCAGCAGTTTTGGTTTCACCGCTGGCAAACAGCTTTTCAATCTCGCCCAGACGTTTGGCACGCTCACCGCTGAGTTTGCCGCTTGCCTCTACGGTGCGACGGATCGCCTCCAGCGCTTGGTTGCGCTTGGCCTGATCAGCCGGCAACATCTTCGGAATGGCAGCCATCGCTGCAGCGCGGTCAAGTTGTAGCCCAAAGAACTGCTCGCGCAGGATTTGCTTGAAGGCTTCCAACGAGATGCCACCATTTTCTGCACGAATATTGCGCAGTTCATTGAAGGCGCGTTCATCGACACCTTCACCGGCCATACCGATATAAATCAGGCTGCGGATAGCGGCTTCGCGCAGGCCGCCTTCGGCAATGTGTGCCTTGAGTTCAGCGATGCGCTTTTCAATGAACGCCACGCGCTCGGGGTCAATGCCAGGGCGCTTGCGCGGTGGCTCATCCGAGGCGCTCAGGCCAACCAGCGCTTGTAGCAGCGGTGAACTGTAGGTTGCTAGAAACACTTGTTCGAGGGTCTTGTCGCGCAGATCGCGATAGCCATCAAGGGCGGCAACAATTCCCTCCGAAATTGCTGCCTGCCATTGCAGGAGCGGATTGTCCGGTGCGACCGGTTGGCGTTGCTGACGAACCTGTTCCGCCAGTTGTGCCACCTGTTTCATCAGGGGGTTGCGATCGGAAAACAGCGCGTACGGCAGATCTGAAGGGCTAATTTGTTTCATCAAATCGGTGCTCTGCTCATTCATTGATGCCTGAATAATGGGCTGCAGTAGCGTGCGATACAGATTCAAATTGATCTCTGAAACCCGCTTCACCGTAGCAAAGCGCCTTTCGTTTTCCAGACTGGGGCGGACAATGGCGCGGATATTGTCCAGCGTGCGTGGTTCGAAGCGGACAATCCAGTCGCCCGAAACCAGATCGGCATTGGCTGATTGGTCGGTTTTCGGCGTCATCACTGCTTCGTAAAGACCGGGTGGCAAAACATCGATCAAATCAATGTTGGAGGCAAATTCCTGATGCTCTTTCTTGGCGATACCCCCTGAAACAAAAATGCCCAAGTGGCCGACGTTTTCATGAATTGCATAAATGATGGTCTGGCCGCAGGCACGAATATCGTCATCCTTGGCATAGAGGTCGGCGATCCAGCCCAGCGCCTGCTGCGGCGGGGTGATGTTGTCGCCCTTGGAACAGAAGCAGATGATCGGCGAGCGAATATTGCGCAGGTCGATGCGCTGGCCATCGCTGGTGAGAATTTCACCGGTGGCCAGTTTGTTGCCGACAAACAGTTGGTCAACAATCCATTGAATTTCCTCGCCATTGAGGTTGACGTGGCCGCCCCACCATTTTTCAAACTCAAGGAAGCGCTCGGCACCGTTGTCTATGGTCGACCAGATATCGTAGTTTTTGCCCCATAGGGTGTTGGCCGGGTTGAGGTTCTCAAAGTTTTTAACCAGATGGCCGCCATCGAACTTGCCATTGCCCAAGTCGCTGGTCAGTGCGGTAATCCAGCTACCGCCGGCCAGTCCGCCGGTATAACGCATCGGGTTTTCGCCTTCGATACCGGCCCAGTAAGACAATGGTGAACCCGGAACGATCACCGGGCCGCAGAGCTCGGGGCGCAAGGCGGCCAGCATCATGACGGCCCAGCCGGCCTGGCAATTGCCGATGATGCATGGTTTGCCTTCGGCTTTCGGGTGCAGGGCAATGATTTTCTCAAGAAAAATCGCTTCGGCACGGGTGATGTCTTCAATGGTCTGGCCGGGCATCGGCTCCGGGGTGAAGCCGACGAAGTAACAAGGGTGACCGGCGCGCATGGCGACGCCAAGTTCGCTGTCGGCTTTGAAACCGCCAATCCCAGGCCCGTGCCCGGCCCGCGGATCGACGACCACAAAGGGACGCTTCAACGGATCGATGACAACCCCGGCTGGCGGCTTGACACGAACCAGCAAGTAATTGGCTGGCTGTTCAAAGGTCCGGGCATCGAGCACCAGTTCGGCATCAAAGCTGAGTACGTGAGGAACGGCCTTGGCCTTCTGAGAATAATACTGGTCACTACGTTGGCGCATCAAGTCCCAGAAAAGTACCGTGCGCTGCATGGTATCGGTCAGGTATTCAGCAACCGGGCCAAGCGCTTGGGCCATTCCCGGGAAATTGTTCGCTGAACTGGTCTTGGGCGAATCTGTTGGATTTTTGGCGGGCTTTGCTGACATCATGATTTCCTTTTGCAAGGTTGAGCTCCAAGCCTGATCGCATATTCCAAATATTCGTTGATTTTTGGGCGAGAGGTTTTTGTGAAATCTAATTTGGATATTAGTGCAAAGCCTAGCACAGAGAAAAAACAAAGTATTGATTTGGGACAAGTCTTCGTTGAATCAAGCGCTTGCGAAAAAGTCTGCCTAAGTGCTGATCAGGTCGGCAAGCACTTCACGGCTTGAACCGCTGACTTCCAGTACTTTGCGCCGCGAAGTCTGGCCACTTTTTAGGTTGACCGCAGACTTCGGTAATTTCAGTGTTTCAGCAACGAATTTGATCAAGGCTTCGTTGGCCTTGCCATCCACCGGTGGGGCGGCGAGGCGTATCTTCAGGGCATCACCATGCAGCCCGGCGAATTCGGTTTTCTTGGCGCCGGGCTGGATGTGCAGGGTCAGGGTGATGCGGCCATCGGCCGCGACGCGCAACCACTCGTTCAAAGCGGCCTCAGAGAAAACTCAGCAGCAATTGCAGCAACAGGATGGCGACCAGCGGCGAGAGGTCGATGCCGGAAATCAGCGGAATGATGCGGCGGATCGGGTCAAGCATCGGCCGTGTCAGTTGCTGCGCGGGGGCGGCGAGTGGCGAGTAGGGGTTGATCCAGGAGAGGACGGCCTGCAGGATCAAGGCGCCGATAAAGATGTAAACCGCAGTCCTTAGTACGCCGCGCAGAGCAAACCAAAGAATCATCGGCGCCAGGCTGGCGACATCGACATCGCCAAAATGGGTGGACGCACCGACGACGATGCCGGCGAACAATAATTGCAGGGCGAAGGCGACAAAAACGCTGGACCAGTCGAGGCCACCGATGCCGGGAATGATGCGGCGTAGCGGCTTGACTGCCCAGTTGGTGAGGGCGACGACGAAATTACCCAATTGGCCGGCGAAGGAAACACGCATCGCCTGCATCATGAAGCGCAGCAGGAAGAGCGAGCAGAAAAAGCTGACGACGGCATCAAGCAGAAAGATGATGGCCTGCATCAGTCAGCTCCCAGCAGCTTGCCGAGTTCCTGACCGCGTGCCTGGGCGGCTTTGACACCGGCGACGATGCCTTCCTTGACGCCTTGCTCGGCCATTTTCAGTAGCGCAGCTTCGGTCGTGCCACCTTTCGAGGTGACGCGCTCACGCAGTATTGAAGCGGGTTCGCCCGATTGGGCGGCGAGTGCTGCTGCACCCTGCACAGTCTCAATCGCCAGTTGGCGTCCCTGTTCAGCTGTGAAGCCGAGTTCGGCCGCCGCCTGTTGCAATGCTTCAATGAACAGGAAAACATAGGCCGGGCCACTGCCGGAAATGGCAGTGACGCCATCCATCTTGGCTTCGTCGGCAATCCAGACCGTGCTGCCAACGGCGCGCAATACACGATCAGCCGCCTCGCGTTCAGCCGCGCTGACTTCGGGCAAGGCACAGAGGCCGGTGATGCCGGCGCCGATCAGGGCCGGCGTGTTGGGCATGCAGCGGACGATCTTGCGATGGCCGCCGAGCCAGCGCGAGAGGGCCGCCATGTCGAGGCCGGCGGCGATGCTGACAACAACGGCGTTGCCAAGCTTGTTAACGAGAGGGGCGACGGCTTCCTTCATCTGCTGCGGCTTGACGGCAAGCACCAGAAGATCCGGAGCGGCCGGTGCTGCATCAGCGCTGGCGTGGCAGTTCACCGCATAGGCGGCACTCAGTTTGGCGCGTGCTTCGGCACCGGGGTCGATAACGTGAATGTCGGTTGCCACAAAGCCCTGTTTGAGCATGCCGCCGATCAGTGCGTTGGCCATGTTGCCGCCGCCAAGGAATAGAATTTTCATGGGGTATTTCTCTCGCCAAAAATTGCCGTGCCGATGCGCACGATGGTTGCGCCTTCGGCAATGGCTGCTTCGAGGTCATGGGACATGCCCATGGATAGGGTGTCAAGCGGCACGCCGGCCGCCTGTATGGAGTCGGATAGTTCGCGCAGCTGGTGGAAAGGCAGGCGTTGGGCCTTGGGGTCGTCCACTGCTTCCGGGATCGCCATCAGGCCGCGCAAGCGCAGATTGGGCAGTCGGCTGATGGCCTGGCACAAAGCCAGCGCCTCATCCGGCGCGCAGCCGCTTTTGCTCGCTTCGCCGGAAACATTGACCTGCACGCAAACCTGCAGCGCTGACAGGTGAGATGGTCGCTGGCCAGACAGGCGCTCAGCGATTTTCAGGCGTTCTATGGAGTGTACCCAACGGTAGTGCTCGGCGACGAGGCGGGTCTTGTTGCTCTGCAGCGGGCCAATAAAATGCCAGTCCAAAGCACGGTCGACTGCGCCCCGAAGGAAGTGCCCTTGGGGTGCAACATTCATCTTGTCCACGCCTTCCTGGGCGTAGTTTTCACCAAATGCCGTCTGTCCGGCGTCTGCCGCACACAGAATATCAGCCAGTGGTTTGGTCTTGCTGACCGCCAGCAGGGTGATCTCCGCCGGGTCGCGCCCTGCCGCCCGCGCTGCCTTGGCAATGCGTTCCCGGACGGCTTGCAGGTTGGTGGCGATTGCGCTCATAATCCTTTGGAATTTTGTCTAATCCCAGTATACACGCGCCACTTGCGCTTTAAGGACGATCCGCATGGACATCACCGAACTGCTGGCCTTTGGCGTCAAGAACAAGGCTTCCGACCTTCACCTCTCGGCTGGCTTGCCACCGATGATTCGTGTGCATGGCGATGTGCGCCGCATCAATCTGCCGGCGATGGAGCACAAGGACGTGCACAGCATGGTGTATGACATCATGAACGACGGCCAGCGCAAGATTTATGAAGAAACTCTGGAATGCGACTTCTCCTTTGAAATCCCCAATCTGGCGCGTTTCCGGGTCAATGCCTTTAACCAGCATCGTGGTGCGGGGGCTGTTTTTCGGACGATTCCTTCCAAGGTGCTGACCCTTGAAGAACTGAATTGCCCGAAGATTTTCAAGGATATTTCCGAGTTTCCACGCGGTATCGTGTTGTGTACCGGCCCGACTGGTTCCGGCAAGTCGACGACGCTGGCCGCCATGGTCAATCACGTCAATGAAAATGATTACGGCCACATTTTGACGGTCGAAGACCCGATCGAATTCGTTCATGAATCCAAAAAATGCCTGATCAACCAGCGTGAAGTCGGGCCGCATACCCTGTCCTTCTCCAACGCCCTGCGCTCGGCGCTGCGTGAGGATCCGGACGTGGTGCTGGTCGGCGAAATGCGCGATCTGGAAACCATCCGTCTGGCGCTGACAGCGGCTGAAACCGGTCACCTGGTATTCGGCACACTGCACACCTCGTCGGCGGCCAAGACGGTTGACCGTATCGTCGACGTCTTCCCGGCGGCCGAGAAGGAAATGGTGCGTTCGATGTTGTCCGAGTCGCTGCGCGCGGTTATTTCGCAAACGCTGCTCAAGACCAAGGATGGCACCGGCCGGATTGCCGCGCACGAGATTATGATCGGCACCCCGGCGATCCGTAATCTGATCCGCGAAAACAAGGTGGCGCAGATGTATTCGGCGATTCAGACCGGCCAGAACGTCGGCATGCAGACGCTGGACCAGAATCTGCTCGATCTGGTGCGGCGCAATCTGGTGTCCAGCAATGAAGCACGCAACAAGGCGGCCAACAAGGATTCGTTCCCCGGCTAGGCCGGCGACTCACAGCGAAGCGAGGAAATAAATGGAACGCGATCAGGCAATGAAATTCATGCACGATCTTTTGCGTCTGATGTCGCAAAAGAAAGGCTCGGATCTTTTTATTACCACCGGTTTTCCGCCGGCGATCAAGATCGATGGCAAGGTGACCCCGGTTTCCAATCAGGTGCTGTCGTCACAGCACACGGCAGAACTCGCGCGTTCCATCATGAACGACCGCCAGGCCAGCGAGTTCGAGGCGACCAAGGAGTGCAACTTCGCCATTTCGCCAGCCAGCATCGGTCGTTTCCGGGTCAATGCCTTCGTTCAGCAGGGGCGCATCGGCGTCATCTGCCGGACGATCAACATGAGCATTCCGAAAATAGAAGAGTTGGGCTTGCCATCCGTGCTCAAGGATCTGGCGATGAGCAAGCGCGGTCTGGTCATCTTTGTCGGTGGTACCGGTACCGGCAAAACGACTTCGCTGGCTGCCGTGGTCGATTACCGCAATGAAAACAGTTACGGACACATCATCACGATTGAAGACCCGATCGAGTACGTCCATGAGCACAAGAACTGCATCGTCACCCAGCGCGAAGTCGGGGTCGATACCGATGATTGGGGCCCGGCGCTGAAAAACACGCTGCGTCAGGCGCCGGACGTGATTCTGATGGGCGAAATTCGTGATCGTGCGACCATGGATTACGCCGTTGCCTTCGCCGAAACCGGCCACCTTTGTCTGGCCACCTTGCACGCCAACAGCGCCAATCAGGCCATCGACCGCATCATCAACTTCTTCCCCGAAGAGCGCCGTCACCAATTGTTGATGGACCTTTCGCTCAATCTGCGCGCGCTGGTCTCGCAGCGTCTGATCCCGAAAAAGGATGGCAAGGGACGCATGGCGGCGATAGAAATCATGCTCAATTCGCCGCTGATCTCCGACCTCATATTCAAGGGTGAGGTGCATGAGATCAAGGAAATCATGAAGAAGTCGCGCGAGCTGGGCATGCAGACTTTTGACCAGGCCCTGTTCGATCTTTTCGAAGCCGGCAAGATCAGTTACGAAGATGCCTTGCGCAACGCCGACTCGCTGAATGACCTGCGTTTGCAGATCAAGCTGCACGGCAAGGAGTCCAAGGATAGAGATTTGACCAGCGGCATTGGTCATCTCGATATCGTCTGATCGTTCATTATTCCTGGAGAACCCCCGTGCTGAAACTACGACCGACAATTTTTGCCCTGTTTTTCTCGTTGACCGCAACACTTGCCCAAGCGGCCGGTATTGATGCCATTTCAACCGGTGATGCCAGCGCCGGGGTCAAGGAAGCGCTGGCCAAGGGGGCTGACTACGCGGTTGCGTCATTGGGCAAGGATGGCGGCTTTCTCGGCAACAGCAAGGTCAAGATTCCGCTGCCCGGCTATCTGCAAAAGGCTGAATCGGGCCTGCGCATGTTCGGCCTGGGCAAGCAGGCGGATGAACTGGTGAACACCATGAATCACGCGGCTGAGCAGGCCGTGGCCGAAGCCAAGCCGATCCTGACGGAGTCGATCAAGAAACTGAGCGTTCAGGACGCCAAGGGCATCCTGACCGGCGGCGAAGACAGCGTCACGCAATACTTCAAGCGGACCTCGACCGAGCAATTGACCCAGAGATTCAAGCCCATTGTTCAGGCGTCGACCAAAAAGCTGCAACTGGCCGAGCAGTACAACAGCTTTGCCGGCAAGGCCGCGAGTGCCGGGCTGATTGATGCCAAGGATGGCAATCTCGACAATTACGTGACGCAAAAAGCCATGGACGGCCTGTTCCTGATGATTGCCGAAGAAGAGAAGAAGCTGCGCTCAAACCCTGTTGAGGCCGGCAGTGCGCTGTTGAAGAAGGTTTTCGGCGCGCTCTAAAGTAAGTACGGCGAAATGCCGTTATTGAGGTCAGGAGCTGATCCCATGAAACTTGACCGCCTGACCTCAACCACCCAGCACCTGTCGCAAAATGCGCGCGAGCATGCGCGCCATGTGGCGGCTGAGAGCATCGCCCAGGTTGGGGCGATCGAAGGCATTGAGGGGGATCGCCAGCGTAGTCTGCAACAGGAAATCGCCGAGTTCGATCAACGGGCGCTCGGCCCGTTTGCCGGTGCCGGGCAAATCCAGGCGGCAGCGCACGAGATCGCGGTTCAGCTTGTAACGCTGAGCGGCAATGCCCATTCGCTGGTCAAAACCGTGGGTGTCGACCCGTTACGTCAAAGTGTGGATGCCAAGGCCTGATTGCCTGCGTTGAAGTGGACTGAAATCGTCAGACCGCTGGCCGCTTCATTGTCGGCCAGCACAACCGTGGCGCCGTGCAGTTCGGCAATGCGCGAGACAATTGACAGCCCGAGTCCACTGCCCGGCTGATCTTCGTGGTTGAGTCGATGGAAGCGGCGCAGCACATCAGCCCGTTCGCTTGCCGGAATCCCCGGGCCATTGTCGCGCACCGAAAAATGGCAGCGCTCGCCCTCCGGCGTCAGGCTGACGACAATTTGCCCACCGCTTGGTGTGTAGCGGATGGCGTTGTCGACCAGATTGCGCATCAGCACGCGTAACCATTCAGCCTGGCCGTTGATCGTGCAGCCGGCAACGGCCTGCAGGTCGAAATCGAGATGCTTGGCGAGAATGGCGCTGCCGAGTTCGCCACAAACTTCTTCGGCCAGAGCCGCGAGATCAACCGGGCGCGGGTCAGGCAGGCTGGATTCGGGGTCGAGGCGGGCCAGTTGCAGCATCTGATCCACCAGATGCGAAGCACGGGTCAGGCCGCTCTGCAGTTGGGCGAGCGAGCGCTCACGCTCGTCGTTGTCGCGGGCACGCAAGGCGACCTGCAATTGCGCCTGCAAGGCGGCCAGCGGCGTCCGCAATTCGTGGGCGGCATCGGCGGTAAAGCGGCGTTCGGCTTCCAGTGCGCTGGCGACGCGTTGAAAAAGCCCATTCAAGGCCTCGAGCATGGTGCGGATTTCTTCGGGGGCCGATGCCGGGTTGAGTGCCTGCAACTGCTGCGGCTCACGACTGGCGATCTGTCGTGCAATGCCATCCAGCGAGGACAAACCCTGACGGGTGGCGAGCCAGACCCAGAGGCCAATCAGTGGCAGGCCAAAGAGTGCAGGCAGGAGCAGGCGCCAGGCGATGTGGCCGATCAGGTCGTCACGAATGTGATGGTTTTCGCTGACTTGCACCTGCAGCGAGCGGTCGCCATTCCATTGGCTAAAGTGCCGCCAGTGACCTTCCTCGCGGTTGCGGGTTTCGGAAAAGCCGTTGGTTGCGGTCAACGGCGTTTCTGGCGCATTTTTTGAGCGCATCAACAACTTGCCGCTACTGCTCCAGATTTGAAAGCGCAGGCGGCGCTGGTATTTATGCGCAATGTCGCCAAGTTCCTCAATGTCATCGCCCTCGTCGTGACCGGCCAGTGCGAGCAGGGTTTGGGCCGCCTGGGCAAGTTGGGCATCGAACAATTCATCGACTTCGTGGTGGGCATCGATATAGCTGAAGACCATGGTCACCAGCCAGGCCGCCGCAACGCCGCCGAGCAGCAGGCCAAGCAGGCGACGGCGCAGGGAGAACCAGACGGTGCTCACTTGGCGATGGTGTAGCCGACGCCGCGCAGGGTGCGGATGAGATCGCTGCCGAGTTTTTTGCGCAGATGGTGGATATGGACTTCGAGGGCGTTGCTGTCCGGCTCGTCACGCCAGCCGTACATGGATTGCTCCAGCTGGGTGCGGGTCAGGACGCGGCCGGCGCTTTCGAGCAACATCTGCAATAGCGAAAACTCGCGGCTGGAGAGCTCAACGGGTTGGCCGGCCAGAGTGACGCTATGGGCGGCCGGGTCGAGCGCCAGTTCGCCATGCGTCAGCAGCGGTGCGGCGCGGCCGGCGCTGCGCCGGGTCAGGGCGCGAATGCGGGCGCTCAGTTCGTCGAGATCGATCGGCTTGACCAGATAGTCATCCGCTCCGGCATCAAGGCCGGCTACCTTGTCGCCGGTGGCATCGCGGGCGGTCAGGATGAGGATGGGCAAAGTCTGGCCACGACCACGGGCGCGCGTCAGCACCTCCATGCCAGCGAGGCGTGGCAGGCCGAGATCAAGGACGACAAAATCAAAGGTTTCGGATTGCAGGGCATGGTCAGCGGCCTGACCATCGCGTACCCAATCAACGGCAAAGCCGCCCTGGCGCAGGCCTACCGTCAGGCCGTCGCCAAGTTGGGGGTCGTCTTCGACAAGCAGGATGCGCATGGCCGGATTCTATCAGTTGGCAATCAGCCAGCCGGCGGCGGCGACCCAGAGCAGGAGCAGAATGGCCGCAATAGGGCGGGCCGAGGGAATGGCTTCATCCGGCAAACCGTTCTTGAAGCCGGTGAGCATGGCGCGTACCAGGTTTTCGCCATGCAGCAGGCTGCCGGAAAATACCCCGGCGAGGTGGATGAGAACGATGACCAGCATGGTGGTGGCCAGTCCCTCATGGAGTTCTTCCAGCAGATGGCCACCGAGGTCGTTATAGATCGCCCAGCCGGCCAGGCTGGTCAGTATGCCAAAGCCGAGCAGAAAGACGATAGCCCAGCCGCCTGCCGGGTTATGGCCGGCGTAATGGGTTGGTTCAAGTTTGAGCAGGCTGCTCAGATAGTCTTTGACTGCCGTCGGGCCGCGCACGAACTCAACAAAGCGGGCATAGCGCGAGCCAATGAAACCCCAGGGCAGGCGAAAAGTGGCGACAGCGAGGACGACAGCGCCGGAAATGGCATGCACGAGGCGGAAGGTTTCGCTCTCCGCGGTCAGCCAGGCGAGGCAAAAACCGCCGACCATCAGCCAGTGGCCGAGACGTACCGGCCAGTCCCAGACGAGAATTTTTTTCATGATTTATCTCCGCAACTCAGGCAGCGTAACGTCGTGTTCGCTGAAGTTGCCATTGGCTGCGCCGCGATGGCAGGCCTCGCAATTGGCGGCAGACTTCACCCGTGGATCGCGCCAGAGCTTGGCCGAGACTTCACGATGCTTGCGCACAAAGCGCGCAGTCTGGCTGATGCGTGGCGGCTCGCCGGCACTGCCCAGCTTGTCCGGGTTGCCAGCATTGCGTTCGAGAAAGGCACTAATTTCCAGGCCGCTTTTGGCGTCGACCGCAGCATCCGTCCCAAAGTGGTCCTTCAGCCCGCCCATCGTCCGCTGCCAGTCCTGGGCGGTGAGTAAAGCCGGCGGATAGGCGAGGTGGCAACTGCCGCATTCAGTTTTGAAACTGGCGGGGGTGTTGGCCGGCAATGGCAGGCGGTCGGCGAGGGCGGGCAGCGCGCAGGCCAGCAGGGCAATCAGGGTCAGGCGTTTCATTTCAGCGAACCTCGCTCATGTAGGTGACAAAATCGGCCTTCTCAGCCGCTGTGCAGGCGCGGCCGACAACTTCCTTGCAGTTGCGGCCGAACCATTTTTCGACCTTGGCCGGGTCGCTGAAGCGCTCGCCATTGGCCGCGACGGCGATTGGCTTGATCGTTTTGCCGGTCACTGCATGCTGGCCGCCATTGAGCGGGTTGTCGGTATGGCAGCTGGTGCATGCCGGCATTTTGTCATTGAGCGCAAAGCGCTGGCGAAAGAGGGCTTCGCCACGCTTGGCCGACGCTGTAAAGCCGGCTTGTTGGTTAGCGGCTTCGCTGGCGTAGATCTGCCGTATCTGTTGCGGGGTTTCGGCGTGGCTGCCGATGCTGACCAGCAGCAGGCCCAGTATGGCGAGGCTTCTCATTGTTCTTCTCCTTGTGGTGTTGATGAAGGAGAGTTTAGGCAGCCAGCCTTAAGGGCAGGTTAGCTGAAGCTTAAGCGGGCCTTAACGCGGCTTAACTTGAGGGTGGCCCAAGGTGGCTTAGAATGCGGCCCATGACTTTTCCGGAAAAGCCTCTCGAACGGCATGCTCTGGCTGTTGCCGTGGTGGTTTCTCTGGCAATCCACGGGCTGCTATTGTTCGTCAACTATCAGGAGCCGCAACGGCGGGGCAGCCCCTTGCCGCGCATCGAGGCCAGTCTGGCGCGCCCGGCACCCCCCGTTCGGCAGGTCGAGGCGCCTCCCGTGGCGCGCCCGGCCTCGGCCAAAAAATCGGGCAAGGCGGCGCCGCGTCCACGGGTGCTGGCGGTGGAAAAATCTACCGGAGCAACCGTCGCCAGCAGTCAGAAATGGTCGGTAGCCGAGAAGGCCGAAATGAACACTTTCCTTGATGAGCTGGCTGGTGAAGCCAAGGCCAGATCCAAGCCGACATTGGCCCAGCGTTCTCTGGCGATGGCCAGAGAGGATGCCAAACAAAATGCACGGCAGGAAATGGCCGATCTGGTCAGCATAGAGCGTCGTCCCAATTCTCCAGACCCGGACCCGTTCAGCCTTGAGCTTTATCTCGAAGCGTTGCTCAAGCACCTCAATCGTAGTTCAGCTTTCGTCAAGAATGACCCGCGCACTCGTGGCGTACGCAAAGCGGCGATTCAGTTTCGGCTGAATCCGGACGGCACACTCAAGTCATTTGTTGTGATCAATGCCGCCGATCAGGGCGAGGAAATCGCCTTCATCAAAACGGTGGTCGAACGTGCGGCCCCCTTCAGCCCATTCCCGCCGGATATCAACCGGGCGGCGCGCTCAATGGCGGTGCGCATCTGCATCATGCCGGCGAGCGGGGGCGGTTTTGGTTTTTCGCGGGCCGGAGATGGCCAGGGCTGTTGAGCCAGGACCCTGGCGGGACTAATGTTGTAAAAATTGAGAATGCCATCCAGTAGCCGCGACAGGCTTTCGTTGCGCTCTGCTGAATCGCAATCTTCAAGCCTTTGCTAGGCATCGCGATTTTGAGCGGCCAACGTACCAACCCTTGCTTGATGACCAGGCTTCTGACCCAGATGGGTTTTGAAGAAAACCGTTACCTAGCCGCCTGAATCATTCGCTACTCCTAAGCGATGGCCAAGGTGCGAGCCTTAACAGCTGGGTT
>ERZ724527.886-NODE-886-length-14276-cov-3.563041_pt1 | contig 14276 bp, 12 predicted proteins | sample MGYA00376060_ERZ724527 | MGnify/ENA primary metagenome ERZ724527 (study PRJEB28724, sample SAMN07190886) | activated sludge metagenome | isolation source: activated sludge of sewage treatment plant in Hong Hong | place: USA: Christiansburg, Virginia | collected...
ATTGGCGGCCATCCGCCCTTGGCCCGGCACCATCGCCGAGGGCTTCCTGCCGATCCTGCTGAAGAACATGCCGTTCATTGTAGGCATCGCGCTGGTAGAGGAAACGGCATGGATGAAGTTCTGCGTGTTACGGTTGAACGAGCGTTACAGTGCCCTGCGGACAAGCATCATCATTGGCATGTGTTGGGGGTTCTGGTACCTGCCCATGCTGATGCTCGGTGAAGGAGTGCCGGACGGGATCCCATGGCCTGTGTTCCTGGTGAGCATGTTCAGCTTAACCGTGATGTTGAGCTGGGCGTACAACGAAACGCACAGTGGGCTGGTGCTGTTGGTGATGCAGATCCTCAGCAACTGTGCGTTCATCATGGTACCCGTACTACCGGGGTGGCACGACCTGGACCCGGCCTATGTGGTGGCCTTCGTCAGCGTATTCTTCATTGGAGCGCTGGCCATTGTGTGGTATGCTGGCGCGCGTGAGTTGAACAGCAAGGGGGTGCGCGCCCGCTGGAGCGATGCCGAGGCTTGATCGTAGGCCGCTTGCGCAAGGCAGCCCTAGGTCATCGCATTGGAGCACAGGTGTCCAAGGCTGACTGATTTCGGTAGCGCATTGGTTCCGTGTTCGAGCTACACTTGCATTACATGAAGCGCAGTACCGCATCGCTTTTCGGCTTGCTGCTGTACCTGATGGTGCAAGCAGTAACCGCGATGCCCGTGCAATGGCGCATGGATTGTCTGACCAGTGGGCGAATGGCTCTTTCGTGGGGAAGCAGCCGCAGTTGCGGCCCTCAGGAAACGACGGATGAGGGTACCACCATCGATGTGCAATGCTGTGTGTACAGCTATGTGTTGGTTTCGCATGACGCGCAGGTGAAAGGAGAAGCGCCTGTTGTTAGCGCTCCAGTTGAAGCTTTGCCCGAACCAGTAGCGGCCCTTGTTGGCTCGCTTGACACGTTCGCCCGTGTGGCCCTTTGCGACCACCCACCACCGGATACCGGAGTGGCACTGGTACGCCTACGTTCACTTCGTTTATAGGTCGTTGCCTTGGAATTGGTGTGCCTTAGCGGGCATGCCTTGTCGTTTTCCAATGCAATTGAACCATGAACCGCGACCAACTTCATTTCGGCCAATTGAGCTGGCCAGGCTCCGAACGGCAGCGTAAGCGATCGTGGGAGCGAAAGGTGACGAACCTGCTGCGCAAGGCACGGTTACCAATTTCCGTGCAACGGACATTCGACCACAGATTGGATATGGTGAGCTTGGAACAGGTGAACAACCTGTATTTGTTGCTCACTAGCGTCCTGGTCAGCAAGGTGCCGGGTGCAGTCGTGGAGCTTGGGTGCCATACGGGGAGCACCACCACCGTGCTGGGCCAGATCCTACAATGCCAACCCAAGCCACCGGCGTTGCACGTGTACGATCTGTTCGAGGGCGCCTGGTCGCCAGAGGAAAGTGTGTTGGACCGGTTCAAGGCGAACCACGCGGCCGTTGGCATACCCCTGCCATACATCCACCAAGGCGATGTGTTGAAGACGATTCCTACCGATCTGCCTTCTGCGATCGCGTTCGCGCACATTGACCTTGGAGTTGGTGGTGAGCACGAACGGCATGAGGTCCTGGTCACGCATGCGCTGGAGTCCATGTATCCGCGCCTTGCGCCGCATGGCGTGCTGGTGTTGATGGATTACCATGTGCCCGGCCTTACGGTGGATGGCAACGATTCAAACCCTAGTGTCCGTAAAGCCTGCGACGCCTATTTCATCAACAAGCGCGAAAAGGTCATCACCCTTTACGGAGGGCCTTGCTCGCATGGATTCGTACGCAAACAATGAAACCCTACCGCAACCCGCCCATGGAACGCACCATACATTCCACGCCCATGCTGTTCACCGTGCTTCTCTGCACTGCGGCGCGGGCACAGACACCGCTGCCCATACCGGATACCTTGAGCGGCAGCGTGATCGACCTGACCATGCAAGAGGCAACTTGGGAATTCCACCCAGGGGAGGTCGTGAACACGTATGGCTACAATGGCAGCCTCTTGGGCCCTACGCTGATCCTGAACCAGGGCCAGGCCGTGACCTTGAATGTGACGAACACCATGCCCGACCTCACCACCACCCATTGGCATGGCTTGCATGTGAGCCCAGCCAACGATGGTGGGCCGCATTCGCTCATTTACCCGAACACCACCTGGAGCCCCAGCTTCACCGTGTTGGATCGCGCCAGCACGTTCTGGTACCACCCGCACGGCCACGGCCTCACCGACTTTCAAGTGAGCATGGGTCTGGCCGGAATGATCATTGTGCGCGACGCACAGGAAGCCGCCTTGGACCTGCCACGGGCTTATGGAGTGGATGATATCCCCCTTGTGTTGCAGACCAAAGCCATTGTGGGTGGCCAGATCATGCTGCACACCGGGTTGGATAGCGTGGTGGTGGTGAACGGTGTGCGCAATGCCTGGAAGGAATTGCCTGCACAAGTGGTGCGCCTGCGGTGCTTGAACGGCAGCAGTGAGCGTGCCATGCGCCTGGGCTTCTCCAATGGCATGCCCTTCCATGTGATCGGTACCGATGGCGGATTGTTGTACACGCCCGTGTCCTTGACGCGGGTGCAGCTGATGCCTGGTGAGCGCGTGGAACTGCTGTTGGACCTGGCAGCCATGCAAGGGCAGGCCATGCAGCTGATGGCCTATAACAGTGAACTGCCGGACGACATCATTGGTGCGGCGGAAGTGGGCAACGGCATGGCTACATTGGATGGCTATGATGACAATGCGCTGAACGGTGCCGACTTCCCGCTCGTGAGCTTCACCGTGGGTGCACCCCTCACCAGTGGCACGTTCCAACTACCCACCACCTTGGTGCCTGTGGACGCCATACCTGAAATGGATGCCGATGTGTCCCGCACCTTCCTGGTGGAGCCACAGTTCATGAGCCCGATGGAAATGATCGAAGGGCGATTCAGCGTCGATGGGGCGCTCATGGACATGGACTCCATAAACGTGATGGTGCCCTTGGGCAGCACCGAGATCTGGTCCTTCACCAACAACACCATGGTGGGCCACCCCATCCACATCCACGACATCCAGTTCAACATCCTGGACCGCAATGGCGCAGCGCCCGAGCCCTGGGAGATGGGCTGGAAAGATGTGGTCTTCGTGCCTGCTCAGGGCAGCGCGAGGGTGATCACTCGCTTTCTGGATTTCGCCGACCCCGATATGCCCTACATGTATCACTGCCACCTGCTGATGCATGAGGATGAAGGCATGATGGGCCAGTTCCTGGTGGTGGACCCGACCAGCATTGGTGAGGCACTCCCCGCCCCACGCCCTGTGGTGTGGCCCAATCCTTCCACCGACGGGCATGTGGTGGTTTCGCTGCCCGGTAGCGATGGCCCTATGGACCTGCTGTTGAGCGATGCACTAGGACGCACCGTGTTCGCCGGGCGCACCGCATTCACTGCGGAAAAGGCGCGCGTCGAACTGCCCCCTCTGGCCGCCGGCGACTATCAACTGCGCATCACGGATCAACGCGGCATCCGCCATGCCGCACACGTCATACTTCAACATTGAACACCCATACAAGAACAACAACCTCGAAACCCGAACAACCATGAAACAGATCTTTTCTCTTGTTACTGCGGTGGCCTTCGCCAGCAGCCTTCAGGCGCAGACCACCGCGCTGGACTTCACCGCCAACGATTGCGATGGCATGGCCCACACCCTCTTTGCCGACCTCGACGCCGGCAACGTGGTGATCATTGAACTGGTGATGATGGGTTGCCAACCCTGCATTACGGCTGGCAACAGCTTGAAGAACAACGTGCTGCCCAATGTAAGCGACCCCAACCGGGTGAAGCTGTACAGCATCGGCTACACCAACAGCATCACTTGCGCACAGATGAACAATTGGAAGACGACCAATGGCTTCACCCATACCGTCTTTGCCGGCATGAGCGCGCAGACCACCCACTTTGGCGGCATGGGCATGCCGACCATCGCTGTGGTCGGTGGTGGTGACCACACGGTCTTCTACAGCGACCAGGGGCATAGCGATAGCGATAACCCCGCGATCATAGCGGCCATTGAGTCGGGACTGGCAGCATCCGTAGGCCTGCAGGAAACGGCAGTGAAGACCGTTGGTGTAAGCCCCAACCCCACGAACGATATGCTCACTGTGAGTGGCTCCAACTGGACGAAGGCAAAGGTGATGGACCTGCAAGGCCGCACGTTGCTTGCCGTTCAACTGAACGCCGGTAAGCTGGATGTTTCCACGCTGCCTGTGGGCATGTATGTGGTGCGCCTTACGGATGCCGACGGCAAGGAAGGCATCGCCCGTTTCGAGAAGCGCTGATCTCCACCGAGATGCTCCGGTGACCCTGTCCTTGGGGGGTCACCGGAGCATCTCTCCACTATCCATGAACCCGGGTCCCATGTTCACACGCCACCTCACTCCCCTGTTCTTACTCTTAGGTACTTCGCTGTTCGCCCAGCAAGCAGCCCTCTCCTGGGGGCCGGTGCTGGATTGCAACGCGCAAGGTGAAGGTTCGCTGCGGCCACGCGTGGCCTTGAACGGGGCTGGCGATCCGGTGGTGCTGTGGGGCGACATGTCGCCCATGGCCAACTACGTAGCGGTGGGCAATGGCAACGGTTTCGGTGCTAGGCAGGAAGTGAGCACCCCTGGCTGCATACCTGCTGTGGCCGATTGGATGGGCAGCAGCATCGCCGCCGTCGGCAACACGGTGTGGGTGGTGATGAAGGCGACGCCCGAAGAGACACGCCCAGTGTATGTGCGCCGCTCCGATGATGGGGGCTTGAGCTGGGGCGATACCATTCGTGTGGATCCCTACGATGGTCTGGTGTCACGCTTTCCTTCCATCGACATGGTGGGCCCGAATGCTCCGCTCATACAGTACATGCAGTTCGACAGTGGCTACTTCGGCGCACGGCAAGTGGTCTGCCACATGATGGGCGGGTCGTTCATGCAGCCGGTGCAGGTCAGCGCCCCTTTCGCTCCCGGTGATGTGTGCGACTGTTGCCCCAACCAGATCATCGCGGATCAGGACCACGCCATTGCCCTGTATCGCAACGCGGGGCCCAACATCCGCGTGATGTGGGGTGCGGTTTCCAGCGATGAAGGCGCGACATTCCCGACCGGTTCAGTGATCGACGGAACAGCATGGCCCCTGAGCGCTTGCCCCAGCAGCGGACCCGACGGCTACCTGGCCGGTGATAGCATCCGCTACGTGTGGATGTCCGGTGCCACCAACGGCAACAAGGTGTACATCGGCAATGCGCTTGCCGCTGATCTTTCACTGGGCGAACAGGGCCTTGTACACGCCGGACAAGCACAGGGCCTTCAGCAGAACTTCCCCCGCATTGCTGGCAGTGGTGATACGCTAGGCGTGGTGTGGCAACAGATCAACAGCGGGCAGAGCGAGATCCTCTTCAGCTGGAGCGTGACAGGACCTGCGGGCTTGAGCTTACCCGATACGGTGAACGTGGACCTGACAGGTTCGCAGCGCACGCCGGACATCGCCTTCGCGAACGGGGCCTTCCACATCGTGTGGAGCGAGGTTACCGGATCGAAGGTGCGATACCGAAAGGCAACAGTGCTCGGTCCATCCAGCATCGTTGAACAAGAAGGCGCATTGCCCGTTCTCGCTTGGCCCAACCCCGTGCACGACATGCTTACCGTGGATGGTGGGCAATGGATCCGCGCCGAGGTCATCGATGCGCAGGGCAAGGTCGTCGAGCGCCTTCAAGTGAAGGCCGGAGCGCTCGACCTATCGAGCATAGCGACCGGCTCATACACCCTTGTACTTACCGACCGGCAAGGCCTGACAGGGGCTTTGCGGATCGAGAAACAATAAGACGATGGTGCTGCTTCTACGCCCCCTTCCGTATTCCGCACCCTGGTGCACCATAGCAGGCATTGCCCTCTTGGGCGCGTTGTTAAATAGTTGCAAGCACGAGACCCCCGAGGCCCCTCAACAGCCAGCAGTTCCGGTATTCACTGTGCAACAGCGCCTAGCGCTGGACTGGCGTTATGGTAGCCACACCTATAAGAGCGGAAGTGTGTATGAAGATGATCTCGGGCACGCGTACCAACTGGATACCCTTCGCTTTCTGATCTCGAACGCGCAAGCAGTGGATGACGATGGGGCGGTGCTGGCGAGCTATTCCAGTGTTTACGCCTTGGCCGATGCGGCTGGCAGCAACGCCTTTCTACTTGGGGACCTTACATCGGACCACCTGCACGAGATCAAATTCTCTATCGGGGTAGAGCCCACGATCAACCACGGGGATCCGGCCCTGGCACCAGCATCGCTGAACAGTATGGGCATGCACAGTGGGAACGCCGCAGCCGGGTACTCTTTCCTTACCGTTGCCGGACGCGTGGATAGCAACGGCGATGGCACCATCGACAACAACGACCAACGCTTCAGCTACAACTGCATTGGTGATGCGCTGCTGTGCCCTGCCGCTGCCGTGGTACACGCCAACCTGCCCGAGAACGGAGCGCTTACCGCGTGGCTACCCGTGGACATCAAGATCCTGATGGCGAACATCGACCTGCTGAACACCCCGAACACCTCCGATGACGGACCCGTGAACATGGCATGGATGCAGCGGCTGATGGACTCCATGGAACAGGAACACTGACCGAACAACGAACAAGAATCAACCCACTCGCTCATGAAGAACTACGTACTCCTTGGCATGGTAATGTGCTGCGGTCCGGCTGCCATTAGCCAGAGCTGCATTGATCGTTACCTCACCGACCCGCTCACCTATACCAACATCGTTACCAGTACAGACCAGGTGAGCCAACCCCGCGACCTGGACTTCAAACCCAACAGCAATGAGTTGTGGGTCATGAACAGGGGTGGCAGCAATGGCGGTAGCATGGTGATCGTAAAGAACGCTGGACTACCAGGGCAGACGGACGAGTACAGAAAGGACACGCACAGCAGCCATTTCATGATCCAGGCCAGCGCCATGGCCTTCTCGGAAAATGGTGAATGGGGTGCGGTCAGCGAAGTGCAGAACACAGCTTCGCCCACCAGCACCTTCATGGGGCCCGGCCTCTGGAGCGGTGATCCCAACATCTTCGCCACAGTGTTCCAGAACAACTGGGTGAACGGCCTGCCCCTTGGCAGCCACGTGGACATGCTACACCAAAGCCCGTATGCCATGGGCATTGCCTCGGACAGTGCCAAGGTGTATTGGGTGATGGATGGCCACTTCGGCAACATTGTGCGCTATGACTTTGTAGAGGACCATGGCCCTGGATACGACGACCATGGTGCGGGCAAGATCTGGCGCTACACCGATGTGCCTGTATCGCGCGTAGCCAACATCCCCAGCCACATGGTGCTCGATAAGGCGAATGGCTGGCTGTACTTCATTGATGGCGGCGCGAAACAGGTGAAGCGGCTCAACGTGAACAGCGGTGCCGAGACCGGCAACCTCACCGTGCCAGCCACCAGCAACGAACCATTGGCCGGCTACAAGCGCGTAGAAGGAGCGGTCGTGGAAGTGGTGGACACGTGGACCACCCAGCCTTGCGGTATCGACTACCTACAGGGTCGCCTCTTGGTAAGCGACAATACCAATGGCGATATCCGCATCTACGATGTGACCGGTGTACCATCCTACCTAGGCACTATCCAGACCGGCCAAGCCGGTATCATGGGCCTCAAGGTCGGACCCGATGGCCGCATCTGGTTCGCGAACTACACAGGCAACAAGGTGGTACGGATCGACCCGATGCCCATGATGGACGATGCCGCCATTACCGCGATCGTGAGCCCCAACACCGTGGCCACCACCCCGAAGTATTACTCCACGGCCGCCGACGTGTGTACGTCCTCGATCGCGCCAGTTGTGAGGTTGGCCAACATGGGCGGCAATGACCTGTTGTCCGTGGACATCCACTTCCACGTGGATGGCGGAGCTGCGACCATGTACACCTGGACCGGAACCCTTGCCCCCGGCGCAACCACCGATGTTACGCTTGCGTCCGTTACCGTAAGCAATGGCGCGCACCAACTGAACGTGTGGACCGAGATGCCCAATGGAACGGACGATATGAACCCGCTGAACGATGAATTGCTGGGCAGCTTCCGGGTTGTGGATCCGGTCCAGGGCCTACCGTTCAGCGAAGGGTTCACCTCCGCCACCTTCCCGCCTGCAGGTTGGAACTATGTGCATTTCAACCCCAACAACCTGATGAGCCGCAGCACGGCAGGGGGCTTTGGCAACAGCACGGGCAGCATGAAAATGGACCACTACTCCGGCAGCATGGACATTACCGGTCAACTCGACTACCTGATGATGCCCCGAATGGACCTTTCCACGCTCAACAGCGGAACCATGATGGACTTCGCAGTGGCCTACAAGCAATACAATACCACCTCCAGCGAAAGACTGATGTTGAAGGCCTCCATCGATTGCGGCACTACGTGGACAACATTGTATGACAAGGAGGGAACCCAGCTTTCAACCACTGCCGCAGGAACCTCTGCTTTCACGCCCACTGCAGCACAATGGCGGACGGACCATGTGGACCTTGCCAGTGTTGCAGGCCAAGCCGATGTGTTGTTCATGTTCGTTACCGAGAGCAACTTCGGCAACAACATGTACCTCGATGATGTGGTGATCTCCAACACAGTAGGTGTCGGGGAGTCCGGCACGTTGGCGTTCGGAATGTACCCCAATCCGGCTGTGGACCATGTGGTCGTGGTGCTCGGTGCTGCTGGAGGCATTGTGAACATGGAGGTTTACGATGCACTGGGTCAGCTGGTCAGGAGCCAACGGTCCAATGCAACCAGCGGTGCAACCCTCCGCCTAGAATTGAACGGGCTTGCCGCCGGTTCGTATTCGCTTCTTGTCAAGGCCAACAATACCCTCGGAGCCAAACCCCTGGTCGTTACGAACGACCGTTGATCCCCCTCAACCGGCTTCGGGGTGAAAGAGGAGGGCCGCTCCGGCGGCCCTCCAGCTTTCGCCGAAGCAAAGAACCATGAACACACAGGCCCCACAAAGCCACACGCTGCACATCCGTAACATGGTGTGCGATCGGTGTAGGACGGCAGTGCGTGATCTGCTGGATGAACGTGGAGCAGCAAACTTGCCACTACCTGCACTGAGTTTCACACGCAGTGCCGTAAAGCACTAGGCAGGAAATGGACGTTACGATCCAAAATAGCCCGAGAGCAGGATTCTGTATGCAACGCGGGGCTGGATCTACCCTTCAGGGCCAACAAGGGGTGGGAATTGCCCGATCGCTTTCCGCTGCTCGGGCAGGTTGTTGCGCCAGCCTAGGCCCGGTCGGGTCGGAACTATCGCGCACGGTACTTGGCGGTGGGTAGAAAACCCTAACAACCCAACATCATGCATCAAGAACACAACGACTGCATCCAGGCCTGCCAGACCTGTGCCAACGAGTGCGAGCATTGTGCCACCGCCTGTTTGGGCGAAGCCGATCCGAAGTCCATGGCCGACTGCATCCAACTGGACCGCTATTGCGCTGACCTCTGCCGGTTAACCGCTGCATTCATGGCTCGGGCCGATGGAAAGATCGGCGACAGCATCGCCCACCGCCTTTGCGCCCTTTGCGCGGAGGTATGCGATGAATGCGCCACCGAGTGCCGCAAGCACGATAACGAACACTGCAAGCGTTGCGCTGAGGCCTGCGAAGCGTGCGCTAAAGCCTGCCGCGAAATGGGTGTCGCTGAAGTTGCCCACAACTGAACCAATGCTGCCAACGCGCTTATGTCACGTGTGGACAGGAGCGCTTCGGTGGTGAACCTGAACAACCATGAAGATCCCAACCTCGTTCCTCGGTGCTACGCTCGCGTTCGCACTGCTCACCATGAACCCGTGGATGACTCGCGCTGTTGCGCAGCATGATCATCCTCACACCGCACCGGCCGTAACGAGCGCTGATCCTGTGTACAGCTGCCCTATGCACCCGGAGGTAACTGGGAAGAAGGGCGATGCCTGCCCCAAATGTGGAATGGCACTGGTAGCGCCTAAGGACGCAACCATGGATATGACCGCCATGTATTGCTGCGCGAAGCACCCTGATGCGAAAGGTGCCAAGGACGCCAAGTGCCCGCAATGTGGCATGGCCATGACCGAGGCCATGTATTGCTGCCCCATGCACCCCGAAGCGATGGGCGCCAAGGATGCCAAGTGCGCGCATTGTGGAATGGCGATGACCCAGCCCGCAGCGCTTTACGCCTGCCCCATGCACCCGACCATGACGGGTTCGAAAGGTGCCAAATGCAGCACATGCGGTATGGCCATGACCGAAGTGAAAGCGACGGCAAGCGCCACGCACGCCTGCCCGATGCACTCTGAAGTCATCGGCAAAGCCGGGGACAAGTGCAGCAAATGCGGCATGGCGCTCACGCCGGTGAAAGCCAAGTGATCAACCCACGCAACACCGAACGATCATGCACCAACTGGACAACATCATCCCCGCCCAGCTCCGTTGTGCGGGCTTCGCAGCCAGCAGGGCACTGAATGCGGAAGCCACTGCGGCCGACTATGACTACACCTGCCCCATGCATCCGGAAGTCACCGGCAAGCAAGGCGACAAGTGCCCGAAGTGTGGTATGGACCTTACGCGCAAGTAGCTCCAACCTGCCAAAGCCTCTGGCATCACGCCGCCGTTCGCGGCGGCGTGATGGTATAACACGTTTCCATAAGGATGTAACCGCTGTGGTTATAGCCGGTCGGAACTTTACCTCCTCGCTCACCGCATGACAAACGCAATTTCAACCGAAGCTCTTCCTGCCGGCACTGCCCCGCGTGTTGTAATGGAGAAAGATCCCGTCTGCGGCATGGACGTGGATCCGCATACCGCACGCTTCAAGACCGCCCATGCAGGCCATCCGTACTACTTCTGTTCAGCAGGTTGCCTTGCCAAATTCGAAGGTGAACCTGCACGGTACTTGAAAGCCGTTCCCGCCGTTGCGGTGGTCCACGATGCCATCTACACCTGCCCGATGCACCCGCAAATCAGGCAGGCGGGTCCGGGCAGTTGCCCCATTTGCGGCATGGCGCTGGAACCCGAAACGGTTACTGCCGAAAGCGGCCCAAACGACGAGATCATCGACATGTCGCGCCGCTTCCGCATCGCGGCAGTGCTGACCATTCCGGTGTTCATCTTGGAAATGGGCGGGCACCTGTTCCCCGCATTGCACACCATCGTATCTCCACAACTCTCCACCTGGATCCAATTGGTGTTGGCCACACCCGTGGTACTGTGGGCTGGTCTCCCGTTCTTCCAACGCGGCTGGGCCTCGGTGCGTGCGGGCAGTTTGAACATGTTCACCCTCATCGCCATGGGCATCGGTGTGGCGTGGCTGTACAGCATGGTGGCGGCTGTCGCTCCGAACATCTTCCCCGCCGCGTTCCGGGGCATGGGTGGAACGGTGGCCGTGTACTTCGAAGCGGCAGCGGTCATCACTGTTCTGGTCCTGCTTGGTCAGGTGCTTGAACTGCGAGCGCGGGAGAACACGAGTGGTGCGATCCGTGCGCTGCTCGGCCTGGCACCGCGCACGGCCTTGCGTATGGCTGAAGATGGAACGGAGACAGAGGTGCGCCTGGAGCTCATCGCCGTTGGCGATCGCCTGCGTGTGCGGCCGGGCGAAAAGATCCCTGTGGACAGTGAAGTGATCGAAGGGCGTTCCAGCGTGGACGAGTCCATGCTCACGGGCGAATCGATGCCGGTAACGCGCACTATGGGCGATGCGGTGATCGGTGGTACGATGAACAGTTCCGGTGCCCTGGTGGTGCGCGCGACCAAGGTGGGCAGCGATACCATGCTCGCGCAGATCGTGCGGCTCGTGGGCAGTGCGCAGCGCTCACGCGCACCCATTCAACGCATGGCCGACAAGGTTTCCGGGTGGTTCGTGCCGGTGGTGATCGGGGCGGCTCTGCTCACGTTCGCGTTGTGGTCCATCTATGGTCCTGAGCCGCGCATGGCCTATGGACTGGTCGCCGCCGTGTCGGTGCTCATCATCGCCTGCCCCTGCGCGCTGGGCTTGGCCACGCCCATCAGCATCATGGTGGGCGTGGGCAAAGGGGCCTCCATGGGGGTGCTGATACGCAATGCCGAAGCGCTGGAACGGATGGAGAAAGTGGATACGCTGGTGGTGGATAAGACCGGTACGCTAACCGAAGGGAAACCCAGCGTATCGGGCATCTTTCCTGCTGAAGGGGTCGAAGAGAGCGAACTGTTGCGACTTGCCGCTGCCGTGGAACGCGTGAGCGAACATCCGCTGGCACAAGCCGTGGTTGCCGCTGCGAAGGCACGCAACATCGAGCTGCCTACGGTCGCCGATTTCGATTCGCCCGTGGGCAAAGGCGTATATGGAATGGTTGAAGGCCGTCGCATCGCATTGGGCAACGCCGCCTTCGTTGGTGAGCAAGGCGCCGACACTACGGCCATGGCCGCACAAGCCGATGAACAACGGCGTGACGGAGGCACGGCCATCTTCGTCAGCATCGATGCACGCATGGCAGGCTTCCTCGCCATCGCTGATCCGGTAAAGACCACTTCCGCCGCCGCACTTTCCGCCCTGCGCGAACAAGGTTTGCGCATCGTGATGCTCACTGGCGACGAGCGCACCACCGCTGAGGCCGTGGCGCGCACCCTTGGCATCACCGAAGTGGAAGCCGGTGTGCTGCCGGATCGCAAAAGCGCCGTGGTGCAACGCCTACAACAGGAAGGCCGCGTGGTGGCCATGGCCGGTGACGGCGTGAACGATGCGCCCGCACTGGCCGCAGCCGATGTGGGCATCGCCATGGGGCACGGCACCGACGTGGCCATGGAAAGCGCTGGGATCACACTGGTAAAGGGCGATCTCACGGGCATCGTGCGCGCTCGGCGCCTTTCACAGTCCACCATGCGCAACATCCGGCAGAACCTCGCCTTCGCTTTCGTCTACAACGCGCTTGGCATCCCCATTGCCGCCGGGCTGTTGTACCCGACCTTCGATCTGTTGCTCTCGCCCATGATCGCCGCTGCGGCCATGGCGCTTTCGTCGGTGAGCGTGATCATGAACGCTTTGCGACTGCGGGCGGAACCTATCGATCCCTGATCCAACGAAACCACTATAATACCAGACGCCTATGAACACCACGAGAACTGAATTTCTGCTTCTCTTTCCATTGTTCGGCTTGCTCGCCAGCTGCTCTAGCATACCGAACGCCAACACCACTGAGCTGATGGTGAACGGCAACTGTGATATGTGCGTGGAGTCCATTGAAGCCGCCGTTGAGCAGCCGGGCTTGTCCAAAGGCTCATGGGACCCCGACACGCGCGTCGCCATCCTCACCTTCGATAGCACGCGGACCAGCAAAGAGGCCGTGCTGCGGCGCATAGCCAACAGCGGCTACGATAACGAAATGTACTTGGCACCCGATGCCGCCTATGCCAACCTGCCCCTGTGCTGCCAATATGAGCGCACGGGAACTACCATAACCCCGCCCGCAAAGGGCACAAGTGGGCACGGTCATTGAACAGTACTCCGAACAACACGTCCAATTCAAGAACCCATGGTCACCAAGAACCTTCTGTCCATTGTTAGCGCTACGCTCATGCTTTCGAGCTGTAGCGCCCAAATGAAGAACGCCCGTACCACCACCGTGCATGTGAACGGAGATTGCGGCATGTGCGAGAAGACCATCGAGAAGGCGGCCTACGTGAAAGGTGAGGCTCAAGCCGACTGGGATGTGGACGCGAAAACCGCTCGCATCACCTACGACAGTGTGCGCACCACGCTCGATGTGGTGCTGGAGCGCATTGCGCAAGCTGGTTACGACAGTGAGAAGTACCTGGCACCCGATGCGGCCTACGCTGCCCTGCCCGGCTGTTGCCAGTATGCGCGAACGGATAAGCATGCCGCAGCGAACGCAGGTGGTGATGAGCATGCGCACCACGATGCCACCATGCACGGGGGCAACAGTTCCGCAACGGCCGACGCGCAAACAACGGCCAACCCCAAGACCGATCAATTCCACGACCTCTTCATAGCCTACTTCGCCCTGAAAAATGCCTTAGTGGCCTCCGACGCGACCACTGCCGCCGCACGCGCGGACGAACTTACCGGCGCCTGGCACTCGATACAGATGGAACGGATGGCTCCAGAGGTTCATGGTGTATGGATGAACGTGATGGAACCGATAGAGCAAGGGGGCCATGCCATTGCTGCCAGTAAGGATCTTGCACAACAGCGTAAAGCCTTTGCCAAGCTCG
>ERZ724527.889-NODE-889-length-14261-cov-6.719977_pt1 | contig 14261 bp, 10 predicted proteins | sample MGYA00376060_ERZ724527 | MGnify/ENA primary metagenome ERZ724527 (study PRJEB28724, sample SAMN07190886) | activated sludge metagenome | isolation source: activated sludge of sewage treatment plant in Hong Hong | place: USA: Christiansburg, Virginia | collected...
GTTCATGCCAAACATTGCGATACAACCGGATGAAACGGGCATCTGTTACGTGCCATTCAAAAAGCCGGCGCCGTACCGCACAATCGGATTGGTGTGGCGTAAAACCAGCGCGCGCATGGCAGTCATCGAAAAACTACTGCCAATGCTCACGCCAGATTAGGCATTAATAGATTTCATACTCCACCTGAAACCTCAGCGTGGTATCAGGCGTGTCGTCAGTCATACCTACCAGCACCGCTGCGTCATACTTCATCTTGTTGTGGCCAGGCCCGGTCTTTATCTCACCAAAAATAGCCGGACCCATTTTGTGTTCCTGGTCATGGCCCGGTTCGCTGTCATCCCAGTTACCCGTTTCGCCCATACCCTGTACACCAAATTCCAGTGCAGGATTGCCCTTCCAGCGACTTTGCCAGGTGTATTCAAACTCGGTGTCATGATCAGCGTTGCTACCATAATCACGCACCCAGATCAGGTTCAAGTTATTTACTGTCCTGCCAATTTCTTTCTGGAACATCGGTCCAATTTCCAGCTTATTCGCATCATCACCTTCATCAGGAAATTTAAGCTCTGTAAATAAACCTACATCGACAAAATACTCACCTGGTTCTGTAAAGCGGAAAATATTCACCAGCTCCACTTCCGTGTATTTTGTGCCCTCATTCGACTCTTTTTCCCACTCAAACTCCACTTCACTTTTCCACCAGTCTGTCACGCCGTGACCAATGGCAACTTTCCACGCGCGCTCACCGTCTACATTGTTGTTATCGTCATCGTAGGTGCCACCCAGAAACTCCAACTCCGACTCCCCGGCTTCAATGTTAAGCGTATACACCTTCGATGCCGGGCCGGCATGAACATTGCCGGGCGCCATCATGGCTAATGGCAATAACAGTACAGCCAATGCTATAGGTGCGACTTTCACACCCTCGGGAAGTTGGGTTTTATTAACAACTTTCATTGCTACTCCTATCAGGATAATGGTGACTACATAAACAAAAAGCTGGATTCCCATGGGTGTGGCGTCATACCCGATGAGCGTGTGCAACAGGCTGCCCACCACGGTGTCATTCGCTAACCAAGCGGAGCTATCCCACACCCTGCCCCACGCAGGCAAAATGTCTGCCTGCACCAGGAATTTTGCTGCTTGCGAGGCCATGCCAGCGGCCAGCAAAAGGATCATCCACCCCGTGACCTGAAACAGGTATTTCGTCGGGATGCGCAACAAGCCCATGTACATGCCCAGCCCAACAGCCACGCCGATACCCAATCCTGCCAATCCACCGCTCAGCATGCTGCCGGCTGCCTGCCCACTGGCTGCCTGCCCATGCAGGAACAGCACAATCTCTGATCCCTCCCGCAAAACCGCCAGGGCCACGACAAGCAACAGGGCAAACATGGGCTCCCCCCCTTCCTTGACTGCGCTCCCGACCTGTTTCATCTGTGCGACCAGTTCACGGCTGTGGCTGGCCATCCAGATGTTGTGCCAGGCCAACATGCTGACCGCTGCCAGTAAAATGAGCGCATTAAAGAGTTCCTGCCCCATCCCGTCGGCCAATTCCACAATCACTTCAGCGAGACCGGCTACCGCCACAGCGCCCGCCATACCCACCATCACGCCTGTGACCAGCCACCAGCCCCGATACGGTACGCCCTGCGTCGCAGCGCCAACAATACCGATGATCAGTGCAGCTTCCAGAATTTCCCTGAAGACAATAATGGCGGTGGCCAGCATAAGTGATCTCTTTAAAATCAGATGGTTAAGGCAAATACCTGAACAATTACTTGACGATCAATTTGCCTTGGGCCGTGGCTTCATTGAACTCGCCAAAGAATGGATATACACCGGCCTCCAGAGGTCCGACAAAGATTTTTGCCTGGCTATTGCCCGGAATAATCTTTTCCCGATTCAACTCATGGCTCTCGAATTCTTCAGGCGTGGCATCCTGGTTGTCGATAATCAGCTTGACCTTCACGCCTGCCGGGATGGTGAGCTCTGCAGGCGTGAACTGGTGATCCTTGATCACAATCGTGAATTCCGGCACGTCATCGGCCAATACCGGGGCAGCCAAGAGTGACAGGGCGAGCATAAGGACGAATCGCTTCATTGAATTTCTCCAATTAAAGATTAATGAGAATCATATTCAAATGATAACGATTGTTACTAAGATATGCAACGGGCTACTGCAATGGATAAGGGCTGCTCAAGGTTTCCATATCTCGGGCGTAATGGCAGCGTTGCTGTCGGGGCTGCTGAACCACGCCTGTCCATCCTGGATCGTGACCTGCAATTCCATATTGCGTGCTGCCATAGCTGCCAAGGCATCGGTAGCATCCCTGTCGAGATAGATCACACGCAAGTTGTCGAAACGCTTGAGCTTGTCCCTGTTTTTTTCCCACCAGAGTGGCGCTGTGCGCGACCCATAGGTCACCAGCGTGGCCTGGTCTGCCCGGTTGCAACCCTTGCGCAGGCGCGACTCATCAGGCACCCCCAGTTCGATCCAGTGTGTGATGTGATCAGTCAGGTCCTTGTCCCACAAATCCGGCTCGTCTTCCGTGCTGATGCCGCGTGTGAATTGCAATGATTCACTGGCATACAACGCAAAAGCCAACAACCTCACCATCAGCCGCTCTTCTGTTTCTGATGGGTGGCACGCGAGAGTCAGTGAGTGCGTCGCATAATACTGGCGATCCATATCGGCAATATTGAGCAGCGCTTTGTAAATAGTGGCTTTTGTAGCCATAAACATTTCCAGCCATGGTGGGTCAGCCTGGCAATTCCCATTGCGGCAGGTAACCTTTTTCACCAGCAGACACCGCAGCATCTGCACAGATCCACCAGTCACCCACTGCGAGCAATTGCTCATTCTGATAGATCAACGGTGTGCGCTCACGCAACCAGGGCGGCACTGAACATTCCTGAAACAATTTTTTCAGTGACTGGGAGTGTTCCCTTCCTAATGGACGGCAACGCACGCCTTCACGGGCAAAACTCACTGTCAGTGGACGTGAACTATCCAGACGCATCCCCTGCCCTGCAGCGGAAGCAAATGACAACTCTCCAAAGCTGGCATTACTGAGCAAATCATCTGCACTGCATTGCCACACCCGATCACTGTCCAGCGCAGGCAATTGCGGCATGACGTAAATCCGCCCCTGGTAGCGGCGACATTGCCATCCGTCCCACAAGATTTGTGGCGATGCATCAACGTGGCAATCAATCGCCTGTTCCTGAATGGCATCCAGTACACGGTGACCGGGTACCGGAATACCACAGCGCGTCAGCCACAAACGAAGCACATTGCGACGCCGCGCACGTGACAATCCACGCAAATACGCAAACGCGAGTGAAAACCCAAATCGCTCGGAATGCGGATAACATGCAAAAAAATCAATCTCGGCCAACTCATCCGTCACAGCATCCGCTTCGCCACACCATGCCATGCTGCGCGAGATTGACTGTCCGGCCTGCGGCCAACGCGCCTGTAAAACCGGCAATACCTGTTCACGCAGGTAATTGCGGTCAAACTGCAAATCTGCATTGGATTCATCTTCTACCCACACCAGCTTGTGGGCGCTGGCATAGCTACGTATTTCTGCTTGCGAACAGGCAAGCCACGGACGATAAAGACAGCCATTCCCGATAGCACGCCATTCAGGCATACCACCCAACCCACGAACACCTGCACCACGCAGTAAACGCAGGAAAAAAGTTTCTATCTGGTCATCGGCATGGTGCGCCATCAACAGCACATCGCCAGGGCCAACATGCCGGGCAAAAATATCGTAGCGCGCCTGTCGGGCAGCATTTTCCAGCCCGCTGCCATTGCGTTTGACACTGGCACGTTCGGCATAAAAATCCACATGCAGTGCATGCGCAACCGATTCACAATGCGCTTGCCAGTTATCCGAATTAGGGCTCAGGCCATGATTGACATGCAACGCCAGAATCTCTTGCGGCAACTCCAGGGACACGAGTGCGTGCAGCAGGGAATGTGAATCAGCGCCGCCACTGTAAGCAACGACAAATCGCTGCACATCCCGGAAACCTTCCAGCTTCCCCCTTAATAATTCACGCAAAGCGCCATTCACCAGTCATCATCCTTATGGCTTACCAAAACTCATCAAGCGTTGATAGCGTTGCTCCAATAATAAATCGATGGGCTTTTGTAACAGTTCGTCCAGTTGTTTCGACAAGGTGTCACGCAGGCGCGAAGCCATTTCCTCAATATTGCGGTGCGCACCGCCCATGGGCTCTGGAATCATATGGTCAACAATACCCAACTCCAGGAGGGTTTTGGAGGTTACGCCCATCGCTTCCGCAGCTAACGGGGCTTTTTCTGCCGTTTTCCAGATGATGTTGGCACAACCTTCTGGTGAAATGACAAAATAGGTAGCGTATTGCAGCATATTGATGTGATCACCAACGCCAATTCCCAGCGCGCCACCCGAGCTGCCTTCGCCGATCACTGTACAGATTATCGGTGTGCGCAAGCGGGACATCACTGCCAGATTTTGTGCAATCGCTTCTGAAATGCCCCGCTCTTCCGAATCGATACCCGGATAGGCTCCCGGTGTATCAATCAGCGTCAGCACGGGCAATTTGAAACGCTCGGCCATCTCCATCAATCGCAGTGCCTTGCGATAACCTTCCGGTTTGGGCATGCCGAAATTACGCGCCACTTTCTCCTGCACGGTACGGCCTTTTTCCTGGCCAATTACCACAACAGGCTTGCCTTCCAGGCGGGCAATGCCGCCTACGATAGCCTTGTCATCCCCGAAGTGTCGATCGCCATGCAATTCATCAAAATCTGTGAACAGATACGGGATGTAATCCAGTGTATAAGGCCGCTGCGGATGACGCGCTACCTGTACGATCTGCCATGCACTGAGATCGCTATAAATTTTTTCCGTTTGCTTGTGACTTTTCTCACGTAACTTCTTGAGTTCATCAGCAATATTGACACCGGAATCATTGCCTACCAGCTGCAGTTCCTCAATTTTGGCTTCCAGCTCGGCAATCGGTTGTTCAAATTGAAGATAGTTATACGCCACTGCTCACTCCATCAAAAACATTCAAAACACTTGAAACAACTACTTTCAGTAATGCACCCGGACAGCTGCCAGTCCAAAACGGGCGCGTAATGCCCTGATCAGCTCATCGGTCGGGCTGATGCGCCAGCTTTCGCCGGCAGCAATCTCGCCACGTGCCAGTTGCCCCTGATAGACAAACCGCAGTGCGCACTGCCCTTGCCGGTAGGGCTGCATCAGCCTGCCGATCAGGCTCGCAGCACTGTCACGCCCTGTCTGGAGCGTGGCCAGTGTCTCAGCATCAAGGGCAATCTGCAAATATCGGGCCTGCTCATTGCGCACCTCCAGAAGATCCCGTATCTGTGCCACTCGCATGCCCAGGCCATTGCGATAGTCGTCCTGGCTGACCGTGCCTTCTATCACCAACACGCGATCCACCACCAGCTTGTCCCTGGCCCGGTCGTACTCGTCTGCAAATACAGTGACCTCGATGCGTCCGCTGCGGTCATCCAGCAGCACCGATGCGATATTCTTACCGCTCTTGGTCTTGCGCAGCCGCACATCCACCACCAGCCCCGCCACCCGCTGCGGGGCTCGATCGGCCTGCAAATCAGCAATCCGGCGCTTGACCAGCACTCGCAACTCATCCTGATACTCTTCAATCGGGTGACCGGTCAGGTATAGCCCCAATGTGTCTTTTTCGCCCTGCAGCCTGTCGCGCAGAGACCATGGCTGTACCTGGCGGTAATCTGCATAGGCATCCCCGCTGGCTTCGGCGGCAGTCGACACCACTTCACCGAACATATCGGTAATACCCAGACTCTGGTTCTTGTTCTTCTGGTCGGAAGCCTGCACCGCATCAGGCAAGGCAGCCATCAATACCGACCGCGCTTTATCGACATCCTCGGTAGCAATCAGCCCGTCCAGCGCACCACAGCGCACCAGCGCTTCCAGTGCCCGCTTGTTGAGTTTTCGCGTATCAACACGCGCACAGAAATCAAACAGATCAACAAATGCACCGCCATTTTTTCGGGCAGCAACAATGGATTCAATTGGCCCTTCACCAAGCCCTTTGATCGCGCCCAGTCCGTACACAATGCGCGCATCAGCATCCACCGTGAAATGGAAATCACCGCGATTGACATCAGGCGGCAGCAAGGTCAGCCCCATGGCGCGACATTCTTCGATGAACGTCACCACCTTGTCGGTTTTATCCATATCCGACGACATGGTCGCCGCCATGAATTCAGAGGGATAATGCGTCTTGAGCCAGGCTGTCTGGTACGACACCAGCGCATACGCGGCGGAATGCGATTTGTTAAAACCGTAACCGGCAAACTTTTCCATCAAATCAAACAAACCACCCGCTTGCGCTTCTGTGATGCCGCGATTGACAGCCCCACTCACAAACACCGCGCGCTGTTTCGCCATCTCATCCGGTTTCTTGCTACCCATGGCACGGCGCAACATATCTGCACCACCCAGCGTATAGCCCGCCATCACCTGGGAAATCTGCATCACCTGTTCCTGATACACGATAACGCCATACGTCGGTTTGAGCACCGGCTCAAGATCATCGTGATGCAGGTCTACGGTGGGATACGCCACACTCGCTTTACCGTGTTTGCGGTTGATGAAATCATCCACCATGCCCGATTCCAGCGGACCGGGACGATACAAGGCCACCAATGCAACAATGTCTTCAAAACAATCCGGCTTGAGCCGCTCGGTCAGCCCTTTCATACCACTGGATTCCAGCTGGAACACCGCAGTGGTTTTTGCCTGTTTCAGCAGATCAAATGTAGCCCGGTCATCCAGCGGGATATCTGCAATATCGACAGGTTTGGTTTCTTGCGCAGCAGCACGCGCATTGATGATTTTCAAGGCCCAGTCGATGATCGTCAGCGTGCGCAAACCAAGGAAGTCAAACTTCACCAGCCCCGCTTCTTCAACATCTTTTTTATCAAACTGGGTAACAAGTCCGCCACCTGCCTCATCACAATACAGCGGCGCAAAATCCGTCAGCCTGGTGGGTGCAATTACCACACCACCGGCGTGTTTACCTACATTGCGCGTCAATCCTTCCAGCTGGAGCGCCATCTCCCATATTTCTTTTCCATCAGCATCCTGTGCCAAGAAATCGCGCAGGATTTCCTCTTTCTTGTAAGCGTCTTCCAGCGTAATACCGACTTCAAAGGGAATCATTTTGGATAATTTATCTGCCAGGCCGTAAGACTTGCCCTGCACGCGCGCTACATCACGCACCACCGCTTTCGCAGCCATCGTACCAAAAGTAATGATCTGTGAGACTGCATCACGGCCATAGGTATCGGCTACGTAAGCGATAACTTTATCGCGACCTTCCGTGCAGAAATCGATATCAAAATCCGGCATCGACACACGTTCAGGATTCAGGAACCGTTCGAAGAGAAGATCATAGGCCAGCGGATCCAGATCCGTAATCTTGAGCGCATAAGCCACCAGGGAGCCGGCGCCTGACCCCCGACCAGGCCCCACAGGAATGCCGTTATTCTTAGCCCACTGGATGAAATCCATGACCACCAGGAAGTAGCCGGGAAACTGCATCTGGTTGATAACAGACAGCTCGAATGTCAGGCGATCATCGTAAACCTTGCGCTGGCTGCCATCTGGATCCGAGCCCGGCGGCAACAATTTTTGTAAACGCTCCTCCAACCCTTCCCGCGACACTTTTTCAAAAAATGCCTCAATGGTCATACCAGCAGGCACAGGATAATTAGGCAGAAACGGCTTGCCCAGCTGTATCGTGACATTACAGCGTTTGGCAATTTCCACTGTATTGGCCACCGCTTGCGGCAGGTCACTGAACAGCTCTGCCATTTCTTCTGCCGACTTCAGGTATTGCTCATCGCTGTAGCGGCGCTCACGACGCGGATCATCCAGTGTGCGGCTCTCATTGATGCAAACCCGCACTTCGTGTGCCTCGAATTCTTCGCGCTTGATAAACCGCACATCATTGGTGGCTACCAGCGGGCATCCTGCCTCCACAGACAAGGCAACAGCAGCGTGCAGGTAATCCTCATCCCCCACACGCCCGGTACGTTGCACTTCCAGATAATATCGACCGGGGAAATCTTTCATCCAGCCACGCAGCAGGTCACGGGCTTCATCCGGGTGGCCATGCAGCAGCGCGCGCCCTACATCGCCCAGCCTCCCGCCGGACAGCACGAGAAGACCTTTATTCAGCTCTTGTAACCATGCGCGCTGCACGATCGGCCGGCCCTGGGATTGCCCATGCTGGTAGGCGCGGGAAATCAGCTGGGTCAAGTGACGGTACCCTTCGTTGTCCTGCGCCAATACGGTTACCAGTACAGGCTGGGAAACGTCTTCGCCATCACATAACCAGAGGTCGCTGCCGATAATCGGCTTGATCCCTTTGCCCTGTACCTTTTTATAGAATTTGATGAGGCCATAAAAATTACAGAGGTCCGTAATCGCCACTGCTGGCATGTGAAGCTCGCACAGACGTGATGCCAGCGCATCCATCGTCACTAACCCGTCGATCAGGGAGTACTCGGTGTGCAGGCGAAGATGGACAAACGTCGAGACAGTCACAATTTGTACCTATGGAGAGGGGCCCGTATACCTCCACGGGCTGACCGGCATTATACTCAACGGCTTGTACAGACATGCCGGAATTTCCATGAATAACCCACTGCCGCCGAAAGTCCAGAAAATGCTTGAACAGGTCACCCAGATCGTGCAGCCAGCTGCCACCAAGGCGGCCGGACCTGTGCTGGTTAACCTCAATCGCGAGAGCGGCGACGGCTCCCCGGACAAGCAAACTGTGTTTGTCCAGCAATTCAGGAAAGGCATGGCAGACCTTTTCCAGCAGATGATAGAGAAACCGGATCCTAAAGAGGCCGCACAGCAAAGGAAATCACGCGGCACCAAAGAGGAGATGGAAGAGAGGATCAGCAAATATTCCTTGATGGACAAGGAGCATCTGGAAGCACAACTAGTGGCAGAACGGCTGTGTAAAAGTCTTGAAGAAATACACCAATATGATATTGACTGCCTCGGAATGCGACTGGAAAAATTTTGCGGCATCACTTTTGAGCGCGAAAAAAATCCCGTACACGCCAAGCATCTGACGCTGGTATTTCGCCAGAGCTGTGACGCACTGTCTCCCAGCAAGCATTCCGGCGATGTGGCAATGGAAAACTGGGGCAAAGTCCTCAAACAGGCCTATCCACAATTACTGGAACACTTGAACCAATCGTTAATAAAACAGCATGTACTCCCCCGCCTTGACCTGGAGGACATTGAACAGCGCTACCAGAAAAAAGGGCAAGAAAAAGCCAGGGAGATGCGCAAAAACCTCATTGAAGACATCACTGGCAAACCACAGACCGCAGATTCTGAAGTCAGCGATACGGAATTAATGCAGAGCATAAAAACGCTGGTCACTGATGCCGCCAAACAACGGCCGGACATAGGCAAGCACCTTGTCAGCGGCACGAGCGACGGCCCGGTTGCCAGCAGGGTTGAGGTGCTTGATACATTACGTCAGATCACCCAGACACCCGTTATCAATGAAGAAACAGGCTATCGTGAACTGGCGGCAAATGAGAAAACACTGGCCGAGAAAATCCGGACGCTGACAGATATCCAGTCAAAATCACTTGATGACCAGACACAGAACTCCATCTCCCTGTTGTCTATGATGTTCGACCGGCTGCAGCAGGAAGAACAAATCGCTGACCCTATCAAGCCACTGATCAATGAGCTACAACTGCCCATTCTGAAAATGGCAGTCAATAACGAAAGCTTTTTCTCTGATCCTGACAATGCTGCACAAGAGCTGATAAACGAAATCGCAAAAGCCGGCACACACTGGACACCTAAACAAAACGTTAGCAAAGATCCCTTCTACAAGAAAATTTCATCTATTGTTGACGACATCAATCTCTCCAGTGATTCAGGCGAAGATAATGAATTTATTTTCGACGAAAAACTTCTTACCCTGAAAGACTTTCTGGAAAAGGAAGAACGGCGATCTGCACTGCTTGAGGAACGCATTATTCAGGCAGAATCTGTAAAAGCCAGAACCGATTCAGCCAGAAGGTCTGCAGAAAATATCATCAGAAAAAGAATTGAAAAACACAACGCAAGACCCAATACAGCGACATTTCTGCAAGATTACTGGACACAGGTTCTGTTTTTTTATATCAACCGCGACGACGAATACAACTCACCCGAACAGGAACAAGCACTGGAACTGATGAAGGATGTTCTTGTTGCCGCGCCTGAATATATCGTGGCAGACATTGACCAGATTTTTGAAAAAATGATCATCCACCTGCACAGTATGGGGCTGGAAGTTTCGGATAAAGAACAAACATTTGCCAACATTCGCAAAGAAGTTGAAGAAGCCCAGCAGCAGGCAAGAGCTGCCGCCGAAGCAGCAGAAGCAGAGCGAAGGGCTATCGAGGAACGGGCGGCTGCCGAGCGCGCCGCTGAAGCACAAGCCGCTGCCAGATTACAGGCCGCTGCCGAACAAGCCGCAGCAGAGCAGGCCGCTGCCGAATTAGCTGCGGCAAGATTGCAAGCTGCCGCCGAAAAAGCCGCTGCCGAGCAGGCTGCTGCGAAAGAAGCCGCTGCACGGATGCAAGAAGCCGCAGAAAAAGCTGCTGCTGAACAAGCAGCGGCAAGACTGCAAGAAGCGGCAGAAAAAGCCGCCGCCGAACAAGCGGCCGCAAAACAAGCCGCTGCCAGGCTGCAAGAAGCGGCCGAGAAAGCTGCCGCCGAACAAGCTGCAGCTAAAAAATTGGCAGCAGAGCAAGCCGCTGCGCGATTAGCCGCTGAACAAGCTGCGGCAGAGCAAGCAGCACTGGAAGCATCCAAACCGGAAGATACAGGGTTAGCCGACGATGAGTCGCCTGAAGCTACCCCTGAAACATCAGATATTTTTGACCAGCAGACTGACAAGTTAAGGGCAGAAAGCTGGTTCAAACTGACCAACGAAAACTTTGACAAGGCCAAAATCAAGCTGGCAGCCATTATCAAACATAACGGCAACTATATTTTTGTAAACCGCGAAGGCGTGAAAGTGATCACCACCCAGAAACCTGGCGTGGCTGCAATGTTACGCTCTGGCGAGCTAGCCATTGTTGATGACGCAGTATTTTTTGACCGTGCGCTTGAATCTGTTATTCATTCGTTAAGGAAATAATACGCGCCACGGGTGCATAAGATCGCCTGTGCAGTGGGGTGACGCCGAGTTGACTCAAGGCATCCAGATGTTTTGCCGTCGGGTAGCCTTTGTGGTCAGCAAAGCCATAACCCGGATATTGCTGATCCAACACTAACATCTCCCTGTCACGCTGAACCTTGGCCAGAATGGAAGCGGCACTGATCGCTGCCACACGGCTGTCACCCTTTACCACAGCCTCTGACTTGTAATGCCAGCGCGGCAGGCGATTGCCATCTACCAATACATATTCTGGCTGTATATGTAATTGCTCCACCGCACGTTTCATCGCCAATAAACTGGCCTGCAAGATATTCAGGGTATCAATCTCGGCCGGGGTTGCTCTGGCGATCGCCCAACACAATGCCTTTTCCTGAATTTCTGAAAATAAAGCTTCGCGTCTTTTTTCTGTCAGTTTTTTGGAGTCCGCCAGACCAGCAACCGGACGTGCAGGATCAAGGATTACAGCAGCAGTGACTACATCGCCCATTAATGGCCCGCGACCCACTTCATCCACACCCGCCAATAACACACCTTGGTATTGGCATACAAAAATATCGTTACGCATGGATTATGGCACTGATTGCGGAGCTTGGCCCAACAACTGCAGTATTGCTTTTGCTGCACTTTCACTGGCATTGCGCCTGATATCCTGGTGCAGATCCGCAAAACGTTTCTTTAGTATCGCCGTCTGATGGGAGTCTGCAAGTATGGCCAATAATGCATTGCCCAGATTCTCTACCGTCGCTTTATCCTGCAAAAGCTCGGGCACCAGTTTTTCATTTGCCAATAAATTCGGGAGTGAAACATAAGGCACTTTTAATAGCCTGGAAATAATGGCATGGGAAATTGCAGACATTTTGTATGCCACCACCATCGGTTTTTTTAACAGCATTGCCTCCAGCGTTGTAGTGCCTGATGCCATCAATACTGCATCACTGGCAGCCATACACAATTGCGACTGGCCGCTAACGAGCCTCACATGCACATCAGGGTATGCAACCAATAGATCGCGCAACTGCTTTTCCCGGGCTGCATTTGCAGCCGGCATTACGAAACACAAATTCTTGTGTTTACGGGCGCACCAACGGGCCACATCAAGAAATAGCCGCCCCATACGGTCAACTTCCCCGGCCCGGCTACCCGGCAACAAAGCAACAGCTTGTGAAAAAACAGTAAATGACAATTGCGCCCTGGCTGCAGCGATATCGGTTTCCATCGGAATACTGTCTGCCAATGGATGCCCTACACAAACCGCCCGCAATAACGGATAGTCTTTACTGTGATCACGATAAAATGCTTCTTCGAAAGGAAACAATGTAAGAACAAGATCAGCAGCACGCGCAATTTTTTTCAAGCGCCCTTGACGCCAGGCCCACACAGACGGACTAACGTAATGCACCGTTTTGACGCCTGCTTCATGGAGCGACTGCTCAAGCGTCAGATTAAAATCAGGCGAATCAATACCGATAAACACATCCGGCGGATTAGCCAGAAAATGCTCCCGCAAAAAACGGCGTATCCGTAATAATTCAGGCAGGCGCTTCAAAGGCTCAATCAAACCCATGACGGCCAGCCTGTCCTGGGCAAAAAAACTGTTGCAGCCTTCCGCAATCATTAAAGGACCGCCAATGCCTTCAACGACGATATCAGGATGATATTGGCGAAGCGCACTAATCAAGCCAGCACCAAGAATATCGCCAGATGCTTCACCAGCAACAATACCTATGCGGAGCACTTTACCGGTTGATGGCATGCAAACTAGCGGACGATACCGCGCGTAGAGCTACGCAGCGATTCAATAAACATGTCCAGCGGCGGACAATCAGAATGCATGACTTCCAATTCAGCCAATGCCTCTTCGAGAGTCAGGCTCTCACGATATACAGTCTTGTATGCACGACTCAGAATCGTGAGTTGTTCCCGCGTAAAACCTCGCCGTTTCAAACCTTCAAGATTTATGCCGCGTGCTTCTGCAGGATTCCCATATGCCAGTACAAAGGCAGGGATGTCTTTACCCACTGCAGTACCCATACCTGTAAATGCGTGTGATCCAATACGAACACGCTGGTGAACAAGTGTGTATCCACCAAGAATAGCCCAGTCATCTACCTGCACATGTCCTGCCAAGGCAGTATTGTTAACGAGAATTGTATGATTGCCAATAACACTATCGTGCCCTACGTGCACATACGCCATCAGCAAATTATGATCCCCAATTGTGGTTTCTGCCCGATCTTGCACAGTGCCACGATGAATCGTGACACCTTCACGGATAATATTATGATCTCCAATAACAAGACGCGTCACTTCACCGCGATATTTGAGATCAGGCGTATCTTCACCTACAGAAGAAAACTGGAATATACGATTGTGTTTACCGATAACTGTCGGGCCTTTCAGCACAACATGTGACGCAATTTCAGTACCCTCGCCAATTTCAACATCGGGGCCGATGATAGTCCATGGGCCTACAGTAACGTTATCGGCCAGTCTGGCAGAAGGATCGACAATAGCACGGGGATCAATCATAGCCGCCTCAGAAATTACGTTTAAACCTTACGATCCGCGCAAAGAATGGTGCCTTCACTGGCTAACTCACCATCCACCAGCGCACGGCATGCAAATTTCCATATGCCGCGTTTCTCGGAAAGAATCTTTGCTTCAAGACGCAACTGGTCTCCAGGCACCACAGGGCGCTTGAACCTTACGTCATCCGCACCCACAAAGTAATAGATTGAACCATCCTGCGGTTTTTTGTCCATTGTCTTGAAACCGAGAATACCAGCTGCTTGCGCCATAGCTTCAATGATCAACACGCCGGGAAATACCGGAATATCCGGGAAGTGCCCGTTAAAAATCGCTTCATTGATAGTGATATTCTTGTAGGCGACAATGGATTCACCTTCTTTCAGCTCAAGCACCCTGTCCACCAACAAAAACGGGTAACGGTGTGGCAAGTATTCGCGAATCTGTTTTACATCCATCAACATGGCAAACA
>ERZ724527.896-NODE-896-length-14181-cov-3.793218_pt1 | contig 14181 bp, 5 predicted proteins | sample MGYA00376060_ERZ724527 | MGnify/ENA primary metagenome ERZ724527 (study PRJEB28724, sample SAMN07190886) | activated sludge metagenome | isolation source: activated sludge of sewage treatment plant in Hong Hong | place: USA: Christiansburg, Virginia | collected...
TTAATACGCATTGAGTACCTTCTGGAGGATCGTGGAGAACACAAACGTTCTTACCCTCGATTTTTGTCCATCCCGAAACGTTCTCTGACCAAGGAATATGCACAAGCTCTCGTGATGAAGGATGTACGAAAGTACACAAGGGATACCCCGAACCCGCAACACTACGAAATCACTATGGAGAGTAACAACATTATTAGGGTGCTTATACACTACAAAGCCGAACTGACGCTACAGAACTATATCTCGCACAGAGAGGAGCTTGAAGGTCGTAGAAAGAGCGATACACTTGGCATATCGGATTGCCTCGCACTGTTCCAAAAAGAGGAGATGCTCGATAAGGACAATTCATGGTACTGCAACAAGTGCAAAAAGTTCGTTCAGGCGTACAAGCAAATCCAAATATACAAGGCCAACCGTGTACTCATGCTCGGCTTCAAGCGCTTCCGCTTAGGAAGGAAGATTCAATGTCGGATTAACTTCCCGGTAAACGGGTTGGATATGGGCCCATACATCTTAAGTACAGCATTGGTTCATTCAGGCAATATCGAGAGGAGACCCGTGCTTTACGACTTATATGCTGTGGCCAATCACTACGGGACTATGATGGGAGGTCACTACACAGCATTCTGCAAAAACTTTCTCGACGGTTGCTGGTACGAGTTCAACGACTCCAAGGTTAGCCGAGTACGAGAGGATGAAGTGGTATCCAGCAGCGCCTACGTGCTGTTCTACCGATTGCGTGACTGAACTTTGCTGCATAGTGTTCCACCATGCTGAATTCCAAGTAGTATAGATATGATGCGGATATGGTCAGCGATACTGGCACACATTGCTAGTTGCTGAAGTGTAGTTGGAGTAGTTGATGGCAATTAGACCGGCCAGCATAAGGCCGAGGTTGCACAGTGTCATCACTATGTTAGATGGTGGAAGCACTTGTGAGGAAGATGCCGGTTAATCTTGGTTTGTACAGTAATGAGGATACAATGAAGCCGACGAAGAATGCCAGGTGGATATATGCGAGTGCTACTCCAGCAATCATGGGATTGAAGAGTACGACAAATCCAAGTGCCACACAGTGATTGCCATACAGAACTGCAAACACCTTGCCCCATCGTCGTTAGTGCCAAGGCATCTCTATGTGCGTATCCTCTGCCTCCTCGTTCATCGTCGCTACTTGGCTTTGAATAGTTACCTCGATGTACCATGACAGAGCGGTACAGCTGACTGGCAAAGTACAGCAGGAACATGATGAAGGCCTCTGCGATAATGCCTTTACGATAGGCTTCAAAGTTGATCCCCCCTGCGGAATTCACGTTGAGTTGGCAGTTGTTGGTGAGGTAGTCGTTCCCCATTGCCAAATGAAATTTATATCTTAATAACCTTCCAATTCCCTCCCAGCAAAGACTTTCAGACATACATACTTATGTTGATCATTGGGGGCTTTGCTCACTTCTTGAAGTCGTAGCTGGTGGTTCCGGTGTAGCCAGTACCGTAGGTGGTTCCGCTGGTTCCGCTGGTCCTGGTTCCGCTGGAAGCGAGGTTGCTGGTGTAGGAAGAGGTGTAACCAGTTCCGCTGGTGTAGCTTCCGCTGCTGCCGGTGGCTCCGTAGGTGGTGCTGCTGTAGCCAGTGGAAGAGCCGGTAGCTCCGGTAGCTCCAGTGGTGTAACCAGTTCCGACGGCGCCAGAGGTGTATCCGCTGCTGGTGGCGCTCCTGATACCAGAACCGCTAAGGTTTCCACTGCTGCTCAGGCTGCTGCTGAGATTGGATCCGGTGGCACCGGTTCCGTAGTTGGTGGTACCGAAGTTGTAACCGGAGGTGGTGGAAGTGGCTCCAACGGGCTTAGCACCGCTGGCAGTGACAGAGGAGGTGACTCCACCAGTGGGGGTGGTGGTGGCGTAGTTGCTTCCAGTGGAGGAAGAAGGAGTGTAAGAGTTGTAGGCGGCATTGCTGGTAGCTGGCTTGGGGGTAGAGGTAGTGCCGAAACTGGTTTGAGAGCTGGGTGTAACTGGGGTGTAGCCTGTGGCTCGGCTGTCCTCGACCTTGGCGCTCCTCAATTGTCTTTCGAGGGTATCAATCTTTCCATTAGCCTCGCGAAGCTTGCTCTCGAGGGTTCGGATTTGGTTGTCGTAGTCGAGCTTCTGGTTTCGGAGCTGGCTCTCGAGATCTTGGTTCCGGGATCTGAGGGTCTTAACCTCAACTTCGAACTGGCTGCCGCTCTGGACGAGGGAGGCGTTGACGCCAACCTGGCTGCGGAGTCGCTTAATCTCATCATTAGCAGAAGCGAGCTCCTTCCTGAGGACTTCAATGTTGCGGCTCTGGTCAATGCCAGTAGTGCCAGTGGAGACGCGGGCCTTCTCGGAGGCAACGAGCTTCTCGCGGAGGAGATCAACGTTATAGAGAGCCTCACGGTACAGACCCTGGAGCCTGGCGAAGTCTTCTCCGGTGCCGTGGATGTCACCAAAGATCCTCATGGGTTCCTCCTCAATGACAATAGTGCTGAAGTCGCCGTCAATGAAGGTCCTGATTTCGCTGAAGATTCCTCCAGCAGAGCCGAGCTGGCCACCGCTGATGAGAGGAGCGAGTGAAGACTCGAGCTTCCTGTACTTCTCAACGAAGGCGCTGTTGGCTTGCTTGTAGCGACGGAGTCCTTCGAGTCGCTTGTCACTGATGGCCTTAGCCTTCTCAATTTCGAGGTTGGCATTCTTGATGATGTTGGCAAGGCTGAATCGCTCTTGAAGGATGGTGTAGAGCATAAGTTCGTGATCCTTGGTCCAGTTGCCACCGAGAGAAGTGAACTTCTTGAGGGCAGCATCGGTGTAGTTCCTCAGGTTGGCAGCGAAATCACCAGACAAGTTGGCGTTTCCACCGAACTCAGTGAGGAAGATAAGCTGGACATCGTCCTCGAGGTTGAGTCGCAGGCTTGGGTTATCCTTCTTGAGGCGCTTGAGCTCGACAACGAGTTTCTCAACAAGCAGAGACAAGGCAAGTTCGCTCTTGACGAAAGCGCTGTCCTTGGTGGGGACGAGGATAGGCTTGAGGACCTCCTTCTCGATCTCAACCTGAGTGGGGACCTTGATGATGCGCTGGAAGGCAGCAATCTTGTCGAATTCAACGAGGTAGGCCTCGATAACTTCGATAACGACACGCATGGCAGGGTTGGCAGCCTTGAGCTTGCGGAGCTCGACAAGGAGCACGTCAAACTGGATCTTGAGCTTTCCATAAAGATCGCGGTAGCGGGCCTCCTGGACGGAGACGTCGACACCAACGGCAACGAGGGTCTCGCTCTCGGCAATCTCATGGACATACTTGAGCACCTCGACGACCTGAGGCATGACGACGATCTTCTCGACGATCTTTTCGAGGATGTAGGGCACCTCAATGAGCTTCTCGACTGAGCTGTAGACGGGGATCTCCTTCTGTTCGAAGCGATCGACGACCTGAAGTTGAGTCTCGACAAAGTTCTTGGTGGAACTGATCTCGACGACCTTGGGGACCTCAACGATCCTGTCGCGGAACACTTCAACTTCCTTGATTTGGGTGTTGCCACTGTTAACGGCAACAACCTTCTCGCTGTTGGTAATGACTTCCTTGATGACTTCCTTCACAACGTTGACTGGAACGACCTTCTCAACGAGTCGTTCGATGATCTGGTTGACCTTGATGAGTTGGGGTACGAGAACCTCGAGTTCGACAACCTTGGGAACTTCCACAAGCTTCTCAACGAGTCGCTCAATTTCGACGACCTTGGGCACCTCAACAGCGACCTGAACGATCTTCTCGAGCACCTGCTGGACGATTTGAATGTCGCGGACGGTCTTGGGAACGGTGACAATCTTCTCGACGAGAGTGGGAACCTCCTTGAACCTCTCCTGGATGACGACTTCAGTGGTGGGAACAGCCTTGGGTACTTCACGTTGGATGACCTTCTCGACGATTCGCTCGACTTCAACGATCTTGGTGTTCTCGGAGTGCACCTGAACAACTCGCTCAACGAGCTGTGGTACCTGCACGATCTTCTCGATGATCTTGTCAACGGGTACAACCTTCTGGACGATGCGCTCGACTTCGACTGGTACCTCAACGGTGACAGTGGTAGGTCGTTCGATTTCGACAACCTTTTCTCTTTCGACGGTCTTGGGCACGATCCTTTCAACTTCGAGGACCTTGGGTACCTCAACGGAGACCTGAACGATCCTCTCGACGTCGTTGCTGACGTTGACGACCTTTTCGACGACTCGCTCGACGGGGACAATCTTCTCGATGATTCTTTCGACTGGTTTCTCGACCTCGATGTAGACGTTCTTGAGCACTTCAACCTCGACGACCTTCTCAACGACTGCTGGCACTTGGACAATGCGCTCAACCTCGCGCACCCTCTCGACTTCGATGATTCTGTCGACGATCTTCTCGACGATCTGAGGAACCTCGACGATCTTCTCGACAACTCGTGGCACGACGACGATCTTTTCCACAATCTTCTCGACCTCGACGACCTTGGGAACTTCGACCATCTTTTCAATGATCTTGTCGATGTGAACTCGGACTTCCTTGATACGCTCGACAGTTCGTGGTACCTCAACGATCTTCTCGACAGCAGACTTGACGATCTGGATGTCCTTGATGTAGTGGACGATGGGCTTTTCGACCTCGATCAATTTTGTTTCGGTGATGAGTTTCTCGACGAGCTTCTCAACCTCAATGACCTTGGGCACCTCAACACGTTCAATGACGACGTTGTTGATAATCTCAGGGACCTTCACGATCTTCTCGACGACAATTGGAACCTCGACCTTCCTTTCGATGATCTTCTCGACTTCCTTGATCAAAGGAGTGACAGTGTTGACGACCTTCTCGACTTCCTTAATCTGGATGACTGGCACGAGCTTCTCCCTGATAGTCTCGACCTCAATAACTCGGACAACTTCGTTGTTGACCTGAACGATCTTTTCGATGATCTGAGGCACCTCGACAATCTTCTCGACGATGTTCTCGACAACGACGACCTTCTCGACAATCCTGTCAACTTCCTTGTAGAGTGGCTGAACCTCCAGAGTCTTCTTCTCAACGACCTTGAAGTCGGTCTCACGAACGAGCTTCTCAACGATCTTCTCGACTTCGACGACCTTGATGACCTCGACGGGCTTCTCAACAATCTTCTCGATGTAGGTAGGAACCTCGACGATCTTCTCGATGACGCGCTCGACGGGCACGACCTTCTCAATGACGATCTCGACAGTCTTGATTTCAGGGACGAGGTTGTTAATGACCTTCTCGACGGTGATGACTTCAGTGCTGGGCACGACTCGCTCAACGATCTTCTCGACCTCAATGATCTTGGGCACCTCAACGATCTTCTCGACAATGCGCTCGATGACTCGTGGTACCTCAACGATCCTCTCCTGGAAGCGCTCAACCTCGACGATCTTCTCAATGACGTTGTCGACGACCTTGACGACCTCCACTGGGACGTGGACGATCCTCTCGATTTCTTGGATGCGTGGAACTTCAATAACCTTCTCCACAATCTTCTCGACTGGAACGACCTGTGGCACCTCAACGACTCGCTCGACGACCTTCTCGATGATCTTTTCGACCTCGACGATCTTGGGTACGATTCGGAAGACCTTGAGGACATCATCAATATCGATGACACCCATGATCTCCTGGTTGATCATGGCAAGCAGAGCCTCGTCCATCTCCAAAACGAGTCCGGTGCGGAGGCGGAGCTTCTCGAGCTCCTCGAGCAGTGCCGTGACGAGAACCCTGAGGTGGAACTCAACACGCCTGGACTTTTCGCTGGAGTAAGCGTAAACGTTCTCGACCTTGACGACTTGAGGAACGTATCGAACAATCTCGACGATGCGGTCAACCTCATCGACTTCGATGATGTCAATGAGCTCTTGCTGGAAGTACTCCCAAAGTCGAACATCCATCTCATCTCGGAGCTTAGGATATTTGTCGGTGAACTTCTTCATTTGGGTGGCCAGGGAGTGGATGAGCCTCTTGGTGCGGACATCCTGAACTGGAACCTCGATGGTCTTCTCGCTGAACCTGTCAACAGTGACGACTCCGTTGAGAACACTGACGGTAACATTGGTGTTTCTGATAATATCGCTGATGTCGTTATCGAAGTCAACGACAGTACCGAATCGTTGGCCGAGCTTGCCGAGGTGGCTCTTCCAGAGGCCAGCGGCAGCAGAGAACTTGGCGAGCAGGTTATCATAGTTGGATTTCCATTTGTTTCTCTCAACCAAGTCAGCAACAGTGACTCTCCACCTGGAATTGTCGAAGCCAGTGAGGTAGCCTTCAAGGGCCTTGTCAATATCATCCTGAGTAACGTTGGGAGCGTTAAGAAGTCTTTCAAATTCTCGGAAGAGAGTGACCATAGCACCTCGGGTCTTGGCCAAGGTGGTGACGGCACCGCCTCTGGCACCGTCTCTGGTGAGGGAATCAGCTCGGATGTCATCAGTAGGAACGCTAACACCGTCGAAGAGATTGTTCAAATCACCCTTGTTTCTGGCGTTCTCCCAAGTTCTCCTGATCCTGAGGATTGTTTCCTTGAGGTCGTTGCTCCTAGCATACTCAGCGACGATCAAATCGTTCTTCAGCTTGATGATTTCGTCCTTTCGCTTGAGGTCAGCAGTTAGTTGAGCAACCTGGTTAGCAAGCTCGTTCTCCTTGGAACCGACCTTCTTGAACCTCTCCTCGAGGTTGAGGATCTTCCTCTCGAGCTCGACGATCTGATTTTCCTTCTCATTGAGCAGACCAGTGTAATCGAGGTTTCGAGATCCGTTGGCATCCTTGACGGAGAACTCAATACGTCGGCGCAGTAGACCATCAATCTCGTGTTCAACGAGCAGCAGTCTTCGATCGAGGTCGTCTCGCTTCTCGCCCTGGAGTTGCAGACCATTACCAGCGCTGAAGAAGTCCTGGCGTAGAGCAAGGATAGCGTTCTTCAAGCCATTGAGTTGGGAATAGTCGCTGGAACCGTGGATGACCACGTTACTTTCGGTGCTCCAGCTGAGCTTGTTCACGGCAGCTTCGCCGGCCAAATCGAAGGTCTCACCTTCGAAGTCCTTCCTGCCACGTGACTGCTGTACGGGCTGATAAACGGGTTGAGTCTGTCCCCTCATTGTTGTTGTTGTTGACAAGCAATAAATATATAAATCTTGCGGCACCGTGACGGATTTATAGCGTATCATAAAATTTATTGATGCTTCCGTCCGCGTGCGCTGTGGGCATCGGCTTGGCCCGACAAGAGTTCGTAGATATTCACTGATGGCAGTTCCATAGGCCGGCAGAGCCTGCCTCGCAAAGTTCTCGATGTTTCGCTGGAAACCAGTCAGGCGTTCGCCGTGCCTGTAGTTGGATATGGTTGTCTTTTATAGTGGTTGTGTGCTGTTCCGACTAAGCTGCGGGTAGAAATGACCGATCGATGGACCTAACCCCCACCCTGCCCCCCAAACGAAAGATTTTCATGAGGATGCTGTGCGAATAAAATCAACAGTAATGGTAGCGTTGACTATTCCCAAACGTAACACATATATCACTGATCCACAGACAGCCGACGCTTGTTGTTGAGACTTTTTCCTTCCCGTTGAGTCTCACATTTGGTGTTTTATATAATATAGATATGCCCGATGGTCGACCCAACCTACCAGTCCACTTCACAACCAAAGTAGCTGTCCTTTTTGGGGTGCTAAGTGGTCGGACTGGATAAGTCATTTCCAAACCGAAAATTTCTCGAAGTTCACGTGCTTCGCGCATTGTTATAAGCACTGGTAACGCTACTGCTTGAAAAATATCAGGTTGAGACCGGCCGGTCAGCTGCGGCAGGTTGCCCATCTCACCAGCTTCCTCGCTTCAATCCATCTTTCTTCGATGCTGCGGCAGTTCAGCACAACAACGAGAATGTTTTGATAGGTGGCAACGAGACATGGGCCTGCACTTTCGTTGGTCCCCGTCTTAATGCCATGGAAGCCCTCCCAGAGAAGCTTGTTGGTGTTGCTCCAACGACCATAATTCTTCGAACTGACCATGTCGCTCAGCTATGAATTGTCGAGCACTGAAAAGCTCAAGCGACCTACCTCAACAGCTGTTGAAAGGTTGTGTTCGGTCTCAAAGGCATCATTACCATGTGGATTAGAGAAGATAGTTTGGGTCGTTCCCAATACTCGAGCCTTGTCGTTCATTGCTGAGAGGAAGGTTTTTTGGTGGATGTTACATTCAGCAGTTCGGTTGAGGTCCTCACTAACTGTGTTGGGGTTGTAGAGATCGTAACCAGCCAACTTTCGACGATTGTGAAGATTTATCAAAAGCCCGATCAGCTGGCTAAGCAGAATCGCAGCATCGTTCCCGCTGGGGAGCAGCATTGCGTAGAGGAGATCTTTGGCACTCAGTAGCTCCCCTGGTTGAAGTCCAGCTGTTGTTCCTGGTACTTTTTCAAATGCTTCCGGTACATAGAATCTAAGCTTGTCTGTATCGATTTTCCATCGTTCAAGGCGTTACTGTGCAACTAAGGCAACCATAAGTTTGCTTAAGCTTGCCACCTGGCGTTGTTTGTACGGCCTCTTGCCGTGGATGTACACGAAACGATTATTAACTTTTTTCCAAAGGGCCCAACTACGAGCAGACACCTTCGGTAAGCCGTTTTCCTCACTCACTTCCCTCAAAAAGCTTGAGAAATATCTCCGAGAACACTCATCGCACTATCCACATCGGCATCGATGAGCGATGAAGGCACTCTGAGGCGAGTAGCTAGGCTGATACTGCTGTTGCTGCAGCATAGGAGACTGTCGGATCGTCAATCGAGGTGTCATTGGATCACGGTGGAGCCGACTGCTATCAATCTCGATAGGCATGCCTTGAACATCAATGGTACTGTTAGCTCTGGAGCTTCCCGCTCGCACTTTAGCAGGTAGCTCGCTTAGTAGGCACAGCTTACTGATGTTGTGCATCTTGATGTTAATGTTAACCTGCAATCGGCCAGCAGCCTTTCTCTCGGTTAGTCCCATAAAGCGATGCTACCTCTGCAGTGTGTACGAAGCAAAACCGCCGCGTACTCTGTTAAAAGGATTGCGCATCAGGTTAACTCGGTGACTAATGGTTTGACCTTGGAGGCTTATACTCTGTTCGGGTGAGCTGTTCTTGCTGTCCTCCTCCATCATTTTATTTAGCTTTGGACGAAATCATTGAAAGTGATCGGCAAGTGTTGAGCCTGTTGTCCTCGATGAACGATTTGATGGAGTTGCAAAAATTACGATCGTCTCCTACGAAATAATATTATGGAGGATTCCGTGAGCAGTGTCATCCATGCTGATTGCGAGCTGCTCCCGTCGCCACCCAAACTATACATTCCTCCTCCTCTGAACTTGCTACCCAGGCAAAAGAACGTTGCAAATTCGTTGCTGCCGATGCTACCGCTGCCTGACTTTATCGGCACAATACCAGAGCACGAACCATACGCGGAATTAGTAAAACGAGCTGATACGTAACCCTGTGGAGATACATGCTGGATCGGAGAGGCCTTCCAGGAGCAAGTCGTCTATCAGAAGTACCCAGACTACTCATATGAGCAGCTGGAAACAGAAAACTGGAATGTGTGGGCATGTGATATCAGTAAGCTGCAAGGCGAGAAACCCGACAACAAGGACAACAGTACCGAAGTATTACCGTTCTATGAAGTAAAGGACGAGGAGGACCACACATTGATGTTCGAGTCTCGCTTTGAGAGTGGCAATCTTTCAATGGCGGCGAAGCTGAGCGATAGAGAGTACAACCTGTTGCTCCAGAACGATATCAATACAACTGGCTATACCCAATGGTTCTTCTTCCGAGTGGGCAATACCAGCAAAGATCTCGAAGTGAGGTTTAACATCCTCAACCTATACAAGTCAAACAGTCTGTTTGGATCGGGCATGCGCGTAGTCGTGTACAGCATGAAAGAGCAGAAGGCAACCGGAAAGGGATGGCATCGCGAAGGCACCAACCTCAGTTACAAACGTAATCGATACAGCAGAAGCACAAATAGCTGCAGACCTTGCTACACCTTCAGCTGGACATACAGATTTCGGTATGAACAGGACGAGGTATACTTCGCATACAGTTACCCGTACACCTACAGCGACCTGGATCAGTTTCTGGAAGAAACTGTTGCCCGAAAAAGGTTCGCTAAGCGTACTCTCCTCACCAAGACATTGGTGGGTAATCGGGTGGACTTGCTAACGATCACTTAGGAGCATCCGGATCCGACATTCTCCAAGGGATTTATAATAATCGGAGCGAGGGTACATCCAGGCGAGACAGTTTCATCATACGTAGCCAAAGGGCTCATTACCTTTCTAACTGGTGACTCATTGATTGCACGAAGGTTGCGCCAGACATTCATCTTCAAGATTGTCCCAATGCTGAATCCCGATGGCGTCATACACGGCAACTACCGTGCAAACATCTCCGGAGCAGACCTCAACCGCAAATGGGGTGATTGCACATCGTGGCATCATCAATAGATCTTCCATATGCGAAGGATGATTATGAAATGCTAAGAAGAATCCATGGTGCATCTATTCTGTGATCTACACGGACATTCAATCAAGAAAAGTGCGTTCGTGTATGGCAACCACAACAACACTCGACCGTTCGAGGGCAAATAGTTTCCATACATACTAGGCAAGCTATGCAAAGGATTTCTGTTTAAAAACTGCAGCTTCTTATCCTCGGAGGTTAGGGAGGGTTCCGGTCGCTCTACTCTTGCTCGGCAGCTCAGCTCACCGAACGTATACACTCTCGAAAGTTCCTTCTGTGGGCCGGAGAACGAACCAATTCATTTTACCGTGAAGCACTTGTAGAATATTGGCAGACACTTCTGTTAAGCACTGGACATCTACTACCAACCATACATTCGCGACCATTTTATAGACGCTGCTCGCAAAGGCAAATGCATCATTGAGCAGGACATTGACAAAACAACTGCAAGCGAAAGACAGAGTATCTGTCAATAACTCTACAAGAATAAACTGTGCCTAGCTGAACGAGTTAATAGTGAGAACTCCCAGGGCTCGGAGTAAGAACCGGAGGAGGAAAACATCATTGCTGAAGCGGCTGTAAAGAAATTTCTACAAAAATCGAGCGGTAAGTCACATTCACCAAAGCGCACTAGGAGTTCATTAGTGAATGGCGACACTGCCAAGTCTGCAGCCCAGTTCGTAATACATAAGTCTCCTACAAAAAAACACAAGAAGGAACGAAAGAAAAGTCAACCGATACAAACCGAGACACCTCAAGACCCTTAACGGGTGCTTCCTCGCGATCGGATACTCACAACAGTTCGAACCAACCGAAGAGAATCCATGAAGAGTTTGGTAGCACCTGGGAATGTGGTTAACCTCGAGTTCCTAAATATTCGTGAAGGGGACAAACAACCACAGCGCTGCAGACAGCCAATGGTTATAGATCGTACTCGTATCCAAAGTTACTCTCAAGCCAAGTACGAGTTCATGATGGGATTGGAAAGCCAACCCACAAATAACTGCCTGAATAATTTCGTGACAAGCATGCCGAGGAAAACCACAGCACGACGTCCTTCCGTACCAGAAATAGAGCCGATTAAGCGCGGAACAGAGAGTTCAAAACTGTCGAAGATCGGCTAGGTCGCAAAGAGGGTTTACCAAGAAAAAGTATAAACCTGTTTGGAGAAGCTAAGCCCCAACAAACGGCTAAAGGAGCCGGAAGGAGACTATAATCTCTTCCGAAGCGTGCTGGCTTCGTTGCGGAAGAAGTGAGGAAGTTGATATTGACTAATATAATGTTTGGAGTGTCATCAGTTGGAAAGCGAAAGATTGTTCATATCGAATTCCCTTGTCTGCTTGCTGGAACCGGAAGTGTTGGGATCGAATTGTGCGTAATAAACGGTGCCGAAGGTGGTTGCCACCACCAAGCAGTTCTATTCGTGTGGGAACGCCACCTTAATTATCATCTCGGTTTCGAAGTTGGGGATCTTGAAGCAGCTGAAGCTGTGATCATTGTCGAAGTAGGGGATCAGGTTGCGCATGAAGTACAGTTTGCTTTTGGGGTTCTCCCGTTAAACTTGGGATGCACTTAGCTAGTACTTCTCTTTTTTCTGAATGTGAGGGCATCAGTACCTCATCTTCGGTAAGCTTGAGTGCAAATATGTGAACGTTGCACGAATCGCTGCTTACCGACAGCCAGAGCCCTGCAGGATCAAATGTGACGCAGTATACTGTCGCAAATTCGTTGCCCCTGCGTAACTCCTGTATCATCTAGCCGTTGCGGGTGTTGTAGATCCTGATCTTGATCCCCTTTTCGGATGCAGTTGCGAGTTTGTGACCGCCATTGCTAATTTCGAGCAAGCTCAATGCTGATCATTAACCCACATGTACTGGATTTATGTGCTTTGATGGATGTTTCGGTGTTGCGTTAGAAGTTACAAAGCACAGCATAGCCGGCAACCTTGCCAGGTATCGCTAGGATGAGGTTGCTGGGTTAGTTGTTGATCGACAGTAAGCCCTCATCGTTGTCACAAGTTTCGAATACATGCTCCACCTCCAGATTGCTGAAGTTCAGTACAAACACCTTGTTGGAAAGGGCCACGCACACCTTTCGTTGCCGAATTCTTATTTGGTTAATGTCGCTCTTGAAGGTCGACTCAGCTACGTTCTGCCGCTATTCTGCATGACCACTGGGTTACTGTCGTCGTAAATGCGTAGTTTGTTTCGGGCTGTGTCAACGACCATTGCGAGCAGATTACTGCGATTGATCATCTCAAGCAGTACAGTTCGGGTAGCGAAGTCGCGATGCTGCCGCAGCTGAAATGGTTCGAGACTGAAGATCTTGAAGCCTCTGGAAGTGCCAGCAGCGAGGAAGCTACGATCTGCGTTGAAGCTAAGGCAGAGTATTTCCTATTTGGGACGCTCCATCAGTACAAATTAATATGTTGCGAAAGACGGGCATAAATAGCCTGATGTTTGGATAGGACGAAGCATAACTTGCTATCGGAACTATCTGAGCAGCCATTTAGCCTTATCACTGGGTCATCGATTGATTACACATGTTGTGAATGCTCTCGATAGCTGGGCTATTCTGTAGCAACAGTTACTCAACCTGATCCAGCCGGTCCATGGCTTCAGTGCATTTGTCCCATAAGCAGATACACGACGCTTTTCGAGTACTGTTTAGGAGTAAACTTGTGTCATGGAATTCCTGCAGGTAGGCTATTCCTTCTCGCAACTCTCTAAATGGAACTGTTCTTACTCCAGAGTGACATCTTCTTCTTGCCGCTGATGTGCCAAATCAGCCAAGTTGACAGTAGCCTCATCGACTTCTGAACTTCTAATGCTAAGCCTCTTTTCTTTTTATTCGTTCCTGACTTAAGACTTATTTACCTCGAAGTCTCCTCTTCCAGCTTTGCTGCAAGCTTCGCTGCTTCCCTAAGATGCCCCTTGTTGGTTGCTTCGAGATCTAACTGCTTGGCCTTGAGTTGGCTGATGATTGCCAAGTCCTATGCGATTCTTTTCTTCGCAAGTATTTCTTTTTCTGAAGCCTCGTCCAGCTACTTCCTTGGAAACAGCTAAGTGATAGAATTGGTTTTGCTGTTCCATTCCATCCTCACTTATTGATTCCTTTACAGCTAGGCTTCCGTACTGGCGTACTTTTGGTTTGTGTCGCAGTTTAGCATCGATTGATAGCTGTCACGTTGATGCACCAGCTGCTGCAAAGCATCAAGGTTGCCCTCGATTTACCTCAACAAGGCATTCTTTTATTGGTTGATCTGCTTCTTCAGTTCAAACTTCCTTTCAAGAGTGTCTTCTTATTCGTTGGCAGTGCGACTACTCGTAAGCCTCGACAATCTGGCAGATTATTACTTTGCATCTTCATAAACTTCTTGGAGCTGCTCTGCCTTTTGCCTGTAATGGTTGATTTGAGACTTCAACTGAGAGCATTCCAGAGATGTGGAAGCATGGAGTTCCTCTCTCTTGAGACTAATCTCGTGCTTTCGATGTGCGATCATTCGTATGGCTGATTCGAGTCTTTGTCGTGGTTAACTTACCTTTCGCGCCTACTCGTGCCTCGCGAGAAGGATGTGCAGGAGAAAGCAAGTGAGAGATTGTGATCGGAATATGTTTGATCGTGATTCATTATAAAAGGATACGAGTTGGTGAGTT
>ERZ724527.900-NODE-900-length-14141-cov-3.370155_pt1 | contig 14141 bp, 23 predicted proteins | sample MGYA00376060_ERZ724527 | MGnify/ENA primary metagenome ERZ724527 (study PRJEB28724, sample SAMN07190886) | activated sludge metagenome | isolation source: activated sludge of sewage treatment plant in Hong Hong | place: USA: Christiansburg, Virginia | collected...
GAAGCGGATATTGCAGAAGGATATTGAGAGACCTTTGGTGTTTGGCAAGACGAGCGTCAAAAGATTGCTAAACCGTAAATTCGATCTGCGGCAATGGGTGTTGGTAACAAGCTACTCTCCACTTCGCATCTTTCGCTTTTCGGAGTGTTATTTGCGCATTTGCAGTGAGTGCTACGAACCACAGCAAATAAAGCAGTTGCAGCGCCACCTCACCAACTACAGTTTTACCAAGCAGACTCAGTGGCTTCTCTTGATGAGCTCAAAGAAGTTCTCAAGATTGAATACGACTATGACTACGACACTGAACTGTTACCTCGCATCGACGAAATCATCAAGCAGGTCATTCGGAATTGCTCGTAGCATGTCGTACCTAGCAGTCACAGCTTCGAAATGTACGGGTTCGATATACTCATTGACGACCATTTCACACCTTGGCTGCTCTAAGTCAATATGAGCCCGGCTTGCGAAGAAAGGTGTAAGTTTCTCAAGGACTACTGCGAGGTCATGGGCGAAAAGATGCTCAGAAAAGTGCTGCCACCATAGACCATTCCTACCGGGCAACTTCCTCTCAATGAGAATTACGATAAGTACGATTGGGTCTCCTTGGGTCTGGAGAGGATAAATTTGGTCACTGCTATGGACACCTCCAGAAAGCTACCATAAACTGCTCGTCCCCAGCTCTCCCCTGAACGTCTTGGAACCGAGATGTACACACATGCACGGACCGTAACTGCCCAAGATCGTTCTGATTCTATTAAGACACAAGCATCAGAAATGCAGAATTCTATGGTTCGTTCAAACAGATTGGCATGTCTCGAAGAAGATGCTGCCTTGACAATCCAGACTATATACAAGACCATCAAGGCGAAACGCCTGATGAAAATTCTGAAGCAAATTCGCCATGGCTAGACAATATCGAAATACCTCCATACAATTGTCAATTGCCTCCAGTACGAGGAGCACAAGAAATCTGCAGAGGAATACGAAGCTTTGACCAGTAGCTTCGTTCGAAGTCTGATGGTACAGTTCCACACTGACAAGATTGGTAGCTACTTTCATACCCTAGCTGTCAGTTCCAACTACGATCAACTTAGAATTCAGTCACTGTTGGACTAAAAGGAGTAACATCAGCCAATTATCAGTCTTGTTGCTGTTACTCAACCAACCCACTCCACGAACAACGAACCTGCTCAGGTGGCAGTCGTTGGGAGGTATCTCAAGGGTTTCTTGGACTACTATTACTTCTAAGACAAATACGATAACTGCACCAACAACAATTCTATCTTTGCAAAGCCACTCAACAACGTCGAGGTCAAAAAAAGCTTCGAACGTCTTTTCCACAAACAACCACTTATCAACCACGAGGCCCTAATGGCAAAATACATCGTTATGGAGTCCGTCGAGGAAGAAAACTTCAAGTCACCAAGGCACTCACCAGGAAAGAAGCGCTGTAACCGTTCGACGATAAAGAAGGGTGAGCCAGCCAGCAGTGAATTCGCCTGGGACTTGGCACCATATCTGGATCAGCGCTGCAATTTTCGAAAGCATTCGGTGAAGGTGCGTAGACCTCGTCAGGAACGTGAGCAGTGGCAATGAACTTACAGACTACTTCCAATATCATAGTTGTTCTGGCACCTTCTTATAGCGTGGAATGAACACCACTTCGGTATGCGACTCGGGATTCCAATAGCGATTGCCTGTGAATTTGTTCGCGTTATGGTCCTTGGGGCCATTGAAGTAGTGTGGGAAGTAGGGTTGCGACATCAGCTTCTCTGTGTTGGTCTCGAGCACCGAAGTACGCGCTATCTGCGAAAGCCTACTGCGTTGTTGTTTTTATTCTGATCGTAACCTTGACTGCCCGCTGTCCAGTCGGACCTTTTCCCAGTTGATCATCTCCGACTGACTCAGGTCCATAGGTCTGCGGTGCAACTATAAACTCTCGTGACGCGGTAGTGGCTTGTGAAGGGAAGCCACAGTTTCCTGCTGGTATATCTGGCTGGGCATCTGAGTCAACCCTGTCGGATAAGGCACTGCTGTGTAGTAGGGTTGCTCCTTAGCTGGCGAGTATTCGAAGCGATATAGTTTCTTTTCATAGTGACGTATGCGAGGATGCGCTCCAGGAATGTCATCGGTGTATAATGATCTCATTCGGCTAATTTTATTGTAAGGTCGAGGCAGCACGGACGAATCCCGCCATCAACCTTAATAAAAATTAATAATAGCCGGTGCGCATGTCCAGCTGCAGCCTCAGCGACTTCATCGACTGCACCCGTAACGATTCTAAGATCCTTGCGGAAGCTTTCGGTGGAAGGGTGCTGTCCTTCCCTACTATTGAGAGCCAGGAAGACTGTCCAGACCAGAGTGACTTCATCAATGAATCGCTGTACCGCGATATCATATCTGATGTGCAGTACTTACCTATGCCGCAGTATGAACCACCTTCTGTGAGTGAGCATTGCAACCTGTAGCTACCCTGTCCACTGCCAACCCGGCAGACGCTACACATCAGTCAGCGCAGCGGTCACTTCGAAAGAACCAAGGATAGAACTGAACTAGCCATAATTGAGGAGGAAAACACTTTTAAGTAGTCTTTGGATGTCGAAACTGAAGGGAGATAGGCCAGCCGAAGATATGCAAATGTCTCGCACATCACTTCGCCCAAACATTCAGAAATGGGCCAGTCACTTGTGGTGAGAGACGTCAACCTCTCCAATTTTGTCGAGATATCACAACTACACAAAGCAATAGATAGGTCGAGCTGCCAGCAGTTTAAGATAAAGAAACTAATACGACTGAAGTGCCAACCAGATCCATAAGGTTATCGCATCCAGCCTCTCACTTTCCGAAAAAACAGTGAAGCTCGAAATCTAAATCTCACAACTCAAACGTCTCGGGACTCGTTTGTGTCTCGACGCTCACGCAAAAGTTTTCTATCGCCCGCTCACAAAGACTTACAGGTAACACTACGAATGACATCCTTCGAAACTAGTTCGAGCCGGCAGTTCATTAGTCTCACTCCCAACGGCAAACAATCAGAGATGCACAGGGAGGAGAGCAAAAGCAAACGAGGAATTCGCGTTTACAGCAGCTAGAAGAAGAAACACGACTCCATCTCCAAGGGATGCTGTTTCTTCAAGAAGAATACGCCGCTGAAGAACATAGACCTCAGCTAGATGACGTCGAGCAGAAATTATCGTCGAGTGAGCATCCACCGGTTAACCCCACCAGCAGCCCAAGCCAAGACCAATGGAACGAGGTCGTCTAATAACAGTGCCTCTAGTCTGCGCATCCTCCACCGCGCTTGATGTAAGTGTTCGTAAATGCATGCCTTGGAAAATCACAGGGTGGTCTGAATTGCTTTGAGCAGCTTCTCCTAGAAGTGTGTATCGCGCCTCCGGTTGAAGTATAACTCGACGTCGCGGACCAACGAGCCTTTGCTACGACTTTCTCGACTACTGTCCTCGAGCTGTACCTCCGGTTCAGGTTGTGCTCCCTGCTGCTGTACTACTGCCTCATCATGTTCGATATCATCGAACAGCCGACGGTAACCGGTCCTCTCAAAGAAGTTGCCGTAGTCAAGCGGGTTATGCTCCCCTGCACCACTACCATGGATGTACTGCTGTGTACCAAACGAAGCCATACGAACAAAATATAATTAGCTGCTGAAAGTTTTTATTGCAAGCAGCAACTTGCGGCTACCAATCAGTGCTCGGTCCAACCGTTGAGGTCGTTGCGGCTGTACCTCACCATGTTGCTGTGCCAGCCTCTCTGTAAGCCTTCATCGCGACTACGCTCCAATTGCGGTCGGCGGTGGAATCGCTCGTAATTTATGATGCTAGGGTTTTTCAGGCGCCGACTCACTGAGAATATTCGGTTGGGTTCGGAACGCTCGGCAAGGGTTGGTGATCGCTCGCGTTCCTACGGACGTAGGTAGTAGAATGGATAGTTAGTTTCGAGCATTTCTGAGTGCTACTGGTTGTCCCGCAGGTGGTCTCGATGGTTGAGAGAGCGTTGATGCAGCAGCGGGTAGATTGTCTGCTCAATCTTTCGAGCAAGTGCTTAATCGTTTCCCTTTTACTTACGCTGTGCTGGATACTCGAAATTCTTTTGTTTGTACTGTATGTCAGACTGCCGACTCTCCACTCTTGGCTCATTGCGCGACCCCATTTACAGTCTGTTATGGCGGGGTATGTTGCTGTTCAGATACTGCTCATCGCCCTCTGCGAAGTTAAATTCCTTGAAGCTGGACTTGACATTGATCTTATTCGAGAATATGGCATTGCGGGTTCGAAACATGATCTTGGGCTCGACCTCATTCACCATCGTAACCGGAGCATTGCTATAGTTTTCCAGAGTGCTCCTCGCTTATTCTTTCGGTCGGCGGTTGAGTTGATTCGGTTTCAGCAACTTGACAGTGTTCGCGGTTACTTACTTCTTAATGCCTTAGCTGTCTGCTCTCTTCCTGTCATTCACAATCGATAGCTTTCGCTTGTTGATGTCTCCCTGTCGGTTCTTTGAACGCCCTGCCAAGTTGGTGTTTGATTTGTTAGAAAGTTCGGTATTCTGCTTGTTGGCTTTGCGCTGCCTGAATTGGCGTTAGCTTTGTAAGGCAGTCAGCATATCTGTGTTCATAATCTTCCTGTAATCTTCCTCGTCCAATTGGTCGGAGTAGGGATCCGACTCGGAGCCAGAATCTCCTTCGTTTTTCCTATCATACTCCAAAAACTCTTTAAATCGGTTTTGGACTTCCTGTTCTATTTGGCGAGGAGAATACTGACCGGCACCACTTTCATAGGAATGGATTGCAGCAATGGTAGCAACTGCGAGTTCTTGCATTTTGCTTGGGAGAAATGGTTTGGCGTGCTGAGAAGCGTGGTGATGATTTCTCGCTTCCTCTTCACGGTTGCTCCCAAAAAAGGAAATTTCGATGGTGAGCACATTGACTTTCTTGATAGTCTGGTACACGAATGCCCTGGCAGTGTTTTCTTTGGTCCGGTCGATTCCAAAAGTGCACGACGGGAAATGAAAGAGAGGAGTCAACTTGGAAAGAATGAGCGGAAGTACCCGACAGCTGTATGGATCTTCCTTGCAGGAATAGCAGAAGGTGTTGTACTTTTTGCTATGTCCATGTAAGTCGAGGAACATTTAAAATGGGTGCTGTTTGGATAGGTTGTGAATACTATTCTTGAGTGCCCATATTTGCGGATGAAGGATGCGGTTAGGCAGCCGCCACTGCCGATTCAGGTCGAAGCCACTTATGTCACATCGGAAGTTGCCGTAGATGACACCATCAACGTTTACCATGGGAATTATTCTGAAAATGAACTTATCGCGCAGATAGGTAGCCTCTGGAGAGTTGCTTATAAGCTGGTTAATGAGTTGCTCCATGAGGTGACTAGACCAGGTTTCTCCTGGATGCTGCCGAGCTATGATTCCGATCACTTTCTTTTCAAGATTAGGGAGGGGTGATGTAATTGTTAGCATCGGCAGAGCATTATTTGAGAGGCTATGGGTGAGGATTTCTTCTTGGTAATGTACACTTGAGGGCGGTTTGACCTTTCTTAAGAAAGTCATCAGCCGAGAGTAGGAGTAGGGTAACCCCATCGAGATGAGTACATAATCGTCGGAATGTTCAAACTTGATATCGAAAGACAGCTGGTACAGTTGGTCAGTGCTATTCTCATTCTGAACTCAGTCGAAGTTGTACCTGACAGTATGGCGATTGCTCGTAGCAAATATTGTCAAGTGCTGCCTGGCAGTACCCCTCCCCAGTTTCGAAGTGTCTCTTAAGCGAAAACACGAAGGGCCGCATCCCTTCTGCGAACAGCGAATGTTTCTTTTTCTAGCTTCGATAAGGACAGCAGTTACAAAGTTGACCAACCGCAGTGTATACTGCTGTCCAGCCTTCATGTTCTCCACTGAAAAGTAAAACCACTGGTTATAGCCTCGGGTATTCGTGTCGTTTTGCAGCAATAGTCGGTACTCCCCTGGGCACTACAGCGATTCGTAAGCGAGCATTAAGTTTCCAGATTCGAAGCGCGAGTCAAAGGAAAGTTTACCCAAAGGCTAGCAAGTCTTTCCAAGCTTAAAGGGACGAACCAGCGAGTAGTCATCCTCATTGTAGTCAGCCAGCTGCTCGAGGCTAACGATGACAGCTAAGTTACACAAGCCATCTTACATGTCAGGTCAAGAGCCACCTGGCCTGCTCGCTCATGCATGCGTTGGTATACCAGCTTGAAGGATTCAGGGTTTTTGAGGGAATCCCCAAGCGGGCGTGGTTTTTGTTTCGTCTTTCGAGTACGTCGGTCTTTCCTTGCCGTGGGATCGTGCTTGTTTGACTCTTTGCTGAAGCGTGTGTGCATCACTTCTTCCGGTTCTTTTCTACGGCTGGTACCAAACAGTACCGTAATGCAAGCCCCAAGCGTGAAATGAAGCGCGGTTGCATGTCGACTGGTCTATTCACGCGTGGCTTTTGACTGTGGTTGGAGTGCTCCGTCTCAATCCGAATGGTGTCAGCGATGAACCCTTCATCTGCCTCGGAGTCACTGAGATGAGTTGTACCCTTCATTACTAAATAACTGCAAGCAGCTGTGAATTCAATAATGGAGGATGACGCTTACTTATGCGACAGGGCAGGCAGCAGGAAGTACCGTCGGAAGAAACTACTGGGAACTGGTGGTTTCGCGAAATGCTTCGAGGTCGAGAAGCTAGACGATCACCAGACCTATGCTGCAAAGGTCATTCCGAAGAAAAGCATCAACGAAAAACGCCAGAGATATAAACTGCTCTTGGAGATCAAGCTACACAAGTCATTAGTACATGAGGGGATTGTCGGCTTCCGCGACGTATTTGAAGACGCGGAGAACATTTACATCATTCTGGAGTACTGTCCAATGGACACGCTAAAGAAGTTGGTTAAGCGGCGTAAGCGGCTCACGGAATTCGAGGTGAAGGTATATACATTACAAATGGTGCGGGCGGTGATGTTCATCCACCAGCACAACGTGATCCATCGGGATCTCAAACTAGGCAACATACTTATCAGCGAAGACATGCACATCAAGATCTGCGACTTTGGACTGTCCACCCGTATAAGATCGGTTGGTGAGAAGCGCAAAACGGTGTGTGGGACACCGAACTACATTGCACCTGAAGTGCTGGAAGAGCAAGGGCACAGCTACGAAGTTGATATTTGGTCCTTGGGAGTCATCATCTACACCCTGCTGGTCGGGAAGCCACCCTATGAAGATGACTCAGTCGAGAGCACTTATGACAACATCCGAAACAATCGCTACTCTTTCCCGAATCTGGACATTTCGGAACAGGCAAGAGACCTAATTGAGAAGATACTTGTGCTTGAACCAGACAGAAGGCTCAGCTTGGAGGACATCCTTTCTCATGAATTCCTGCAACCTCTTGAATCCTTGGAAACGCTACTGCCCAAGTACACCATTGCGATTCCTCCACATTCGCTACGCAAAGTCATCCGACCCAACATGATATCCCTGGAGCAGCACCTATCCACCGAGGAGATCCAGGATGAACTACCCCACCGTTCACTCACCATAGATAAGTCCATCATTATCAAGCACAGCGAGCAAGAGTCGTCTCACTCCATCGATGAAATAGATTTCAGCCTTAACAAGCGCAAGACCCGCGTGATAAAAGACTGCGGCTTCCTTGTGTATGTGAGAGAGTGCCTGGTATCGGGTGGCGATGCTGGCTTCCTGCTCTCCAACGGTATCATGGGTATTCACTTCGAACGTGACCATACATCGCTGATCCTGGAGTACGACTAGAAGTACTTCGTGTATATCGAGCACACCGACCGCTAGAAGTACACTACTGTCAAGTACAATGTGGGAATACTCGACGCAATCGTCAAGGACAAGTACCTAAAGTTTACGCACTTCATGAACTACTTTAAAATGAAGTACTTCAACGATCAGTTCGAGGATATGCGAAAACGCTATCGTGACCAATAACTTTAGCTGGTGTTCGTCAGGAAAATGCTCGTGCTTGGCGATGAACTGTTGCTGCGTCTCTCCAACTCCATTATTGAGTTGCAGCTCAAGGACATGTCACTTGTGTTCATGGCTGCCAGCATTCAGTCTCACCGTTTCTACGTCGACCGGCACGGTGAATAGTCAGCTTACGAGGTATAGCAGCTCGGTAGGGTACCCGAACAGCATACCGCTAAGAAGCTGAAGCGCTTCGAGAACTACTACCAGCGGTTAAGCAAATAGCGCCGGAACGTTCAATAATTCCGCCTGTCGATTGCTTGATATTGGCGTATAAATTCCATTTAGCGGCTAGTTTGCAGTGGTAGGAGTGTACCACCCGGGTTATAAATTATCCCTCGCAAATAGGTTTCAAACAAATGCACAAATCGGAACCACGGTAGGATGGTCGGGCCAGTCGCAAGTCCGCACCTAAGAAAAGCAGGAAAGCAAATGCTCCGGACAGCATCGATATCATGACGCATGAGGAGGTAAGGCTAATGTCGACTGGCAACCGACAGTCTGTGACGGCCATGGAGCTTGAAGGGCTCCCCATCGCCAACAACATAGGCGCAGCAGAGGAGGGCGATGAGGACTACGATATGGGAGATCTCAAGAAAGATACTCAGAATAAGGATCGGCTCAGCTAAGTAATCAACCAATTGCTGCTCAAGAATGTACCTTGGAGAGCTATCATAGAAAATCAACCTGAAGAATGCCTTCGACGTTCCGCTAATAAGTCTTGAGTCCCTCTCATAGTTCCAAAGTACCCCATTATGTTATACAGAAACTTCGATTGGTGATGGCGCGTGGAAGAAACTCTCAAGCACGTTGGAGGCTGATTCGAAAATATTCGGATTCCGTGTGGATTCCGTGCATTCCGACACCTGCAAGATCATCAGTGGTCTCAGTCGGACTGATAAGGAGGAACACCGAGAGGAAGCCAGCAAACCAGCCAATGGAAACTTCTTCGGAGCAGAATTTAATGTGGAGGCTTTCGGGGAAGCACTGAACTTCAATGTGGGAGGTGGGACTATTGAGAAACAGCATAGCAACATCAATGTCGAGAACATCTAGTATCAATTTGACTTCAACCCCTTTTTCGAAAGGACGAAGCGCACCTTCGATGAAGGCGGAACCAAAGGTTTGCTTATGAACAGTCTCAAAGTACGAAGAAAGTGATGTAGATTGACAGGTCCATGAGATGGATGCTGGATTGCGGAGAGATCAGTGGAGCACATGAGTTTAACGAGCGCGGGTCAACGTTTGAGTATGGTAGTCTCATCACTCTGGACCGCCCACTTGGAATCTTCAAAAAGGTCGAGGAGCTCAAGATGGAAATCAACGCCTTTTCGCTGAGAGTGACCGGCCAGTCTTTCACAGAACAGATTTTCGAAGCGAGAGAGGAAAATTCAGGGAGAATGATTGCTGAAGAATAGACACAACACCGATCGCATCACAACAGTCCCTCCAAGCTAAGTACTGAGCACCCAATGGAAGCCGAGTAGCTGAACCCAGAGAAAATTGAATAAAAGGAACAGCCCGATAAAGGTCGTAAGTTAGCTGCACTTCAGAACAAGGCTAAAAAAATTGGAACAATGGAGAGCTATGAGGACTACGAGAAGGACGCTAAAAAGTGGATGAGCAAGGAGGAACTAAAGATGGTGAGAATGGATTACCAAGGAGTATAATCTGAGAAGCCTGATAAGCATGAGAAGATTCCTCGGAACGTATCAAAAGCACTGTAAGCATATATTCTGTTTGATTACAAAGACACCTGCACAAGGCTGGAGGTGCTGCAAAGTATCTCTGAGGCGAACATAAAGAACACAGACAATGAGCCTCATGGGGACTTCAATCTCCTGCCAATGAACCCTCACCGCACCATCGACTAGTACGGAATATGTTATCACAGCAACATCAAGCTGTCGATGAAGGAAGCTGGTCCCATCGAACATGAGGGCCCCAGCGATGAGCCCTTTGCCAATCTGGAAACTATCGAGGAAGTCAAGGCCAACGAGAATAAGAAGTCACAAGCCAGCATAAAATAGATAAAGGAGTAACTCAAGCTGGTGCTGCAGGCTATGAAGACCACAACATCGCCCAGCTTTGTTAATAGCTACAAATCGCTGAAGCTGCGAGAGGGTGATGTAGCAGACATCACTGTTCAGACGGCCTTCGTGACGTTCCTGCATCTGGCCAACGAGAACAATCTAGCACTGCGCAACCTCGAAAACGAGGATTTCATAATAAGCAAGTGATCATGCTAGTAGGTGTATCTTCATATCTGCTCCAGCAGGTGCATGCTGTAGAGGATCTCCTTCGAACGCAGGAAGCTGTACGTGTTGTCGAACACGAACCGATACAGCCCGCTCTTGAGGAGCATCCATCCTTTGTAAGCAGTCTTGCTGCTGGCGTGCTTGGCCAGCTTGAGCACAGCCTTGCAGTTACGCTACTTTTCGTAGTCCTCCAATTAGAGGCTTGCCATGTTGTCGATGCGGTACAGTCCGAAACCGATGTCATGGTTGCTCAACTCGAACTCCCACACGAGCAGGCTAGATGACTTTTCGCATATGATGTTGTAGTGCCAGAGTTCGCCACTTTCGACAGTGCGGCGTAGTTTGAAGAACGGAAGATTGATATCGGTGGTGGGTACCTCGGGCGAACTGTCATTCATATAGGCATATGCTTTGCTTGAGAAGTATGGAGACTATCGGATGAACTTCAGATGCTCAGAGTTTTGGATAAGATTACTCAGTTCAACATCAGTCTTTTCCGACACTATTTTGTAACAGAAAATCGCAGCATGCTTGAGATCTTGCTCCTTCTCGCAGAAGAGGCTGAGGTTGAGCAACCTGAGTTAGAGGCATCTTACACAGTGAAGAGTGGGTTGCGAACCTGCTCGCCCCAGAGGTAATACATTCTGCGCAAGATGAGGAACAGCTGAGTTTGGAGCTAACTATAGCTTGGACAGAGGATGATTTCGTTGAACAGTTTGCCGAGAGGCTTAATGATTCGGATGTAGGAATGGAGGAACTCCCGTTCTATGATGGGTCGGAACCTCCTGGATTCGGAGAGGGAATTCTTCTCCATATGCACCTCGAGTTCCAAAGGAAAGAAGAACCTGCCGATCAGAGCAAGCGACCTTTTTAGTAGGTTGTACTTCTCCTTGGGCTTGACGTGTTGGAGCTCTGCAATTAGCATTGGTAGAATCTTTACGTGAAAGAACTATGTTAGCAAGCTGCTTACGTTGTAGATCTCGGTGAGGCTCTCGAACTGAGAGATAAGCGTATCTAAGTTGTCCAGACCACTCTTTAGCATGGCACGCATAGACTACTCCTTCTCCGGGTTGAGGTAGTCCTCTTCAAGGAAGGACTTCGTCATTTCGTTCAGCAGGTCCTTTCGGGTGGTCTCGTAACACTTCAGCTGCTTGATTCGTAGCAAAAACTCGCGTGCAGTGTCTTTGATTATCCATTCGTACAGTGTCGATGATAGCTTCTCTTTGAGGATGAACAGCGTGTTCAGCAGTACTATGCAGTCGTCTTCGTTGAAGAGTTCCAGCAATGACTCAGGGTGCGAGAGGGGTGCTATCTGCTCCTTCTCGCCCGTAACGATGTCAGCGAAAGACCGGATCTTCTCAGGTTGTTTATCATCGTAGCCCTTGACGATGCGTACGAATGCGTGGGTTAGCTCGATGAGGTTGCTGATATCGTTGTTCTCAGCGAGGAAGGCTAGCTGCTTGGTGTTTAGCTTCTTATTAGCCGTGGCCTCTTAGATCAACCGATCCAGCTCTTCCTTTATCTTCATTAGTACTACAATACAAATGACGTGGAGTGACTATGGACTGGCTACTGCCGATATCCAGATAATTGCCCAAACGATTAGCCGTTGACAATGTTGCTCAGATTATTTGAATTGAATCGATTTGAACGGAAGCGAGCCAATTTCAAAATAAACACTTAAGGAAGGGCTGTCGAACCGACAGATCGAAAGCCCTCTCGGAGAGGCAGGGAGCGACACCTTAAATTTGAAATGTATAATTGATTTTTTTAATAAATATTTGTAGCCAGGAAATGGACCTCACCCCCGAATAAATCGCAAGGAATATCGAAGCGCTGAAGCAGAAGAAGGGAGATGCCAGGACAGGCGGCAAGGGCAGCCAGCGCAGAAAGGTGAAAGTCGTCTCGAAGAACGCGGTACTCGCATAAGCTAAGGCAGGTGAACGACGACAAGAAGATCAAGACCATCGTCAAAAAGCTGGGCGTGCAGCCGCTCCAGGCCATCGATGAAGTCAACTTCTTCAAGGACGACAACACGGTCATGCACTTCCAACGACCAGACGGTAAGCTCCACGGTTGATGCAGTGCTGGCTTCGATGCAGAGCAACACCTTCGTGGTGATCGGCAACCCAGAAACCAAGACCATTAAGGACCTGCTGCCGGATATCGTCCACCAGCTGGGCCCCAAGCAGTTCTCAACTCTGAAGGACCTCGTGAGCAGCAGCACTGCGGGCGAAGCCAAGGAAGAAGAAGCACCTCCACTGGTGTCCACAACCTTCGAGGAAACAAGCAAGGTCTAGTGATGACTAATGGCTAAAGCATATGCGCTATGCGCTATTCAGAGTCGGATTGATGACAAGTCCACATGTAGTTTCGGAAGACCGTCATGAAATACTCATCATTACCTGTAGAGCTTCCACTCACCAAAATATACCCTGCAGCAGTCAGTAGTGCAGATTTATGGGTTGGTTCAGCGTAAATGATTGGTGCTGTGATGCTGATTGGGCCGAGGAAGCTTGACCCCCCGGTCCTTTCAGGTGAGGTCGTAACCGTGATTCGATTGCTTCATGCAGGTAACTCGATGGTCGTGGTGTTGACGATATCGAGTAGCCGAATGTCACTTCACCGAGATTGTCTCGCCTGGCATCGATCGAGCGACTTGCCCGCAGAGGTTGCTGGTGTAGGCTCTTCGAATTGTAGCCGGCGAGTTCCTTCGATAGGGCTTCCTATTCTTGTTGGGGCACGAAAACTCGAAATCGTTGGCTAGCGGCTAACCCGAGAGTTTCCTGCAGTCTGCGATCGATCCTCTCGTTATACTAATGGTTGATTAGTTGATGTTCGTACTGCTTGCGACGCTCAAGATACTGTCGGGGACTGCCTTCCTCATGTAGTGAGTCAGCCCAAACGAACGAAACCGAACTGTTGAGGTTGTTGCGTGCTGCATGAACTACTACTTACGGTTGTTCACAAACATGCGCCGGCGATCTGGATTGAAGCCGTTGTACTGGATCATCGAAGTCAATATGAAATAGAGGAGTGAAAAGTATCAAGGCAGGCCCATAGGCTATCCTCCTGTAGCCATTCTCGCTCAAACTGTTCGAGTTGGGCTCTGCACCCACCGATCGCTCCGGGGAAGAATCGATTCTTGAATTCGATGTAGGCCTGCTTATCGCTCATTCGGCCGTCCTCGATTAAGTGTCGAAGATAACGTTCCCTCAAGAACCACTACAAAAAGTTGAGGAAGGCACGCTTGATGCCAACCTCCTGCCGACTGTTAGGAACCGCCAGCATCTTCAAATGGGACACACCGCAGATGGCTTCAACCTTTTGTAGGTAGTAAGCTTTCGCCTCAGCCAAACTGCATGAGCTGTCCTTACAGAACTCCTCAACTTGCGTCGAGTAGCGTTCCCCAACGAACTCCCTCACTGCCTTCTTGAGAACATAACCACAGATGTTCTTGTTGTAGCGAGGGTTCTTCTGTCTGGGTTTAGCCTTGTGCTGAGTCTTGCGCACGCCAGGTATTGTGAGCACCTATGGCGCTTCCTCCACAAACAGGTCTTCCTCACAGATGCGGAACTCTTCAAACTTCATAGATGCCGAAGCAGCAGACTTAAGTTCGTGCTCGGCGTCATTGCCGTAATCGTAGCTGCCCACGCTTGGGCAAATGTCAAAGGGTAGCTAGTTTGAAAGAAGAAATTGTTGAAAATCCATACTTGATTCTGAGCCAGCCGCCCCCTCATTTGAGGCATCAACTGATCGATGCCGACAGCCCCTGCTTTTATAAAGTATCTATGCTGGCCAAAGCTGATCACTTCCAACCGGTGTGTTGGATCGCCTGAAGCGATTCGGGAGCAAGCAGATC
>ERZ724527.914-NODE-914-length-14053-cov-12.754108_pt1 | contig 14053 bp, 6 predicted proteins | sample MGYA00376060_ERZ724527 | MGnify/ENA primary metagenome ERZ724527 (study PRJEB28724, sample SAMN07190886) | activated sludge metagenome | isolation source: activated sludge of sewage treatment plant in Hong Hong | place: USA: Christiansburg, Virginia | collected...
TTGTGGAACGTCAAATATTAAATCTTTAGACCTTCTATCGTATATTTCAATACTACCCTGTAATCTTCTTTTAAACAAAGTAAATTCTAACCCAAAATTGGTAGATGTATTTGCTTCCCATACTAAATCAGGATTTGGTTTTCTAGAACCTACACCTGGAATAATAATTGGTGCATAGTTTCCAAATCCATCAGCATAGTAGTATCCAATATATTGATAATAAAGTTCACTAGTTGAGCCTAGATTATCATTACCTGACGCACCATAACTAGCTTTTAATTTCAATTCGTTAACCCAATTCACATTTTTCATGAAATTTTCTTGAGAAATTCTCCATCCTGCACCAAATGAATAGAAATTACCCCAACGAACTGGAGCAGCAAAACGAGATGATCCATCAGTTCTTACAGATGCAGATGCTAAGTATTTATTGTCTAATGTGTAGTTTACACTACCAAAATAACTTTCAATTCTATGAATATCTTCATATGAAGATGGTGGGCTTTCTACAACAGCAGCATTGCTAAGTGCTGTGAAACCTGGGTAAGCAAATCCTGTTTTAGTTGCAGATAATTCTTTATATTTATACTCATAGTTTTCATGTCCCACTAATGCACGAATACTATGCTTCTTAATATTTTTATTCCAACTAAGTATTTCATTACCAGTTAATGATGTTTGTTTAGCAAAAGTTTGAGTAGCTCTACCACTTACGTTAACAGCATCTCCATATTGGCTATTCTGATAAGTCAATTGATCAACTTCAAAGTAATTCAATCCTAAAGTAGTTTTAAAAGAAAAGTCTTTCAAAAACTTAACTTCTACATAAGGGTTAATGTTACCATTAAATCTTTTTTGACCTCTAACATCCAAAGCCAAAGAACCCAATAAGTTTGAGTTAGCAGCATACGGACGAGAACCCATTTGTGTAGGAATACCAAAATCTAATACTGGCTGGCCGTTTGCATCTAAAATATTAGCCCCTGTAGTAGTATTTTTTTGGTAAACTGGATAAATTGGACCCATTTGACGGCTATAGTAAAAAGGATTAGAAGTAGCAGTACCACCTGCAAATAAACCATCTCTTTTATCTGATGATCCATCGAAATTGATACCAGCTTTTAACCATTCTGTAGCTTGCACGTTTACAGTTGTTCTAAAGTTATAACGTTGATAGCCAGAGAATTTTGCAATACCTTCTTCATTTAAGTAACCACCACTTACAAAATAATCCATTTTGTCGGTAGCACCAGAAATGTTGATAGAAGCATTTGTTCTTTGAGCATTTCTAAATAATGCATCGGCCCAAGACTCATCCCATAAAAGTTGAGCATTTGGGTTTAACTTACCAGTGGTTGAATTTACCAATTGATTACCAGGTACATTGTAAGCGTTGTACACTAAACCAGATGTTCCTGTTAATACATTAGAAGCATTTACACCTGCAGCAGCAAAGGTTTGACCACTACCGTATACATAAGAATTTCTATAAGCTTCCCAGAACAATTCATAATATTCTCCAGAGTTTACTCTATCGTATTCAGGAATTCCTCTAGTTTGAAAACTCTGTCTTACAGAACCTGTAATAGCAGCAGCCCCTTTTTTACCTCTTTTGGTAGTAATCATAATTACACCATTGGCAGCTCTAGAACCATAAAGGTTGGTAGCAGCAGCATCTTTTAATACGTCTACAGACTCAATTTCATCTGAATTAATCGCAGAAATTGAACCATCGTAAGGAATACCATTTACAACATACAATGGTGCAGATGATGCATTTACAGAACCAATACCTCTTAAGCGAATAGCAGCACCACTACCAGGAGCACCACCACCATTGGTAGCCTGTACACCTGGAATTAATCCTTCTAAAACTCTTGTAACAGAGGTAACTTGTTGCTTACTAATAGTTGCAGCTGTTACAGTTCCGGCAGAACCAGTAAACGCTGTTTTCTTAATAGTACCATACGGTACACTCACAACAACTTCTCCTAAATCGCCAGCAGATGCTACCAATGTAACACCAATTGGGGCACTTCCTATTGCAACTTCAGTAGACTCGAAGTTTAAAGAAGAAATTACCAACCTCTTTGCAGATGAAGGCACAGATAAGCTAAATTCCCCTTTATCGTTGGTATTGGTACCAATTGTAGTACCTTTTACAACAACTGAGGCGTTTGATACAGGAGCACCCTGTTCATTTTTCACAGTTCCCGAAATAGTTCGGTTGTTCTGTGCTATTGCTGTTCCTAATAGGAAGCAGAAGCTCAGAAGCAAAAAAGTGAGTCTTCTCATAGTTTGTCTCATTTTTAGTTTTAAATTATAACAATCATCAATCCAACAAATATTTAACATTTGTTTTAATAAACAATTTTTTTTTGATGAACGTTGAAAAAAAGGCCAATTTTTCCTGATTTCATAACAAAATTTTAACCTTGTTAACAACTTTTCACTTTTGCTTTTGACAAAAGTTCACTATTCAACGCTGCATCAAGTAATTAAAATAAAAAGGAGTATTTCTTTTTATAGAAATACTCCTTTAAAATAAGCTACTAATTTGTTAAAAAAACTCGATTAGTAGTTTGGGTTTTGGGTATAATTAATGTTCTGTTGAGTTTCCTCAATTGGTATAGGCCAAATAAACCTAAAGTTGCTGTAAGGAATTGCAGCTACACTTCTTGTAAATGTTGCACCAGCACAATTAAACATGGCTGCAGTTGCACCACCACTACCTACTTTAGATGGAATTCCACCACCTGCAACAGGTGCAAAAGTTGCATCTTGAGATAAACGGTGAATATCGCTCCAACGTTTTCCTTCGCCTAAGAACTCAATTCTTCTTTCTTTTAAAATTGCTGCAATTAAATCGTTTTTGGTAGCAAAACTTAAAATTGTATATTGATCTAATACAGTTGTTACTGATCTATTACGAACAGCATTCAATAAATCAAGTGCTGTTGTAGATACAGTTGCACTATTTCTTGCTTGTGCTTCTGCTAAAGTTAACAATACTTCGGCATAACGTATTTGAGGTGTTGCATCTGAAGTAGTTGCATAATCTCTGTACTTAGTTGGGTAAACCGCATTTACTGGAGAGCCGGCTGTTCTATACAAAGTTGTTCTGCGTAAATCGTTACACTTCCAATCTGCATCACTCCAAATAACTGGAGAAACTCTAAGCAAACCACGAGCTCCTAGTGCTGGATCTCCCATCATTTGTGCCAATGCTCCATTTACACCACTGTTGTCTGTTGCATCGTTTTTAATTGAAAAAACGCTTTCGGTAGACGTGTTGTTTGCAAAAGGACCATCTGGTGTTGCAGTTAATTTCCAACCACCAATTGGGCTACTAAAGTTTGGTGCTGTGCCAGAAACAATTTTAGCTCCTTCAGCAATTACACCAGCCCAATCGCCCATATGTAATTTAACACGCATTTTTAAAGCAATTGCAGCAGCTTTTGTAGCTCTGTATGTACTTAATCCTGTTCCTGTGTTGGTTGCAGCTAAGTTTGCTTCAGCAAAATCTAAATCTGCCAAAATTTTTGTATAAGTATCTGATACTTTTACAGTTGAACGAACAATAGCTCTTGCAGCTGTTGAAGTAGCATCGCTATTAATTGCAAAATCTCTATAAATAATACCCATTTGGCTACCATTGCCATCTAAATATGGTCTAGAGAAGTTAACTACCAATTCATGATGAGCAAAAGCTCTTAAGAAACGACATTCTGCTTCGTATTGTGTTGAAGTTGCTGTAGAAACAACTCCACTAGTACCAGCAGATTTTACTCCATCAATCGTTAAATTGGCTTTGTTAATCATACTATATAAAGTTTGAAACTGAAAGCCATTGTTTGGAGAAGCATTGTTGTAGGTTGCTTCGTAGGTAATTTGGTAAAAAGCTGCTTGGTTAAGCATGTCTTCTCCTCTTGCATCACCTTGTGCAATATTGGCTGCACCAAAAGGATATCCACGAACTGCACCACCTGCATAAAAGCCAGATTGTGCTGCATCATAAACACCATTTAGTGCTAATAAACAACGGTCGGCACTTGAAAAAGCCGATTGATCGGAGAAAGAAGTATATGGTTGTAATTCCAACGTTTTTTTCTCACAAGAACTTAATGCTAAAGTTCCTGCAATTAAAACTGCCGAAAATATTTTGTTATTCATATAATAAATTTAAACAGTTAATAATTTTAGAAACCAACATTTAAACCAAATGAAACAGAACGAGCTTGTGGTACACTATTGTAATCTAAGCCTCTAACATCTGTATTATCTGGATCGATACCTGTATACTTAGTAATTAAGATTAAGTTTTGACCCTGTACAAAGAATCGAACAGATTTTATGTATGAATTGGTTAACTTGGTTAATGTTTTAGCATCTAAATCGTAGCTAATTTGTAGATTATCCAATCTTACAAAATTTCCACTTTCAATAAATCTTGTACTTGCTTGTTGATTTAAGTTAGTGAAGTTATCACGGTTGTACCACAAACGTGGAACTGTAGTAACATCTCCAGCTTTGGTCCAACGATCCAAAATTCCACGACCATTGTTTAAGAATCCTTGATTTAAAAGAGATTCTTGTTTAGTAATGTTTAGGATTTTGTTGCCACCAGAAAATCTCCACAACATTTCCATACTAAATTGCTTGTACTTTAAGTTAGATGTTACACCACCAAACCATTTTGGTAAACTGTTGCCAATAATACTTCTATCAGCAGCAGCAAGTGAAGATGATGCACCTTGTGTACCACTATTTAAGTCGGCAATTGAGAAGTAAGACGAATTGGTAATATTTCCCATTACTAAACTACCATCAGCTTTATAGTAAACTGGGTTACCATTAGAAGAGTTTACACCAGCAAAATTGTAACCAAATATTGCAGAAATTGGTTCGCCTACACGTAAAATATTGTAGTTACCGGTTCCGTTAGAAATAATTACATCTTGATCTAAGTATAAAGATTTTACAATGTTAGATTGAGTTGTAAAGTTTACACCTAAATCCCAACTAAAATCTTTCTTACGTACAATGTTTGCATTTACAGTTAACTCAATACCCTTGTTTTCCATTGAACCAATATTTTGGAAAATTTGGTTACTAGGTACTCCAAAAGAAGGAGGTTGAGGAGCTGCCAATACTAAGTTGTTGTTGTTGTTTTTATAGTAATCAAAAGTTACATTGATTCTATTGTTTAACATAGTTAAGTCGAAACCAACATCTAATTTAGTATTTGTTTCCCATTGTAAGCTAGAGTTACCTGCTTGAGTAGCAGCAATACCACTAATTGCACCATACGGGGCACTACCATATAAACTTAAGTATGGAAAGTTTCCACCTGCAATATCAGCATTACCCACTTTAGCCCAAGAAGCTCTTACTTTAAAATCGTTCACTGTTTTTCCTAAACCAGAGTTTTTCCAAAAGTCTTCGTTAGAAATACGGTACGCTGCAGAAAAACCAGGAAAATTACCAAAACGATTGTCTGGTGCAAATCTTGATAATCCATCTCTTCTAATCGTTGCACTTAAAAAGTATTTACCCTTGTAATCGTAGTTTAAACGAGCAAAATACGATACAAAACCTGGCCCTTCGCTATAACTACCACTAGATTGTTGTACAGCATAACTATTGCTAATTACGTTGTTTTGCTGAAAGAATGGATCAGAAATGTTGGTACCAATTGCTTGAAAACTATTGGTAGTTTGTAACTGGTTTTCGTAACCCAATGTTGCAAATAAATTGTGGCTACCAAAAGATTTATTCATGTTAATGTAATTTTGAATTACATAACGCAATGAATTGGCTGCTTGATTTTGTACACGACCAATGCTGTTTCTACCATCGCCATGTTTAGGATCGTACGTTAAATACTCATCTAAAGTGATATAATCTATACTTGCTTTAAAATTGTAAGTTAACCAATTTAGGGGCTTTATTTCTACACTTAAATTGTTTAAAATTCTATGCTTTTTACTATTGAACCTATTTTTTGCCATTACATAGGCAATGTTGGTATAGTTGTTTTCAATTAAACGTGTATTTGCATCGCTACCTAAAGCAGATCCATCTGATGTTACGTTAAATCCATCAAACTGAGGTAGTGCTGGATTGAACACTCTAACATTTGGTAAGGCTCTTAAAACGTTTGCAGTTGCACCAGATAAAGAGTTTCCTCCATTGTTTTGATCACCATCTTCTGTTCTTGATAAAGTAATATAGTTGCTTAATTTCAACCATTTGTTTACACGTTGATCAATGTTAGCTCTAATGTTGTAACGCTTAACACTGTTTGTAACAACTAGCCCTTGTTGAGTAGCATAGTTAAAAGAAACGAAGTAGTTACTTTTATCTGTACCACCATCTATTGATAAGTTATGATTTACAGATGAAGCATTTTTTCTGTATACATAATCTTGCCAATCTGTATTGGTATTTTCAGCATTCATAAATGCTCCATTTGCTAAACCAGCAGCAGTTAATTTTTCATTGGCGATTGTAACAAATTCTTGTGCATTTAATAAATCGAAACGTTTGCTAGGTGAAGCATAACCTTGTACAAAGCTGTAGTTTACATTTAACTTACCTTGCTTACCTTTTTTGGTAGTAATCATAATTACACCATTAGAGGCTCTTGAACCATAAATTGCAGTTGCACTACCATCTTTCAATACTTCAATTGATTCAATATCGGCAGGGTTAATACTAGCCAATAAATTATCAGTAGTATAACCAGCAAAACCTCCACTTTCAATTGGTATTCCATCTAACACAAATAATGGAGATGAACTACCATTAATTGAGTTTACACCACGAATACGAATAATTGGTGGTTGATTTACTAAACCACTTGAGTTAGTGACACGTAAACCAGCTGTACGACCTCCTAATTGTTTATCAACACTTGGAGTTACCAAAGTTGAAATAGGTCCAGCATCAATTTTACCAATTGAACCTGTTACATCTTTCTTCTTTTGTACACCATAACCTACCACAACTACTTCATCTAAATTTGAGGTTGTTGGTGTTAAATTAACGTTTACTACTGAAGACTTAGAAATTGCCATTTCTCTGGTACCATAATTTACCGAAGAAATAATCAATGTTTTGGCAGTTTCTGGAACTTTTAAAGAAAAAGTACCATCATTACCAGTGGTTGTACCTAAAGTTGTACCTTTTACCACTACAGAAGCGTTGGGAATTGGAGTTCCCATTTCATCCGTAACCTTACCTGTTATGGTACGGCTATTTTGTGCCAGAACTTGACCTACAAAAAAGGCTAGTCCAACAATTAGCATTGCTAATTTTCTCATGTGTTTGGAATTTTGTTTATAAAATGATAACAGAAACTTAACAAATATAGACAGCAGAGTAAATAATATGCTGCAATTGAAGGGTTGAATATGATATTTTATTAATGCTATGTATTATAAAAATATTTTGCCGCAAACAATTGATAATCAATATTTTATTGCTAAAAATAAGAATATATAACCCTTTTTGTTGGATATATTTTAAGGAGATTTTAATCTTTATAACTACTAAATGTTAGTTTTCTTAACACCAGACATTGTAATTAACAGCACTGGCAACAAAATTAAATTGGTTATTGTTCCAATTACTAAGGTTAAAGAGGTAAGCCAACCTAAGGATTTGGTACCTCCAAAATCGCTGAAACAAAAAATTACAAACCCTGCAATTAATACCAATGAAGTGTAAATAATACTTATACCTGTATGCTTTATGGTTTGTACCAATGTTGGTTTTACTTGGTAATTGTAATGTGGTAATTCTTGTTTATAATTCACTAGAAATCTAATTGTAACATCAATAACAATGCCCAAGGCTACACTAAATACCAATACAGTGGATGGTGTTAAACGTACACCAGCCCAACCCATTACACCAGCAGTAACCATTAATGGTACAACATTGGGAATTAATGAACATACCAATATTCTAAACGATTTAAACAAATACAACATACACAAGGTGATTAAAGCAAAAGCATATAAAATACTTTCTTTTAAACCACTAATTATAAAGCTGCTGCCTTCTAAAAATGTAACACTTGTACCCGTAAACGTAATTTTATAAGATGCAGTATCGAATATTTCATTGGCTTTGTGTTCAAAATCTTTTAACAATAAGGGCAATTTTACACTACCAATATCTTTCATGTTTACACTAATTCTTGCAACTTGTCTTGTACTATCTAAAAAGCCATTTAATAAACTTGCTGGCCCTTGATTTTTAACATTTGTATTGGGTTTGCTTCTTAAATATGGTCCTAAAAAAGCCATATCACCTTCATAAGGAACAGCATAACTTAAACTATCGCCATCGTAATAAGCTTGTTTGGCAAACTTTAATCCTTCTACAAAACTCAAAGGTTTTGCAGCTTCTGTTTTAGCAGAAATGTATGAAGAAAATTCATCAATTTTATTCATAGGAGTTGTACTACGCAACAACCCATTTTTCTTTTTTGTATCCACCATTATTTCTAAAGGCATTACTCCTTTAAAGTTGGTTTCAAACCACTTTAAATCGGTATAAATTTTATCTCCTTTAGGTAAATCATCTACAATAAATCCTTCACTTTTTAATTTAAATATTCCAACAATTGCCAACACTACAAATACTGTAGTAATACTATACACCCACTTAGCATTGTTTAAAGCCCAACGCTCTACTTTTATTAATATTTTCTCAATTATCTTACTGTCTAAATACTTTACATGCCTTGGTTTAGGATTGGGTAAATAACTTAATACAGCAGGTATAAATATGAGCGATATGATAAACAACGCCATAATATTAATTCCAGCAACTGCACCAAACTCTTTTAATAAAGCACTTTTAGTTAATGCAAAAACTGCAAAGCCAATTGCAGCAGCAATATTGCAAAACAATGTTACAATACCCATACGTCCAACCATTGTAACTAAGGCTTTTTCTTTGTGTTGAGTTTCTCTAAATGCTGTATGATATTTATTTAAAAAGTAAATACAATTGGGTATACCAATTACTACTACCAATGGAGGAATTAAAGCTGTAAGCAATGTAATTTTATAGCCCAGCAATACAATAGTTCCCAAACTCCAAATTACGCCAGCCAAAACAACAAATAAACTTATAGCTGTAGCACTAATACTTCTAAAAAAAAGCAATAAAGTAACAGCCGATAATAGAATTGAACCAATTAAAAACCAGTTCATTTCTTGTTTAATTCTATTGCCAATTGTTGTACGTATAAAAGGCAATCCACTTGCATGTAATGTAATGCCAGTTTGTTTTTCAAAGAGATCTGCTTTTGCTATTACATCGTTAATTAAACGTGTTCTGCTTTTACTATTTACACTATCCTTATTTAATTGCACTGCCATTAAATAAGCATTGGTTTGGGCATTGTACAATAAAGATTTATAAAATGGCAACGATTCAAAAACTACTTTATCAATTAACAATTGTTCTACAGTTGTGTATTGTTGATTGAATACTTTTTGAGGCAATAATTTTTCGCCAGCCGAATCTTTAATTAAGGTTACAACTTCGGGTACACTTAATACATTTAAAACACCATTTACAGTTTTTAAATTTTTGTGTAATTGCTCTGTTGCATTAAAAACTTTGGGCGTAAAAAATTCTTTGCTTTCTATACCAAAAACCATTGTATTTCCGTCATCTCCAAACTTGCTTCTAAATTCTTGATAATCTTTATACTTAATATTATCTGTTGGAATAGCTCTTGTAAACTCGTAACTCAATTTTACTTGTGTGGCAAAATAACCCATGATGCCAGTTGCAGTTAGTAATGCAATTAATAAAACAACTCTATATTTTAAAATAAACTGACCCAATTTATACCAAGTTGCACTTAATAAAACTACAAATAAAGCAACTATATATTTTAAAATAAACTTACCCAATTTATACCACATAATCCTTGTATTAACACTTGTAAAAGCTGCAAAGAAATGAATATTAAAGCAAAAGATAAGTAACGAAATACAAAATAAACAGTTGTTAGTGCAATAAAATAGTGTCAATTATAGTTTATATAGTCCGCTTAAAACCAATATCCTATGCGGTTCTTAATAGTACCATTCGTATTAATACTGTGGGTTAATGCCCATACCCAATCGTTACAAAACACCAAGCATTTTAGCATTGATTTACCAAACGATGCTGCCGATGCTCCTGCAATTATTACAATTACAGATTCCTTATACGATTATTTGCACCTTGCTGATGCAGGACTTGAAAGAGACATTTTTTTTCAAGCGTACAAAGGTTATTTGTATTTATTGAGCAAAAACAAACTCAACAATTTTCATGTTTTAACCATTGCCGATTATAGCCAACATTGCAATAGTAAAAGATTGTATGTAATAGATTTAGTTAACCTACAACTGTTGTACAACACCTATGTTTCTCATGGAAAAAACAGTGGAAAAGAATTTGCCAATTATTTTTCTAACGAAAAAGATAGCAACAAAAGCAGTGTTGGTTTTTTAATTACAGGAGAAGAATATTTTGGTAATTATGGAACTGCTTTGCGTTTAGATGGTATAGAAAAAGGGATAAATAACAATGTACGACAAAGAGATATTGTTTTGCACGGAAGCAATTATGTAAACGAAAATAGAATTGCTTTAAAAGGCAGTATTGCTAGAAGTTTGGGTTGCCCAGCAATACCCAAAAAAGAACATCTTGCAATTATTGAAAGTATAAAAGATGGTAGTTGTTTTTTTATTTATCATCCCTCAAAGTTGTATGCTAAAAAATCTAAAATCATCAATGCTAAAATTAGTTTAGCAAGTATTTACAATGAAATTTTAGTCAACGAAACAGCACAACTAAAATAATTACATTACAAACCAATAGCCAATTAATTGGCAAATGCAACCTACCAATAATCCAATATACATTTCGGTATTTGTATGATTGCCTGCAATAAATCTGCTTGTTGCAACTAAGCCTGTTAACAATGTTACTACAACAATTGGCAAGCCTAAACTTGTTTGATAAAAAAACGAACACAAAATAATGGCTGTTAAAACTGCACCCATTGCCAAACCGTGTAAGCTAATTTTTATGTAGTTGTTTATTATTACACCAAATGATGTTGATATGAAGATTCCGAAAAAGAAAAACTTCAATACTTCTGGTTGATCGTGAAAATTTTTACCTAAATAATACATCCACCAATAAAAAAACATGTTTATAAAAAAAGGAATGATGCGTTCTTTTTGAGTACGTAAAAAGATATTGTCTATAAACTTTAAACGCCACATTAAAAACACAGCAAAGGATGGGAAAAAAGCTGTCATCCAAAACAAACCAAACAATCTTAGCTTCAATAATTTTTCTGTAATGCCAGCAAACTCCATTGGAAATTGATACATTAAAAACAGAAAAAAATACGTAGGAATGAATATTGGATGAAGAATATAAGAAACAACTTTTGCAATAAAAGTGAGTACTATATTGGGTTTTACTTCTTGTGCTACAATTGTTTGTTCCATAAATAAATAAATTAAACTCTTACAATTCTTTTCTTAATCTAGCAACAGGAATATTTAATTGTTCTCTGTATTTTGCTACTGTTCTTCTAGCAATGTTATATCCTTTATCGTTCAACATTTCGGTTAAGGTTTCATCTGCCAAAGGTTTTAATTTGTCTTCAGCTTCTATCATATTGCTTAAAATTTTCTTCACTTCTCGTGTACTCACTTCTTCTCCACTATCGGTACTTAAGCTTTCACTAAAAAAGAATTTTAATCTATAAGTTCCAAATTCTGTTTGTACAAATTTGCTATTGGCAACTCTGCTAACAGTACTAATATCTTGCCCAGTAACTTCAGCAATATCTTTTAAAATCATGGGCTTCATTTCTGTTTCATCGCCAGTTAAAAAAAATTGCTCTTGATGCTTCAAAATGGCATGCATGGTATTGTACAAAGTTGCTTGGCGTTGTTGAATCATTTCAATAAACCACTTGGCACTATCTATTTTTTGCTTAATAAAAAGTACTGCTTCTTTTTGTCGTTTATCTTTTTTGCTGCCTCTGTCATAATCTTTCAGCATATCTCTATAACCTTCGCTAATGCGTAAGTCTGGAGCATTTCTACTGTTTAGTGTGAGCTCTAAAATGCCAGCATTGTTCAACATAAAAAAATCTGGAATAATATAACTTTCGGCTTTATTTATTTCGCCAACATTGCCACCAGGCTTAGGATTTAGTTTAATAATTTGGGTAATTACTTCTTTTAAATCTTCATCATTTAAATCTAACCCACGTTGTATTTTTTCGTAGTGCTTTTTGGTAAATTCATCAAAATATTTAGTCAATACTTTTATTGCTAAAGCAACACCAATTCCTTCGGTTGTTTTACGTTGTAACTGTATTAATAAACATTCTTGTAAATCTCTTGCACCAATTCCTGGTGGATCGAATTGTTGTATTTGGCGAATAAGGGCTTCAACTTCTTTTTCGTTGGTAATTACATTTTGTCTAAAAGCCAAATCGTCTACAATGCTGCTCAATTCTCTTCTTAAATAACCATCATCATCTAAGCTACCAACAATTTGTTCGGCAACTTTAAATTTGCGTTCATCTAAATCTAACATGCCTAATTGATTAATGAGTAACTCGTAAAAACTTACTTCATTTTTAATTGGCAAAACCTTGCTATCATCCATTTCAGGATAATTGTCATCTTTCATTTTATAATCCCCAACTTCATCATCTCCATCTTGTACATAATCGGCAATATCTATGTTTTCATATTCCTCTTCGCTTCCATCTAATGGCTCATCATTGCTTTCAAATTCATCTTTTATATCGTCGCTAAATTCATCTTCCATGCCTTCTTCGCCTTGTTCTAATGCTGGGTTTTCTTCCAATTCTTCTTTTATTCTTTCTTCTAAATTGGCAGTAGGAATTTGCAGCAATTTCATTAACTGAATTTGCTGAGGCGATAATTTTTGTAATAGTTTTTGTTGTATCGACTGGCTTAAGCTCATCTATATAAATTTAGTGTTTCAACTTTCACATTTTGAAACTTCAATTTGGCTGTAAATTTACATGCAAACTAAAGCAAGAATTACTTGAAACAGATTTGTTTATTTACGATTTTCTTTCTATATGCCGTTTTTAACAGTCAAGCACAACGATTGTTAAACAATCGCTTTAGTAATATTCAATTGAAAGATTCTGTAAAAGTTTTTACCAAGCCACTATCAATTATTCCAACAAATTTTTACAATAGCCAATTGGGTTTTATATGTAAAAAAGAATTGTTGTTAGAAAAGAAAACCAAGATTCCCTTTAGGTTTAGATTGGGCAGCTTGGCTTATACCAATATGTTGGAAGGAAAGAAGTATTAACTAATTATTTCCACACTGTTTCTACATCATTGTATCCTCTAATGGGAAAATTATTTTTTCTGTTTGAATTTTGAGCATAGCTACCACGTTTGGTATAAATAGCAATTGAACCACCACCACTTGTACCTGGTCCATCTAACGGATCAAACACTTTTATCATTGCTATATCGGCAGGATTTACAAAAATTGGATCCGTTGGACTAAGTCTAAATTCATCAATATATACATCTACCTTACTATTTCTTCTTGTAATATCATATCCACCTTCTTCATTGGGGTTAATTTGCATGCTAGGGATTTTTCCTCTCAAAAACTGAAAAACATCTACAGCACTCAGTAACTCAACATCATCAATTCCATCAAATACTTTTCCGCCTTTAAACAAACCAGTTGCATATTCATCATCAAATTTTTCAATCGCTTTTTTCTTACTCGATTTTACAACCACTTCTTGTAAAGTAAATTTTCCAGTAAATCGCTTTCCGTCAAGTGAGTATGGTTTAATTGTATCGGCAGCAATTAATTTTGGATGTCCTACATCTACAATTTGAGTATAAGAAACTAGTGGAGTAAAGGCCGAATCTATTGGTGTTTCCAAATCAATAAAAATATCTTTTTTAGATTTTCCTGTTTCAGAAAAAATAAATCT
>ERZ724527.916-NODE-916-length-14051-cov-7.786653_pt1 | contig 14051 bp, 11 predicted proteins | sample MGYA00376060_ERZ724527 | MGnify/ENA primary metagenome ERZ724527 (study PRJEB28724, sample SAMN07190886) | activated sludge metagenome | isolation source: activated sludge of sewage treatment plant in Hong Hong | place: USA: Christiansburg, Virginia | collected...
CCGGCACCGATGCCCAGATAGTCACCGAACTGCCAGTAGTTGAGGTTGTGGCGGCACTGCTGGCTACTGCCATCCACATCGCGGGCAAAAGCCGACACTTCGTACTGCCTGAAACCGTGCTGCTGCAACAGGGCGAGACCGGCCTGCTGGATATCCCACAGCGTCTCATCAACCGGCAGCACAGGCGGCTTGTTGTAGAACGCCGTGTTCGGCTCGATCGTGAGCTGGTACCAGGACAGGTGCGACACGCCGAGATCAAGGGCCTGCTGCACATCCACCAGCGCCTCATCCACCGTCTGGCCAGGCAGGCCGTGCATCAGGTCGATATTGATTCGTTCGAAGCCGGCAGCACGCGCCATCGCAACAGCGCTTTTCGCTTGCTCGCCATCATGGATACGCCCCAGCGCCTGCAAATGGTGCTGTTGGAAACTCTGCACACCGATAGACAGGCGATTGACACCGGCATCCCGGAAATCGCGGAATTTTTCTGCTTCGGCCGTACCGGGATTCGCTTCCAGTGTGATCTCGATGTCATCCGCAAATGGAATTTTTTTCCGCACGCCATCAAGAATATTTTTTATGGCCTGACCAGAAAAAAGCGATGGCGTGCCGCCGCCAAAAAAAATGGTTTGCAACGGCCTGTCCTGCACGTACGGCAGATCATACTGCAGGTCACGCAACAACTGCGCGACATATTCCTGCTCGGGAATAGACTTACCTTCCTGAGAACTGCTTTCATGAGAGTTGAAGTCGCAGTAAGGACACTTCCTCACGCACCATGGAATATGGATGTAAAGCGACAGCGGTGGCAATACCAGCATGGCTCAACGCACCAGCCACTGCAGCTGCTCCAGCAACAAACGCATAGCCTGGCCGCGATGGCTGATACGGTTTTTTTCTTCTTTCGCCAATTCTGCAGAACTGCATTGATGGGTTGGCACCCAGAATAATGGATCGTAGCCAAAACCGTTTTCACCCCGGGGTGAAAAAAGAATATTGCCAGACCATACACCATGGCATATCACTGGCACAGGATCCTCTGCATGGCGCATACAGACCAGCACACAATGAAATTGCGCAGTGCGTTTGTTCTCTGGCACATCACGCAACATTTCCAGAAGTTTCTGGTTATTCCGGGCATCATCAGCGCCCTCTCCCGAGAAACGGGCCGAATAGATTCCCGGTGCGCCGCCCAGCGCATCAACAGCAATACCTGAATCATCCGCAATAGACGGCAACCCGGAAAGGCGTGCGGCGTGCCGCGCCTTGATAATGGCGTTTTCTACAAACGACAACCCGTCTTCAATGGCATCCGGAATAGAAAACTGCGACTGCGGAAAAACCTCCACTGCCAGTCCAGACAACAGTCCTTGCAACTCCACCAGTTTTTTGGCGTTGCCGGATGCCAGGACGATTTTTTTCATGCCGGGATCGACTAGCGCGTCAGGCGATAAATCGCCATTTCTGCCAGCATATTCGGCCAGCGCACTGATAAAACATCATCATCACGCCCCGCTGTCACATAACGGCGGTTGATGATGCGGATATTTTTCTCACGGCAAAAATCTTCAAAATCATCGATGGTGCAGAAATGGATATTTGGCGTGTCATACCAGGTATACGGCAGGAATTTTGACACAGGCATGTGGCCACGCATGCCAAGATAAACCCGGCAGCGCCAGTAACCAAAATTAGGGAACGACACTACACACTCACGCCCTACGCGCAGCATCTCATCCAGCACCAGATGCGGATAGCGCACTGCTTGCAGTGTTTGCGACATCACTACCGTGTCGAAACTGCCGTCATCAAAGTTTTTCAGGCCTTCGTCAAGGTCTTGCTCAATGACATTCACGCGCTTTTCAACACAACGGGTGATATTTTCAGGATCAATTTCAATACCGTACGCTGTTACCTTTTTTTCCCGTGTCATGCGTTCCAGCAATTCGCCACTGCCACAACCCAGATCCAGCACACGGGATTCCGGCTTGATCCACTGCTGGAGAATATCGAGATCATTACGCATAATCAGGCCCCGATGTCGATGCTGCGCATATACGCAGACAACACTTTCTGGTAACGCTCGATAGGAATCAGGAAAGCATCGTGTCCATATTCTGAATCTATTTCTGCGTAACTCACAGATTTTCCGGCACGAATCAGCGCGTTAGCTATCTCGCGTGAACGCTCGGGCGAAAAACGCCAGTCTGTCGTAAATGAAATAACCATAAACCGGCTACTGGTTTTTGCAAACGCGCTGGCTGGGTTGTCATTAAACTCGCGGGCCAGATCAAAATAATCCAGCGCTTGCGTCATCAGCAGATAGGTGTTGGCATCAAAACGGTCCGAAAAACTTTCGCCCTGGTAACGCAAGTAGCTGCCAACCTGGAACTCCACTTTTGCATCATTGCCTGGTTCAAAAGTACCACTGCGCAAATCACGCCCGAATTTCTGGCCCATCGCATCACTGGATAGATACGTCACGTGACCCACCATCCGGGCAATGGCGAGCCCCTTGCGCGGTGATGTGTTGTGGTCCAGATAACGGCCATCATGAAAATCAGGGTCAGACGTAATCGCCTGCCGCGCAATTTCATTGAATGCGATGTTTTGTGCCGAGAGCTTCATCGCCGATGCAATCGCCACGCAATGGCGCAATCGATCCGGATAATCCACACACCAGCGCATGGCCTGCATGCCGCCAAGGCTGCCACCGATCACGGCGGCCCACACACCGATACCGAGCGCGTCCATCAGCATGGCCTGGGTTTTGACCCAATCGCGTACCCGCAGCTTCGGGAAATCAGGCCCCCATGCCTTACCGGTTTCAGGGTTGATGGAGGCAGGGCCGGTGCTGCCACTGCAGCCACCAATATTGTTCAGGCTCACGACAAAAAAGCAGTTGGTATCTATTGGCTTGCCGGGGCCGATATAGGTATCCCACCAGCCAGGCTTGTCATCCGATGCGCTGTGATAACCCGCTGCATGGTGATGCCCGGACAGCGCGTGGCAAATCAGCACCGCATTATTGCGCGCCGCATTCAGGGTGCCGTAGGTTTCATACACTATGCGAACCGGCAGCGCACGACCAGAAGACAGCAGCACCGGCTCCGGAAAATCGATCTGTTGCGGGATAACAATTCCCACACTGTCTTGAGGCAGGGCTGCGAGGGGTCGTAATGGCATTGCTGGCAGATGTCCGGCATTGGCTGATAAACGAACGGGAAGTCTACGGGCAGCATACCCACGGCGCAATCGTTACCCGCCCACGCGCGTCACGCCAATGTCTGGATAAACTTCCATTGCGCTGCTGTGACCGGCGTAATAGACAACCGGCTGCCACGCGCCAGCACAGCCATACCTTCCAGTTGCGGGCACTGCTTCAATATGGAGAGGCTGATGGTACTGGCAAATTTTTTCTCGAACTGCACATCAACGCGAAACCAGCGCGGATTGTCCTTGCTGGCTTTCGGATCGTAGTACTTGCTCTCCGGGTCCAGCGCCGTGGTATCGGGATAACCCGCTTTGACAATCTGGACAATGCCGACAATACCGGGCTCTGCGCAGTTCGAGTGGTAAAAAAAAGCCTTGTCACCAACCTGCATGCCGTCACGCATCATATTGCGCGCCTGGTAATTGCGCACACCATCCCAAGGCTCCGTCTGCTTCGGGCGTTTTTGCAAGTGATCAATGCCGAAAGTGTCCGGCTCGGATTTCATCAACCAATAATTCATGATGATCTACTTTTTTAAAATTTATTCTTGCACCAGTTTTTCCATTTCTGGCAAGCTCAGGTGGCGCGCGTCTTTGCCCTTGACCAGATAAATCACCTGCTCCGCAATATTGCGTGCATGATCACCGATGCGCTCGAGTGAACGCAATGCCCACAAGACATTCAGCACACGGGATATGGTGCGAGGATCTTCCATCATGAACGTAATCATCTCGCGCATGGCAGAGCCATATTCCATATCCACTTCCTTGTCTTCACGCGCCACTGACAACGCCAACTCTGCATCATAGCGGGCAAACGCGGTCAAGGAATTGCGCACCATATGGCAGACATGGCTGCTGATATGGCGTATTTCGGTGTACCCACGCGGCGAGTCACCTTGCTCTGACAGGATAATCGCCATCTTGGCAATTTTTGATGACTCATCACCGATACGCTCAAGGTCACGTACAATTTTTGCCACCGCCAATACCATGCGTAAATCGCTAGCGGCAGGTTGTCTACGCGCGAGAATTCGCGTGCATTCTTCATCAATGCTGATTTCAAAATTGTTGCTATGGATTTCTGCTGCCAGCACGCGCTGCGCAAGATCACTATCGGCAGATTCCAGGCTTTCCACACAATCAGCCAATTGCTGTTCTACCACACCGCCCATTTGCAGCAAATGCGCCTTCAGCGCTTCCAGATCCGTATTGAACTGGCGGGAGATGTGCTGATCAAAATTCAGGTTATCCATGTCTATCCCCTATTAACCGAAACGGCCAGTGATGTAGGCTTCTGTGAGTTTGTGTTGCGGATTGGTAAAAACGCGCTCAGTATCATTCACTTCAATCAATCGGCCAAGATGGAAATAAGCAGTACGCTGTGACACACGCGCCGCTTGCTGCATAGAGTGCGTGACAATGGCTATCGTATAATTTTCAGATAATTCGGCAATCAATTCTTCTATTTTGGCTGTCGCAATCGGATCAAGTGCAGAACACGGCTCATCCATCAAAATCACTTCCGGGTTCACCGCGATAGTTCGCGCGATACACAGGCGCTGCTGCTGACCACCCGATAAGCCGGTTCCCGGTTGGTCCAGCCGATCTTTTGCTTCTTCCCACAAACCGGCACGACGCAAACTCTTTTCGACAATCTCATCAAATTCAACACGGCGTGAAGCCAAACCATGTATGCGTGGGCCATACGCCACATTTTCATAAATAGACTTTGGAAAAGGATTCGGTTTCTGGAATACCATGCCGACGCGCGCGCGCAAAGGCACAACATCCATCTCGCCATAAATACTTTCGCGCTCCAGGCATATCTCGCCTTCTACACGGCAGCCGACAATGGTGTCATTCATGCGGTTCAGGCAACGCAATAGCGTGGACTTGCCGCAGCCGGAAGGCCCGATCATCGCCAGCACTTCATTCTTGGCAATATCCAGCTCCACATTGTAAATAGCCTGTTTTTCACCGTAAAAGACATTCGCATTACGAATCGTCATTTTAGGCTCTTCGACTAACGGCAAGCCGACAGTTTTTTCAGGGTATGCGATATCTTTCATATTACCTACTCTTGTTTAAAGATATTACCAGCGTCTTTCAAGTTTGTTGCGCAACCAGACCGCCAGTGCATTCATCAACACCAGAAATGCCAGTAACACCATGATGGTTGCCGACGTGCGTTCAACAAATGCGCGTTCTGGTGAATCGGCCCACAGGAAAATTTGCACCGGCAAGACCGTCGCAGCATCAGTAATTCCATGGGGAACATCCACAATAAACGCTACCATACCGATCATCAGCAATGGTGCTGTTTCACCCAGCGCACGCGCCATACCAATGATCGCGCCTGTGAGCATACCCGGCATAGCCAACGGGATAACATGTTGTGTAACTGTTTGCATCGGAGAAGCACCAACACCCAGAGCTGCCTCACGGATAGACGGCGGCACTGACTTGATAGCAGCACGGCTCGAGATGATGATGGTGGGCAGCGTCATGAACGTCAGCACCAGACCACCAACCAGCGGCACCGAGCGCGGCAACCCAAAAAGTCCGATAAACACTGCAAGGCCAAGCAAACCGTAAATGATCGATGGTACCGCGGCAAGATTATTGATGTTGATCTCGATAAAATCAGTGAAGCGATTTTTCGGAGCGAACTCTTCAAGATACACAGCGGCTGCCACCCCAATCGGGAATGAAAGCAAGAGCGTAACCATCAAGGTTAGTGCTGAACCTGCCAAGGCACTGCGAATTCCTGCCTGTTCCGGTTCACGTGAATCACCGAATTCAAAAAAACCGTGATTAAAACGCTGCTCCATCTGCCCACTGGCAAGCCACTGCTCTATCCAACCTGTCTGCTGGTCACTTAAAATCCTTTCGTTTTCAGCCAGATTCATCCCGCGTAAATGTTTGATAAAGGTATCCGTGCGGTCATCTGCCAACACCCATAGCGTGACTGGCTGACCCAGTTTGTCGGGATTTCCTTTCAACACCGCAAGCACGCTGTCTCCCGCTGAAGAACTGAGCAGTGCTTTTGCTGCTTTCTTGTCAACACGGCTGCTGATTTCCGGAAACCTTGTTTGTAATGCACGCGCCAATACTGCATCAACGTTCGCCCCCTGTACTGCATTCCCGTCTGCTGACGAAATGCCCAGCACTTCAGGATCCAGCACTACATCCAGCTGTATCCACGTCTGTTTAAATGCAGGAATCCCTTTGCTGAAAATATCCGTGAACAGGACAACCACGCAGGCAATACCGAATAACACTGACAGCAGCCCCAACGCGCGGAACAATTTCTCCTTGCGATAACGACGCTTCAGACTGGCATAAACCTTGTCGCGAGTAATAGTATGGCGATCATTGTCATTCATGGATGTATTGTTTACAGATGCATCATTCATGGGCAGATCACTCATACTGTTCGCGATATTTCTTCACAATGTGCAGCGCCAGCACATTGAACAACAGGGTCACCACAAATAGCACAAGCCCCAATGCAAACGCAGCCAGCGTCTTGGCGCTGTCAAACTCCTGGTCTCCAACTAGCAAGGTAGCAATTTGCGCAGTCACGGTGGTGACGGATTCAAATGGATTGGCTGTGAGGTTTGCCGCAAGGCCAGCTGCCATTACCACAATCATGGTTTCACCAATTGCGCGACTCACTGCCAGCAATACGCCTCCGACAATACCGGGCAAGGCTGCAGGAATAATGACCTTGATGATCGTTTCTGATTGCGTGGCACCGAGTGCATAGCTGCCATCACGCATTGCCTGTGGTACAGCATTAATAACATCGTCAGACAACGAAGAAACAAACGGGATGATCATGACGCCCATTATCAGCCCCGCTACTAACGCACTTTCCGATGAGACGGCAAAACCGAAATCAACACCAAGATCACGCACCAGTGGCGCAACGGTCAAGGCAGCAAAAAAGCCGTACACCACTGTCGGGATACCGGCCAGCAATTCCAGCAGTGGCTTCATCGTGCGACGCATCCTGAAGCTCGCATATTCGGACAAATAAATAGCCGACATCAAACCTGCCGGCACCGACAGCGCCATGGCAATCAAAGAAATCAGCAAAGTGCCTGTGAATAACGGCACAGCGCCAAAAGCCCCCGACGACCCCGCCTGATCAGCACGGATAGCAATCTGAGGTGTCCACTCCAGGCCAAACAGAAATTCATGAACCGGCACCAACCTGAAAAAACGCACCGATTCGAACAGAACAGAAACGATAATACCCAACGTAGTAAATATCGCGATCAAGGCACAAGACAGCAGGAAAATCTTGCCAAATTTCTCCACTTCCACTCGGGCGCGCAGGCCTGGCTCAATGCGGTAGAGCGACAACAACAAGCCAGCAACAGCCAATACCAACAAGAATATTTCAACTATTGCATACGCGCGGTTCGTCAGCTCACGATAAAGCGCACCAGCCGACAGAATCGCTTCCGGCTGACCGCCACCAGCATTTCCGGCAGCAACGTTCTTGATGGTATTGAGCAGGATTTCAAGTTCCGTTGGCGGCAACTGCTGTTGCGCCACAGGCAAGCTATCAACAAACCACGCAGTGATAATGGCATTACTGGACAGCAGCCATAATGCAGACAGCAACAAGGCAGGCACACCACACCACACTGCCGCTAACAGACCGTAATACATTGGCAAGGAATTGAGGTGGCGGATACCTCCCAGCGCCGCGCCATACTGCAAGGAACGACCACGTCCCATAAAGTAGGCAACAACTACCAGAATCAGCAAACTTGCGTAGAAAAGCCCAACTGTCATCGTCTCACTACCTGCCTGAAATCACATATCTGTTATCTGGTAAAAGTCGATAAAAAAAGTCAGTAGCAATACTGCCACTGACTTTTCCATTCCCTTCTGAAACGTTACTTGGTCAACGCTTCCATCACCGTTAACGCCGCCACATCAGCACGCGCCTTGTCAGCACCTGCCTTATCCAGCGGGATCAGGCCTTTTTCAACCAGATAGCCATCTGCACCCATGCTCTTGTCACTCATGAACTCTTTGGCAAATTCATGCATACCCGGAACGGTGCCAATATGGCCTTTTTTCATATAAACAAACATCGCGCGCGAAACCTTGTAGTCTCCGGAAGATACAGTATCCGCATCAGGCTTGATGCCCTCAATCGCAACTGCCTGCACCTTGTCCAGATTTTCTTCCAGAAAGCTGTAACCGAATACACCAAACGCATTCTTGTTAGTGGACAACTTCTGGACAATCAGGTTGTCATTTTCACCGGCCTCAATAAACGCACCGTCTTCACGGATGCTTTTGCACTTCTTGGCGTAGTCATCCTTGTCAATTTTTTCCAGATTGCCGAGCCATGCATACTCCTTACAGCTGTGTTCAATAACCAGCTCCACAAAGGAATCGCGTGTGCCTGATGATGGCGGCGGCCCGATCACTTCGATTTTGACATCCGGCAGCGATTTGTCGATATCCTTCCAGGTCATGTACGGATTATCGACCAATTTTTCTTCACCATTTTTAGCTGGCACCTGTTTGGCCAACGCCAGGTAAATCTGTTCGCGCGTCAGGTTCATCGGCGCGTTGCCCTTGGCATGCGCTACTGTCAGGCCGTCAAAACCGATAGGCATCTCAACGATCTCCTTGACACCGTTCTCGGCACATTTTTCCTGCTCGGATTTTTTCATGCGGCGTGAAGCATTGGTGAAATCCGGAGTATCCAGTGACATGCCCGCACAAAACAGTTTCATACCACTACCGGTTCCGGTGGATTCCACTTTAGGGGTTTTCATGCCGGTAGATTTGCCAAAACGCTCGGCCACTACTGTGGAGAAAGGGTACACCGTGGAGGAGCCGACGATGTTGATGGTGTCGCGACCCTGGGCCTGGACGGCACCGGTGGCAGAAGCCGCAATAGCGGCCGCAAGAACAAGCAATTTTTTCATGATCAATATCTCCAATGAGCGCAGCTGTGGCAGAGTTTTTCTGACCGATGCCAGCTTAGGTACCCGTGGTGACAAGACTATGAACTAAATATGACAGTATTGTGACAATGGCTGATCTGCCCTGATCAGGCCGCCGCTTGCCCTATGGGCCAGCGGCTTCACTGGCCTCCTTGCCAGAAATCACCTCCGCCACCCCGGCTTTTGAGAACCCCCCAAATGCGGCAAAGGGAGAACCAAGCAATACATCGTCATAACCGTCGCTGTTGTGGTCATCGCCACCCGCCACTGCAAAGCCTGCCTGACCCGCCTTGTAGCGGCCATCGTAGGTAAACACTGTTGCACCCGTGTCGGCGCGATGCGTACTGGCCTGGCCTGCATCTACCAGCTTCTTGCCCTCCAGGGTGACAACATCCGCTTTGGGCGCCCCCGCCACAAAATCAATGCCATCGGCAGCGTTCACATCGCCAGCCACTGCCAGCGCACTGCCAAAACGGGCACCGCTTTGGGGGCTAGTTGCATGAGCCGTATAGGTTGAAGCGCCTGTGCCATCAGTAAACAAAGCCACTTGCCCGGCATCACTGTATTTCTTGCTGGTAGTCACATCTGCCCTGGGTGAGCCGACTAACAGATCAGCAAAAGCATCTGCCCCGTTATTGATGGCCGTTTGCGCAAAGCCAAAATTGTCGCCTTTCGCTACGCCGTCCAGCCGTACTACCAGACCGTAGGCTGGCGCACTGGTATAAACGTACACACTGCCTGCGTCCGTGCGCGGCTTGCCCGTCATGCCGTCCAGCGGGTCGTGTTTGTAAGCACTAACAGCCACTTCACTCACTGCGTTATGGTCGAGATCGGAACCCGCCGCCACGCTGTAGCCAAAATAATCGCCCTTGGCTTCACCTTCAAACTTGTGCAGCAGGCTGCCTGTTTGCCCTGAGTACACGTACGCTGCGCCCACGTCCTTGACCGGCTTCAGCGTGACCGGATCCACCTTGTCTGCTTTCCAGGCACCAACCAGCAGGTCGTCATGGGTATCGGCATCCACGTCGCCAGCACCCGCTATCGCTATACCGAACCCGTCGCCAGCGGCTTCACCCGTCACAGTAAACAGCGGCGAATAATCCGCGCCGGAATACACAGTGACTGCGCCGCGATCCTTCACCAGCACCTTGCCGGTCAAAACATCCAGCTGGTCTGCTTTGGGCGCGCCTATAGCAAAATCCGGCGTGCCATCGTTATCCACATCGCCCGCTGCTGCCACCGCACCGCCAAATTCGTCACCCTTGGCTGCACCGTTGAACGTGTGCAGGATCGCCAGCGTCTGGCCAGATGAGAGGTACGCAGAACCGACATCGGCAGAGCGCTTGCTGTCGCCCGCCAGCACCACATCATTTTTGGGCGCACCCACCAGCGTATCGGCATAACCATCCCCGTCGACATCCCCCACGATGGCCACACTGTAACCTGCTGCATCGCTGGCGCTGTCCCCGCTCACGCGGTTGAGCAGGAAAGGGTCAAGCGGGAATGGATCATCGCCATCCAGCACGCCGTCATTATCATCGTCCGGGTCTGCGTTATTGCCGATGCCATCGTCATCGGTATCCACCGATTCCGTAGGATCGAGCGGAAACGCATCATCCACATCGTCCACGCCGTCATTGTCATCGTCGTCATCACATGCATTGCCGAATTCATCGGTATCGGAATTGATCTGGTCAGCGTTGGCTTCGTACTGGCAGTTATCGATCGTATCCACTACGCCATCGGCATCGTCGTCGTCAAACAGGTAACGCAACAAAGCCACCACACTTTTACCTGCGAGATACGTGTAGCCAGCGACTACCACCTGGCCATCGGCCTGTTGCACCACGCCATTCATGCCCAGTGAATTGCTGGATGACGTAGTGAGCTTTCCGCCCACCCCGAAACCTGTATCCAGACTGCCATTGGTGTTGTACCGCACCAGGAATGCGTTGCCGCTGCTGCTACTGCCAGACACCAGCAACTTGCCATCAAACTGCTGGATAACGCCGGTAGCGATATCGTCATTGCCACCGAAGTCAGTCAATACCTTGCCATCACCGCCAAAACTGCTATCGAGTGAACCGTTTGACAAATATCGCGCCACGGCAATGTCGTAATCCACGCCATCCGAACTGGTACCCACCACCACCAACTTGCCATCTTTTTGCTGGATAGCGGCACGGGCAACTGCATCATCACCAGTGCTGAACGACGTGGTGAGTTTGCCGTCTGCGCTGAAGCCTGTGTCCAGCTTGCCCGCAGCGGTATAACGCACCAGCGCAAAATCACGGGTTCTGGCAGTGTTAACCAGAACACTGGCCTCTCCTACCAACAAGACTTTGCCATCTGTTTGCTTGGCAATCGCAAAGGCCTTGTCTGTGCCATTGCCAATGTCTGTCAGTAACCCGCCGCCGGAACCGAAGGCACTATCCAGTTCGCCATTGCTTTTCAGGCGCAGCAACATGAAATCTTCTACGTTGGTACCAGCGGTACTGGTATAACCCGCCACCCATGCTGAACCATCGCTGCGGGAGGCCACCGCAAAAGCACGCGCTGGCGCTGTCCCTATCCTGACCGTTGCCACACCGTCACTACTGAACGATGAATCCAGGGAACCATCTGTTGCCTTGATGCGGACGACTGCCACTTCGTCAGTCGTGCTCGTGGCTGTCCATCCCGCCGCCAGCAATTTTCCATCCGATTGCCTTGCCAGTGCAGCAGCACGAATGCCATTGCCATAAGAAACAATGCTGGCACCATCGCCACTAAAATCGGTATCCAGCGAACCGTTAAACGCGTTGTAGCGGAGCAAGACCAGACTTTTTTCACTGGTGGCAGGATTGGCGTTGTCCACGTATCCCGCTACCACCAGTTTGCCATCCGGCTGCTGGATGACCGCTTCCGCACTAGCGCCATAAGCACCGAAACCGGACATCACCAACCCGTCACCGCCAAAGCTGGTGTCCAGCTCGCCGGGAAGCGCAGCAAACGCGCTGCTAGTTGCTACAGCAACAGAGGCAAGCAGCAAGCAAGGCAGTGCAAATCGGAAAGTTAACATTGGAAAAATCCGGTTGTTTCACTTGCCAGCATGGTAATGGCAAAGTGACAGGCAGACCAAACGTCTACTGACCAGCGGCTGTTTCTGCCGCCACAAAGCCAAATGTCATGGCGGGGCCGAGCGTGGAGCCCGCACCTGCATAAGAGCGCCCCATCACGGCAGCGGAACAATTTCCACAGGCAAACAAATTTTCAATGGTGCTGCCATCTTCACGCAACACACGCGCATCAGCATCGGTGAGCAATCCACCTTTGGTGCCGATATCGCCAGCCACCACCGGCACGGCATAAAACGGCCCGGTTTCCAGCGCACCCAGATTCGGGTTCACATGCCCTGCCGGATCGGAATAATAATTATCGGAAGGATTGCCACCGCGCCCGAAATCCTCATCCACGCCTGTCTGTGCAAAACGGTTGAAACGCATCACGCTGCGCTGCAGGTTCTGTGCATCCACACCGATCCTGTGCGCGAGTGCAGACAAGGTATCGCCTTTGTAGATCAGCCGGTTCCAGTATTTTTCAGGCACCACGGAATCCGGCATCATGGTGGACGGATAAATCGCACCAGCCACCGCTGTTTTTTTGCGGTAACGCGCATCAAAAATCATCCAGCACGGCACAGCATTGCGCTCGCCTTCAATATGGTTGGCGTACATGCCATTCACCACATCAATATACGGTGCCGCTTCATTGGTAAAACGCTCGCCCTTGCTGTTCACAAACATGCTGTGCGGCATGCCTTTTTCAAATACCAGCGCATGTGCCGGCGCAGAACCGGGCACCAGTGCTGCAGGCGACCACCATGCATCGTCCATCAATGCCAACGCCGGCTGCAGTGGCGCGGCCATGGCGAGTGCATCACCGGTGTTGTGCTTGTTGGCGGCCGACCAGTCTGTGGATGTAGGCTTGGGCAGATAGCGCTGACGCAATACCGGATTATTTTCGAAACCACCGGTGCCCAGCAACACACCGCGTCTGGCATGCACGGTGATGCGTTTCCCGTCGCGTTCGATAATCGCGCCGACCACTTTTTCATTTTCCACCAGCAATTCTTTTGCCGGGCTGTTTAACCAGAGTGGCACGCCGCGTTTTTTCAACGCCAGTCGCAGCGGCGCCACCAACGCATTGCCCAACGTCACGCGTGTGCTGCGCGGGGCGATCAGGCGCAATGGAAAACCTGCAAAGTACAGCGCTGCATTTTTTATCATGGTGAGATAAACGCGAGAGTCTCCCCGCACGGCTTTGTAGGCATCCGCAGCACTCATGTGGAACAGGCCGAACGTCACGCAAGCAGGATGCGGCGCACGCAATTGCCGCAAATCCCAACCGAGTTTGAGTGTGCTGAAGCGACGCGCTTCCAGCGTGCGTGCACCGGGTTTTGCGCCGGGCACATCGGGGTAGTAATCACAATATTCTGGCAGCGCATTGCAGGTGAGATCGCCACGGTCATCGAGATATTCCAGCATCTCGGCGCCCTTGCGGATAAACATCCGCAAGCGCGATTCGTCCACCTCTCCTTTGGTCAGATGCGTGAGGTACGTCAGCGCCTCGTCTTCGCTGTCGCTGACACCCGCCGCTGCCATCAGGTGATTGTTGGGAATCCAGAGGCTACCGCCCGACATGGCGGATGTGCCGCCATAAAAGCCGCTCTTCTCCACCACCAGCGTGTTAAGGCCAAGATCATGCGCACGGATCGCACCGGTCAACGCACCGGCGCCGGTACCCACCACGAGAAAATCAACAGTTACCGAATCTTGCGACAGCACTGACTACAGCTCCGCTTCACAACAACAG
>ERZ724527.921-NODE-921-length-13978-cov-7.735402_pt1 | contig 13978 bp, 14 predicted proteins | sample MGYA00376060_ERZ724527 | MGnify/ENA primary metagenome ERZ724527 (study PRJEB28724, sample SAMN07190886) | activated sludge metagenome | isolation source: activated sludge of sewage treatment plant in Hong Hong | place: USA: Christiansburg, Virginia | collected...
TTAATCACATTGCTAATTTTTACTTCAATACCATAATCACCCATCGCTTTTTGATGCATGAAAGGAATACCAAAATGGGCTTCATTATCTAAACAGTCGGCCACTAATTGCTTATAACGCTCTTCAAATATGTGAAGGGTTTTTGTTTCGCCTGGTAACAATACCATATTTAGCGGAAACATAGGGATGGTGAGTTGTTGTGTTGCCATTTTTTTATCTTTTAATGGGTTTACATAAATTAACTCGGGGATTCTGAAACAAAATTAATGAAAAACCGTGCCATTAACTTAACAGATGGGTGAAACCCGATATTGACTTAGTGAAGCCGCTAATTTACTAAACAAGCCGTTCACATATTTGTTGTATAAAAAACGCTAAATGCTAAATTTTAATGCATTTTTTACAGTATTTTTATATATCCCTATGTTTAATTGATACTTATATCACTATTATGAAGAAATATATCATCATCGGCTGTTTATGCATCGCTTCTGTGTTTGCATTTAATTTTTCTCAAGATTATTTTGAGGTTTCTAAAAACTTAGATGTATTTAATACACTTTATCGCGAATTAAATATTGCTTATGTGGATGAAACAAAGCCTGGGCAATTAATGAAAACAGGTATCGAAGCTATGTTAGCATCTTTAGATCCTTACACAAATTATTATACCGAAAATGACATTGAAGATTATCGCTTTATGACTACTGGTGAGTATGGCGGTATTGGGGCTTTAATACAAGATGTGAATAATAAGATTACGGTAACTGAGCCCTACGAAACTTTTGCAGCTTATAAAGCAGGCTTAAGAGCGGGCGATGAAATTATAGAAGTAAATGGCGTAAATGTTTCTGGTAAAAAAACAGAAGAAATTACTAATATGTTAAAGGGCCAAGCCGGCACACCAATTAAATTAAAAATTATTCGTTTAGGTCAAACCACTTCTTCTGAAGTTAGTTTAGTTCGTGAAGAAATAAAAGTAAAAGCGGTTCCTTATGCTGATATGCTAAACGCAGAAGTTGGTTATATTAAGTTAACCAGCTTTACAGATAATTGTTCGGGCGAAGTAAAAGAGGCTTTATTAAAATTAAAAGAAAAAAACTGTAAATCTTTAATTTTAGATTTACGCGGTAACCCAGGCGGATTGCTTCACGAAGCTGTAAACATTGTGAATTTGTTTGTAGAAAAAAATAACGAAGTGGTTTCTACAAGAGGCAAAGTAAAAGATTGGAACAAGCAATATTTTTCTTTGTATGCGCCCATTGATACACAAATGCCTCTAGTAGTTTTAGTAGATAATAATTCGGCCTCCGCTTCAGAAATTGTTTCTGGTGCCTTGCAAGATTTAGATAGAGCCGTGATTTTAGGACAACGTTCTTTTGGTAAAGGCTTAGTGCAACAAACCAGAGATTTAACGTACAACACTAAATTAAAGGTAACAGTGGCTAAATATTACATTCCAAGTGGCCGTTGTATTCAAGCATTAGATTATACACATAAAGATGAAGATGGTAGAGTAGAGAAAGTTCCAGATTCTTTAATCACGGCTTTTAAAACTAAAAACGGACGTATTATTTATGATGGAGCTGGGATATTACCAGATGTAAAAACAACTCCCATCAAGTACAGTAATATTTTAGCGACTTTGTTAAATAGAAATCATGTATTTACTTATGTGAATACATATTTATTAAAGCATCCTCAATTTAATGCAACTTCTACTTTTTCAGATAATGATTACAATGATTTTATTAGCTATTTAAAAGATAAAGACTACAAGTATAAAACCCAAAGCGATTTTGCTTTAGAAGATTTAAAACTAGACGCATCTAACGAAAAATATTACGAAAGTATTAAGACAGAATATGAGGCTTTGTTAAACAAAATGGAGTCGAATAAAAAAGATGACTTAATGCGTTTTAAGCCTGAAATTAAACAGTTTATTGAAGAGGAATTAGCATCACGTTTTACGTTTCAAAAGGGAAGAATCGAAACTGCATTGAAATACGATGCTGACGTGAATGAGGCAAAAAAATTATTGAGTGACAAACAAAAAATGACTTCTATTTTAACAACAATAGAAAAACCGAACAAACCTTTTAATCCAAATAAAAGATTTTAGTGCTTGTTTTAAAATTTATGTTTGAAAATACCATTTATTAAGCTAATTTTGAGAATATTAATTTAAAACACATTTCATTATGGGAAAAGGCGATCAAAAAACAAGACGTGGAAAAATTCAAGTAGGTTCATTTGGAAAAGTTCGTCCACGTAAAAAAACTAAAGCAGTTACAGCAGAGCAAATAGCAGCGGGTGCAGCCGCTAAGAAAGCAGCACCAAAAAAGGCAGCTAAAAAAGCAGCTAAATAAATTAAAGGAACCGCTCTTGTAGCGGTTTTTTTATGAGCTTTTCCTTCGCGTGAGGGATGCAAACGAAAATCCTTTTGCAGGTTACTGAGCTTGCCGAAGTACTTGCAAAAGATTGTAGTGACAGCCCGACCCCGCCGCCTCTTATGCGGGGGCACGCCCATAAAATCTATACCGCACTAAATACCTAATTTTACTAAAAAATATTTACCTTTAATCCGTGAACTATTTTCAACCCGATAAAATTAAAATAGGCGTTTTAGGCGGCGGTCAGCTTGGCCGTATGATGATACAAAGCGCCATCAATTACAACTTATATATTTGTTGTTTAGATCCTGATGCCAATGCACCATGCAAAGCCATTGCTAACGAATTCACCAAAGGTAGTTTAACCGATTACGATACCGTTTACAAATTTGGTAAGGATAAAGACATCATTACCATTGAAATTGAAAACGTAAACGTTGAAGCTTTAAAAGATTTACAAAAGCTTGGAAAAAAAGTATTCCCTCAACCAGAAGTCATTGAAATTATCAAAGACAAAGGATTACAGAAAATGTTTTATCAACGTAATGATATTCCAAGTCCTGATTTCTTCTTAGTAGAAAATAAAGCACAAATAGAAAAGTATAAAGACTTTTTCCCTTTCTTTCAAAAAATGCGTACTGGCGGTTATGATGGCAAAGGCGTTGTGAAATTAGGGCATCCTAATAAAATTGAGCATGCTTTTGAAGTACCAAGTGTGTTAGAGCGCTTAGTGGATTTTGATAAAGAAATTTCAGTAATTGTTGCACGTAACGAAAGTGGCGAAACCAAATGTTTTCCAGCGGTTGAATGTGAGTTTAACCCTGAAGCAAACTTGGTGGAGTTTTTATTTTCGCCAGCTAACATTAAAAAAAGCATTGATAAACAAGCCACTGAAATTGCAATTAAGATTGCAGAAAAATTGAATATTGTTGGAATTTTAGCCGTTGAGTTATTCGTCACTAAAGATGGTAAAGTATTAGTAAACGAAGTAGCACCTCGTCCACATAATAGCGGACATCAAACGATTGAAGGAAATATTACGTCGCAATTTGAACAACATTTGCGAGCTATTTTAAATTTACCTTTAGGAGACACAAGTATTATTAAGCCAGCAGTGATGATTAATTTATTAGGCGAAAAAAATCATGAAGGTGCAGCAAAATATGAAGGTTTAACTGATGCTATCAAATACAAAGGTGTGTACATTCATTTGTATGGAAAAACAACAACAAAGCCTTTCCGTAAAATGGGACACATCACTGTGATAGATGATGATTTGAATTTGGCGAAGAAGAAAGCAATAACCGTAAAAGATTTAGTGAAGGTAATAAGTTAATACAGTAGGCAGAAGCAGTAAACATTTTTTTAGCAACAGAAACCTGAAACAATAAACATTTAAACAGTAAAGACATGGTAGGTATTATAATGGGAAGCAGCAGTGATTTAAAAATCATGAATGATGCAGCAGATTTTTTAAAGAAAATGGGTATTCCTCACGAGGTAACGATTGTATCTGCTCATCGCACGCCAGAGCGCATGTTTGACTACGCTAAGAATGCACACACAAAAGGCTTTAAAGTAATTATTGCCGGTGCAGGTGGCGCAGCACATTTACCAGGCATGGTAGCTTCCTTAACGCCATTACCAGTTATTGGTGTTCCTGTAAAATCAAGCAATTCTATTGACGGTTGGGATTCATTATTATCTATTGTACAAATGCCAAATGGCGTGCCAGTTGCAACAGTGGCAGTAAATGCTGCTCAAAATGCAGGAATATTAGCGGCTCAAATTTTAGGTTGCCAAGACAAAGCTATCTTTGATAAACTTGTTTTATTTAAAGAAGAGTTGAAAGAAAAAGTAATGAAGAGTTTGGACGAGATTGGGAAGTAGTATATGAAAGACTTTTGGGCAGTAATATTATTAGTTGCTTACCTTTCTCCAATTATTATACTTTCTAGAAGATATTATTTAAATCATAAAATTAATAACAAGCCAAGTCGGCAATTTTATCTAATACTTTCTGCTATTGGTATTATCACTTATTGTTATTCTTGGCTTATATATTATATAATTGACTTTCTGAAAATAGATTCCTTCTTTAATGCTATTTTATACAGTATTTTTGGACTATCAATTCTTTGGGTTTTCATCACTGGACTTTTCTCTTTATTTTTCTATCTATCCTTTTGGCTTAAAAATGGATTTAAGAAATAAGCTTAAAACTCCATCTTTCCTAAATTCTCCATGAGTTGAAGCATACTTTTTTCAATAGTAACATATTCTAATTCTTCATTACTCAAGCAAATAAACATAATATCTAGTTTTTGAGTTTTGAGTGCTTCGTACAACGTGTGTTTGTTTAAGCGGTATACTTCGCGCATGCGGCGTTTAATGTCATTGCGCTTATTGGCGCGTTTGTGTTTCTTTTTAGGAACCACGAACATCGCTCTTACAGGAAAGGGACTTTCAAATTCTGCTTTTTTGTAAATTAATTTAAAAGGAAATTGATTTTTGGATTTACCATTGGCAAATAAATCGTCGATAGCTTTTTTGCTACACAAACGTTCTATTTTAGTAAAGGTAAAATCCATGTGGGTAATTGTTTATTAAGGTTTAAAAATAAGGTATTTTTTAACCACATAGGCACATAGTTTTTTTAATTTGAGAAATGTAGTAATGTCTAGTCGAAGCTTTGCTTCAAACATAGCAGCTAGTTGAAAAAACGTCGTTTCTTTGAATTTGCTTTTGCAGTTATGATTATCTATGTTTCTATGAGGCTAAATTAACCTAACAATAGAAAATAAAATACACTAACGTTTGTTTGCTTCCTTGATGTACTCATCCAAAGCCCCCGACATACTTGGGTTTTTAGGATTAGGCGCATAAATATCTAAACGGTAACCGTGTTTTTTTAATGTATTTGCCGCAGCAGCGCCAAAACATGCAATACGCGTATTACCTTGTTTAAAGTTAGGGAAGTTTTGCTTTAACGAATTAATCCCTGCAGGTGTAAAGAATGCTAATATATCAAATTCATTTAAGTTTTTAATATCAGATAAATCAGCGCTTACAGTTCTGTACATGACAGCTTTCGTGTATTTGATATTAATAGCATCTAAGAATTCACAAATTTGTTCTTTGTGAACGTCAGCTGCTGGTAGTAAAAATTTCTCTTCTCTGTTTTTTCTAATAACATCTACTAAATCTTGAATTGTTTGATGTCCGAAGAAGATTTTACGTTTACGGTATTGGATATATTTTTGTAAGTAGTAAGCTGTTGCTTCGTTAATACAGAAGTATTTCATCGATTCTGGAACAGTTACACGCATTTCGTTACACATTCTAAAGTAATGATCAACTGCCATGCGGCTAGTTAAAATCACCGCTTTATGTTCTAAAATATCAATGCGTTGAGATCTGAAATCTTTAACAGGAATACCCTCTATTTTAATAAACTGACGAAAGGTTTCAATTAAATTATATTTTTTTGAAAGCTCGTAGTATGGGTTTTTATCATTCTCAGGTTTAGGTTGAGAAATTAAAATGGTTTTAACTTTATGTTTTGGGTAATTAGATACTTCAATAACAGGTTGAGGTGCTACGGCTACTAATTGTTTTTTTGTTTTAACCCCAACTTTTACAAATTTTTCAGTACTAGTCGTTGCTACTTCTGTTTTGGAAGTTAAGTTCGAGGCAACTTTAGGTGTCGCATTTTTTACAACAACTGGAGCAATTTCTTTTTTAACGGTTTTTTTTGCTAATTTAACTTTAGACTGGGGAGCTGCTTTTTTTATTACCTTTTTTACAATTGCCTTTTTAGCCTTCGCCACTACCTTCTTTGCAACTGGTTTAACAACTGCCTTCTTAATAATCGTTTTTTTAGTTTTGGTTGCTGAAGCTTTTACTTTCGTAACAGGTTTTTTTGCCAACACTGAACGTGATGCCTTTTTCTTTGTCACCACTTTTGTTTTCTTTGAAGCAGCGGCAACTGGACGTGCTACTTTTTTGTTCTTGCTTGAAGAAGCTACCTTTTTTGAAGACGCTTTAACAGATTTTTTTTTCTTTGTAGGCATATAAAAATCGACGCTTAAAAATTAACTAGTAGAAATTTTATCAATACTAACATTGGTAAAATTTCCAAGGCACAAAGGTACAAAAAAATATAGAGAATTCCTATGCTTTGTTCAGCCGTTGAGATAATAAAGCCTCTAAACATCCTTAACCCATAAAATCCAGCGCAAATGATTAATGCAGGGTATAAAAACCATTCAGCAGGGTATTTTGTGAACTGAAGGCATACAATTAACGGAAAGATAACAATGCCTATGGTTTGAGCAAACACAAACACATTAAATAAATACTCTTTTGATAGCTCATTATTTGATGATATAAAAGCTAAAATGTAGTTCGCCAAAAATTTAATTAAGTACACTAAACTAAGTATCATTACAAAAAAACTATACTGCTGTAAATGAGAATAGTTGTGTAAAATGAGTCCAAAGTAATTATTAGTAAACTGAATTAAAAAGGCAGCCACTAAAATAAAACCAATACCAAGTAATACAGAAAGTCTTTTGGTGAGTTTAAACTCCTCTCTAAATAGCTGTTTAGATTCCTGAAGACTGAAGACTGAAGTGAATATTTTTAATATTTTTCTGGGTTCTGAAACTCGTATTAATACATATATCGAGAAAATAACAAAAAGAACAATCCCTTCCCAATACGATGCCTCGTTAATTTTTAAAATCGGAGTGCTGTGAATTGGTTTTAATGAATGACCAAAAAAAACTGAGGGATAATGATAGCCCTCAGTTTTTTTGATTAGTAAAGAATCACTTTGTATTTGTAAGATAGAGTCCTGCTTGTTCACTTAAATTTACTTTATAGCGCAAACCATCTCGAAATATTAAATCCAAGCTTAATTTGCCCTTTTGCCCACGAATCTTGAGTTGAAGTTAACAAGCTGCTTTCTAAAATAGCAGGACCATTTGTATAATTAATATGGAATACGTGTCCACCAGTTTCAATTTCAATACCAACACCTAAAGGATTATAGTAGGCATTTGGGTTATTGGTTTGATATTCAGAAAAATTATAGAAATAATCTGCTACCAAAGCAAAGCGTTTTGATAATTTTAATCTTCCGCCAATTCCAACAGATAATAATCCGTTTTCGTCTTCTTTATTATTATTAGTATTTACTTGTTGTTTAATAAAATTGCGGTGAACATAAGTCGGCATAATTTGTAAAGAGAACCAACTATTAAATTTACGAGCAATTAATAACTGGCTAGCGTATTGTACTCTATGTGCTTCATTTGTTTTTGGACGAATCGTTCCTGCATACAAATTATCAGTGGTCATAGAGGTATAGCCTACACTTCCATAAAAGCATACTGATAATGGAATTTTGTTGTTTTCGCGTTGAGTTAAAAAACGCCATTTAATACTAGCATCATTCATTTCTCTGAATTTGCTTCGTCCAATTCCAATAGTTATTTTATCAGTAATACCATAGTCAAAGGAGGTTCTAATGTCTGTTGAATTATCTAAACCAAAAGCGCTATGAGCAGCTTCATTTAAGGCATTAGCACTCGTACTATTGTAAATGTTTCCAAAACGGTGAGTCACTCGAAAGTCGATGTTACGTTTTTTTACAGTTTCAATATTTTGCGCATTTACAATTTTAGTAGTTTTAAATGTTGCATACACTTCTTTAGCGGGCTCATTTTTTGGCTCCTCTTTTACTAAATCCAGTAAATCGTCTTGCGCAAAAGATGCCAATGACATAAAAGCAGCTAAGCAAAATGTAATTTTTTTAATCATAACTTATTAGTTTAATCACTCAAATATAAATATTAAAAACGAAACTTTTGTTTCGTGTTATAATGCTAGTTTTAAATTATTTTTTTGTAAAGGGTTCAAGAATGGCGTTTACTTTTACATCAACAATTTCAGCAATATTTTGAACATATAAAGAAGGAACTTTAATGCCGTAATCTGCTACTTTAATTTTAAAGGCAGAAACCACGTGAACTTCTGTGCCTTTAATTGAAATAGTTCCAGCAGTTTCTATTTCTTTAGTAACTCCGTGTAGGTCTAAAGTACCTTTTACATTTACTTTATGTTCTCCATCTTTTGTGAAATCAATCGTTTCAACTATTTTTCCTTTAAATGTACAAGTAGGAAATTTCGAAGACTCTACATAATTTTCATTAAAATGTTCTTCCATTAATGGTTTTGGAAATTTAAAACCAATCATTGGCACGGCAAATTGAATATCATTTGTAGTTGTTTTAATCACTACAGTTACTTTTTTGTTAGTAGCATCAATATCCTCTAATGGTGATTTTGAGAAAAAAGAGATGGAAGAAGCATCAGCTTTTCCTCTATATAATTGAGCACTTGCTGCAGTTGTTATTGCAATAACGAATAATGCAGTTGAAATTATTTTTTTCATAGTTTTTAGTTTAATAGGTTAGTTATTTGGCGCCCCAGCCTCTAGCCAGCATTTTAAAATTGCAATAGTATCTGCAGGAAGTGCTGTCATTCCAAATGGCATAGTTGGCGTTATAGTTAAATCAATAACCCTGCCTTTAAATGTGCCATTATCAACTTTTGGCTTTATTCCAGTATATGTATCAGTATTAAAATCACCATATGCAGCGGCAAAGCCACCTGCAGTATGACATGACACGCATCTTTTTATGATTATTGGTTTAACGTGTTTAGTAAATGTTATTGTGTCGCAAAATTCTGTTTTCACTAAATCTGGGTTAGGCCCAATGTCTTTTGTACATGCTACTAAAACCAATATACATACAGTTAGGATTAAGATTGAAAATACTTTCATTTATTAGAGTCTTATTTTTGTTTATAGGTATAAAAGTAGAATTTTTTATGTGTTTATCTAAATATTTAACAGTTTTATGCCCAAATTATATTAACTGACAGATTTATTTAAATATTTATTAATAAGCTGGGGCAAACCAAAATTATTTAAGTCACTGCGTTTTATCTTTAATAAAATTTTATTTTTTAGTTCAGCTTTTGAATCTAATTCATAAAATGTTGCATATAAATGCTGATGAGATAATATATGTTTTTTGACTGGTGTAACTGATTTTACTTTAAAGTTTGAAACTAATCTCTTAAGTGCTTTATCTTTAAATAATAGCTCTGCTGGCTCTGGCGAAGCTGTCTCAATCAAATAAAACTCATATAGATTTTGCCAAATATCTTTTTCAGTTCGTTTTTGAATGTAAACGTAATTTTTGTAATTAAAGATGAAGTAATGTAAGTACCTGTTTTTTATCTTTATTTTTTTATCCTTAACAGGTAAAAGAGCAACTGTTTTATTTTGAAAAGCCAAGCATTGTGCTTGCAATGGACATTCTTCACATTTTGGATTTTGTGGTCGGCACCACAAAGCTCCAAATTCCATGATCGCGCTATTATGCAAGGCTGGCTGATTTTTATTTAACAACTCATCTGCCAGTAATTGAAAATCTTTTTTGCCTTGAGTAGAATTGATAGGTGTATCTATATTGAATAAACGAGATAGCACTCTGTAAACATTTCCATCAACTACGGCATGAGGCAAGTTATATGCAAAAGAGGCGACTGCCGCTGATGTATAATCTCCAACACCTTTTAATGCTTTAATCGATTCGTAAGTATTTGGAAACTTTCCTTTATGATTTAATTTTATAGCTTTTGCTGCAGCATGCAAATTTCTGGCTCTTGAATAATAACCTAAACCTTGCCAAAGTCGCATCACTTTATCTTCTGGTGCGTTTGCTAAATCAACAACCGTTGGAAACGTTTCTGTAAACTTTAAATAATAATTTAAACCTTGAACAACTTGTGTTTGCTGTAAAATAATTTCAGATAGCCAAATTTTATAAGGGTCGTTAATATTGCGCCAAGGTAAATCACGCTTATTTTTTTTGTACCAAGAGATCAGTTTATCGGAAATAGGATGCATTTATTTTAGAGTTCTTTTCATTGTTAAAGAAAGAAGTAGGCAGCGTAAAGTCTGCAGATGGCAGTTTGTAGATAAAACTGCTATCTCTAAACTGTCGACTTAATATCTGACTGTTAGTCCTCTACAGCAAAAATTTTATTAATAGCGTCTATATTTTTTTCTTTGATAACCTTACGCTTTAAACTCATTTTAGGAGTTAATTCGCCACCTTCAATGCTCCATTCTTTACTTAAAATCCCCACACGCTTCAATTGTTCATAGGGTGCTAACGATTTATTCATCACCTTAACGTGATCGTTAATGAGTTTTTTTAATTCTTCGTGAGCACTCATTTCTTCGTTGTTAGTCCAGGTAATGTTATGGTCTTTGCAATATTCTTTAAAGTTGACAAATGAAGGAACGATAATTGCTGAGGCAAATTTTTGATTTTCGCCAACAACCATACTTTGTTCTACAAAACGGCATTCTTTAATTTTGTTTTCAATCATTAACGGAGCAATGTATTTTCCAGAACTTGTTTTAAAAATTTCCTTTTTTCTATCGGTTATTTTTAAAAAGCGTCCTTCTATAAAAGTTCCTACATCTCCTGTATGAAACCAACCTTCGCTATCCATGACCTCCGCCGTAGCTTCTGGATTTTTGTAATAACCCATCATTAAATTAGGACCCTTCACTAATATCTCACCATCTTCTTCAGCAATTTTTACTTCTACACCACTAATTACTGGGCCGCAAGTTCCAATTCTGATATTATCTTCTCCGTATCTATTTACACTAACAACCACACAGGTTTCTGTTAAGCCATAACCTTGTAAGCATACAATATTGGCACATAAAAAGATGCGTTCTAATTTAGGATTTAATGCGGCGCCACCAGAGGCAATGCAAACTAAATTGCCACCAACTGCTTCGCGCCATTTACTAAATACGAGTTTATCGGCAATTTTATGTTGAATTTTATACCACAAACTGTTTTTATTATTAAGCTCGTATGTATTGGCAATGCGCATACTCCAATCAAAAATTTTACGTTTAAAGCCTGTTAATTTTTCGCCAGTAGCGGTAATTTTTTCATACACGCGTTCAATCAGTCGAGGTACAGAAACAAATATCTGAGGTTTTATTTCTTTTAAATTATCGCCAATCGTTTCTAAACCTTCTGCGTAATAAATAGAAATACCTTTATATAAATATAAGGTGCTCACCATTCTTTCGTACACATGATTTAGAGGTAAAAAACTTAAGGCTTTCCAGGTGCTTTGAAATGGCGCAAATCCTTGGCAAGCAGTAACATTCGACACTAAATTATGATGTGTAATCATTACTCCCTTTGGTGTTCCTGTTGTTCCTGATGTATAAAGAATGGTTAAAAGATTGCTTGGTAAAATCGCTTTTTTTGTTTCAGCTAATTTTTGAGGGTTGGCGTTTTGTTCCCCTAATTTTATAAAATCAGCAAAAGACATAACGCCATCAATAGGATTAAAACTAATGATGTGTTTTACATTCGGAATTTCTTTTTCAATCGCAACTAATTTCGCATAAATGGATTTATCAGAAATAAAGATGGTAGTTACTTCGCCATGATTTAATATAAATGTTAAATCAGTATTGCTTATAGTTGGAAAAATAGGAACCGTTACAAGATTAGCTTGCTGACAACCATAGTCGCAAAAATTCCACTCAGGGCGGTTGTTTGAAATAATGGCTACTTTATCTTTATCTGTTAAGCCAAGCGCTATTAAACCATAACTCACAGAGTTAGTTTTGGTAATTAAATCTTCGCTGCTATATTTTTTCCATTGTTTGTTTTCTTTGGCAGATAAAACATCTTCTTTTTTATAAGTTGTTTTATATAAATCTAAAATGTCAAATACACGAGTAATTTCCATATAATAGTTTTGTTTTTAGAAAGTAAAAATTAGTTGCTATTCAAAGATTATCAAATTAAAATGAATATACAAATATGAGACTAAAATTATTGTTCAATCAATTTAAGAATTTGATTTAAATACAATTCATCTGTTTTATCAAAAGTGGCATATTCATCACTATCTACATCCAATACCCCAATAATTTCATTTTTAGAATTATAGATTGGCAATACAATTTCTGATTTTGATAATGAGCTACAAGCAATGTGTCCGGGAAATTTATCTACATCATCTACAATAATCACTTCATTGTTTTTCCATGCCGTTCCGCAAACCCCTTTTCCTAAATGGATGCGAGTGCAAGCCACTGGCCCCTGAAAAGGAGCTAACACCAATTGTTTATCTTTAATCAAATAGAATCCTACCCAAAAAAAATTGAATCCAAATTTTAATGCAGCGCATATGTTTGCCATATTAGCAATAGCATCAGGTTCCCCATCTACTAATGCTTTTATTTGTGGAATAATAGATTGATATTTTTCTTCTTTGGTGTTTCCTTTAATTTGAAGATCTTCTGCCATTGGTTATATATTGTTTTGTGGTTAAGTAAATTTGTTTATTTTTATATACAAATATAGTAGTAAATAGTTTGCTACATTTCTTAATTTTTTACTGATTGATGCTGTTAAAATTCTTACCATTAAACATTGCTGTTACTTACGAAATAGGTATTACAGAAATATTAATATTTTTTGCTTTAGTAGCTTTTATTTTATTTAAACTAAGAGATAAACGGTTAAAAAAAGCAAAGAATGAATTAGAGCGACTAGTAGAAGAGCGCACTGCCGCCTTAAAACATAAGGAGCAGGAAGTGATGGATAGCATTAGATATGCGTTAAGAATTCAGTTATCTATTATTCCTACCCAACAACATGTAAAATCACTTTTGCCAAAAAGTATGATTTATTATCGTCCAAAAGATATTGTGAGTGGTGATTTTTATTGGGTAGATGAATCAGAAGAAAAAGTATTTTTTGCGGCGGTTGATTGCACTGGACATGGTGTGCCAGGAGCTATGATGAGTGTTATTGGATTAAAACTATTGAATCAAGCAGTACAAGATAAAAAGCTAAATGTGCCAGCAGATATTTTACAATATATTGATGCAGGGGTGAATGATACATTACGTCAGTCTTATGATCCTAATGCTGTTAAAGATGGAATGGATTTAGCATTATGTAGTTTAGATTATAAAACACTTACGCTTCAGTATGCAGGAGTATTTAACTCATTGTGGCTCTTAAGAAAAAACATTTCTACTACCTATAAAGTTAAATCGGATAGAGAGTTGTTTTATGGAACAGATTTAATGGAAATTAAAGCTGATAAAAATTATATCGGTAATAATAAAGATGGTGTTGCCGATATTTTTACAAATCATACTATTCAACTTCAAAAAGATGATTGCATTTATATTTTTACGGATGGATATGCTGATCAGTTTGGCGGACCAAAAGGCAAAAAATTCAAGTACAATCAATTTAAAGATATTTTGGTACAATCTTTTCATTTGCCAGTCGACGACCAATACAATGCGCTTAACAAAGCGTTTTTAGATTGGAAAGGTAGTCAGGAACAAGTGGATGATGTATTAGTAATTGGCGTGAAGATTTAATGTTACAAAAATATTTCATTGCCATAGTTCCTCCCGAACCCTTATTGTCTGA
>ERZ724527.922-NODE-922-length-13976-cov-4.057036_pt1 | contig 13976 bp, 15 predicted proteins | sample MGYA00376060_ERZ724527 | MGnify/ENA primary metagenome ERZ724527 (study PRJEB28724, sample SAMN07190886) | activated sludge metagenome | isolation source: activated sludge of sewage treatment plant in Hong Hong | place: USA: Christiansburg, Virginia | collected...
CAACAGTTCCCAGTTGCTGCCGTCGCTGGGATTGTCGTCGTGATTGTGGTTGCGATGGTGCACCGTCAATTCGCTCAGGTTCACCCGCGTGAACTCGCGCGCGCAGCGTCCGCAGATCCACGGATACAGGCCGAGCGCGCGCTCGCGATAACCGCACTCACGATCGCGCTTCGCCTTCGCTGCATCGGCGACGATCTTGTCGAGCTTGGCTTCGTCGATGGGTTTGTGGGTGGACATGGGTGTACCTCAGAACGATGAACCGGGTTGTTTCAGGAATTCAATTTCTTCGACCGTTGATGCCCGCCCCAAGATCGCGTTCCGGTGCGGATACCGACCGAAGCGGTCGATGATGGCTTGGTGCTTCAATTCGAAGTCATGGTTCCCGGGCAACGCGAACTCGCGATACAGGCGCTCGGCCTCGACATGAACCCGACGCGACTCGCTGTGCATGTAGGGCAGGAACAGGAAACCACGCTCGACCGGAATCAGCGATTCGTGCGCGCTCGCTGCCACTGCTTCCTGCGCCAAAACCAGTGCCATACCGTCCTGCGCAAACGCGCCCGGCGTGCCGCGGAACAGGTTCCGCGAGAACTGGTCCAGCACGATGATCTCGGCCAATCGTCCTTGCGCCGTCGCCCGCCAAGCGAACAACTCGCCCGCCGCCGCCTGCCGATGCAGGTCGAGAAAACGGCTGCGAATCAGTTCATCGAACGCCGCATCGACCCGCCACCACTGCGCCGGATCGATCTCGCGGAACCAGAAATCGAGAACAGGATGGTGCATTCGCGGTGCCCCGGACAACAACGGACGCGGCGCCGATCAACCCGCCAGCTTCACCAGTTCTTCCAAGGTTTCGAAGTACCGGCGATGGGTCTTGCGGATGTGCGCTTCGGAAGGCGCCTGCAAGATGACGACTTCGCGAATCCGACCAGCGGCGTTGTGTTCCAACTCCAAGGTCAGACGCTGCGAACGGGCAAGTGCGGCTTGATTGGCGTCGAAAGGAGTCATCGACATCAACTTGCCTGCACTGCGGTCGTAGTCGATCAGGAAATACATCGAATCACCTCGCCTCTCTCCTCGCGAGAGCGAAGATACTTGATCACACACAACGAAGTTACGCCCCTCGGAATCTGGCGAAGAACTCACCGTCAACATCGTGAACAGTGCGGGGCTTCACACCAAGTTCCTTCTCGATAAACAACGCGACCAGTTGCTCACCATCAATAAGTTCGATAGGGCTGCGTCCTGGCATCGTTGCCTCGGCGCGCGCGTCCTTTGTAAATCGACCCGTCGTGATGATGACGCCCTTCTCGGCCAACCCCGAAATGTCGTTGCGAAATTGAGCTACGACTTCGCGCCCAACGACATCCTTGTACCGCTTGGCCTGAAAGGCGACACGAACGGTCACGACGGGATTCAATCGTAGCGTTCCAAATCCATCGATTCCGAAGTCCCGAGACTGTTGGGTAGCCTCGACCGATTCGAGTCCGCATCGGCGCAAGAGCTGAACACAAACGAGCTCGAATCCTCTAGCCGGGAGCCCGCGCAACGTGGCGAGCAAAACATCCTCGAAGACCTCCTCATCCGGTATGGCGGCTAAATCTGCAGAATCACTGGGCGTCTGCTTAGACTCTTCTGCTCTTCTTGCATCCGCGTGGATCTTTCCCCATCTAGCAGCGATTCCGCGCGACTGATGCGGCGTGAGGTGAACCTTCCACCCGCTCGATGTCAGTGACCAGACCCCTCTACGAGATCCATCGAGCAAACCCTCCCAAACCAGAAACTGTCGAGCCCAGGCCACTTGGTTAGCGAATCGAGACCGCTTGTTCTGATTGATTTTTGCGAGCTCTTCTTCCGGAACCTTCAATTTTCCGGCAATCCATTCACCAACTTCTGCGGGCTTCGCTTCACCACCAAGCGCACGGAGCGCATCCAACAACGGTCCCATCCATTGGAGGAATTCTGCTCCGGACTTGATCTTGGACTGCGCCATTTTCACACCCCCATCGGATTCGCCTTGTCGACGTCGATGCCGTAGAGCTTGATGGCCTTGGTGACGTCCGTGCGCTTGAGCTTGCCTTCGTCGGCGAGGGCGCTGATCGCGGCGTGGGCGATCCAGTGGCGGTCGACTTCGAAGAAGCGACGCAGGTTGGCGCGGGTGTCGGAGCGGCCGAAGCCGTCGGTGCCGAGCACGGTATAGGCCATGCCCTTGGGCAGATAGGCGCGCACCTGGTCGGCGTACTGGCGCACGTAGTCGGTGGCGGCAATGGCCGGACCGTCGCGACCTTGCAGTTGCTGCGTGATCCACGCGCTGCGCGGCTCCGATTCCGGATGCAGGCGGTTCCAGCGCTCGACATCGGCACCGTCGCGGCGCAATTCGTTGTAGCTCGGACAGCTGTGGATGTCGGACTTCACGCCGAAATCCTTCTCCAGCAACTCGGCCGCCGCAATGACTTCGCGCAGGATCGTGCCGGACCCCATCAACTGCACGCGCAATTCGTTCTTCTTCGACTTGCCGGCGTCCTTGAGCAAGTACATGCCGCGGATGATTCCTTCGGCCGCGCCTTCCGGCATTTCCGGGTGCGCGTAGTTCTCGTTCACCAGGGTCATGTAGTAGTAGCAATCTTCCTGCTCGGTGAGCATGCGACGCATGCCGTCCTGCAGGATCACCGCGACTTCGAATGCGAAAGTCGGATCGTAGCTCTTGCAATTCGGGATCGCGCTGGACAGCAGGTGCGAATGACCGTCCTCGTGTTGCAGGCCTTCGCCATTGAGCGTCGTGCGACCGGACGTGGCACCGAGCAGGAAGCCGCGCGCGCGCATGTCGCCGGCGAGCCAGGCGAGATCGCCGACGCGCTGCATGCCGAACATCGAATAGAAGATGAAGAACGGCAGCATCGGCAGGTTGTTGGTGCTGTAGCTCGTTGCCGCCGCCAGCCACGAACACATCGCGCCGGCCTCGGTGATGCCTTCCTGCAACACCTGCCCGGCCGCGTCTTCGCGGTAGTACATCAACTGGTCGGCATCGACCGGCTTGTACAACTGACCGAACGGCGCATAGATGCCGATCTGGCGGAACAAGCCTTCCATGCCGAACGTGCGCGCCTCGTCGGCGACGATCGGAACCACGCGCGGGCCGACGGCCTTGTCGCGCAACACCAGGTTCAAGGCCTGCACGAAAGCCATCGTCGTCGAAATCTCGCGCTCGCCCGAGGATTTCAGCAGTCGATCGAAGGTCGCGAGTTCCGGCACCGGCAGCGACTCGTCGGCCTTGCGGCGACGCTGCGGCAACGACCCGCCGAGCGCGGCACGGCGCGACTTCATGTACTGCACTTCGGGCGAGTTCTCGCCCGGGTGGTAGAACGGCACCGTTTCCAGATCCTCGTCCTTGATCGGCAGCTTGAAGCGATCGCGGAAGTGGCGGATGGAGTCGGTATCGAGCTTCTTCTGTTGATGCGTGATGTTTTGCGCCTCTCCGGCCTCGCCCATGCCGTAGCCCTTCACGGTCTTGGCGAGAATCACCGTCGGCATGCCCTTCTGGTTGGACGCCGCGTGATAGGCCGCATAGAGCTTGTGCGGATCATGCCCGCCGCGATTGAGATGCCAGATGTCGTCATCGGACAAGTTCGCGACCAGCGCCTTGGTTTCGGGGTATTTGCCGAAGAAATGTTCGCGCGTGTACGCGCCGCCGAAGGCCTTGTAGTTCTGGTACTCGCCGTCGAGCGTCTCGTTCATCAGCTTGCGCAGCACGCCGTTCGGGTCACGCTGCAGCAGCGCATCCCAATGGCTGCCCCAGACCACCTTGAGCGCATTCCAGCCGGCGCCGCGGAACACGCCCTCCAGCTCCTGGATGATCTTGCCGTTGCCGCGCACCGGGCCATCGAGCCGCTGCAGATTGCAGTTGATCACGAACACCAGATTGTCGAGCTTCTCGCGCCCGGCGAGCGCGATCGCGCCCAGCGATTCCGGTTCGTCCGACTCGCCATCGCCCATGAAGCACCAGACCTTGCGGTCGGATACCGGCATCAGGCCACGATGTTCGAGGTACTTGAAGAAGCGCGCCTGATAGATCGCGCTGATCGGGCCGAGCCCCATCGAGACCGTCGGCGTCTGCCAGAAATCCGGCATCAGCCAGGGATGCGGATAACTCGAGATGCCGCGACCATCGACCTCCATGCGGTAGTGGTCGAGCTGGTCCTCGCGCAGGCGGCCTTCGAGGAAGGCGCGGGCGTAGATGCCCGGTGAACTGTGGCCCTGGATGTAAAGCAGATCGCCCGGATGGGCATCGCTCGGCGCACGCCAGAAGTGGTTGAAGCCGACGTCGTACAACGTGGCGCTCGACGCGAACGACGAGATATGGCCGCCAAGTTCACCCGGCTTGCGGTTCGCGCGCACCACCATCGCCATCGCGTTCCAGCGCAGGATCGAACGGATGCGCCATTCCAGCGCCGCATCGCCATCCGGCTTCGCCTCACGCGAGGGCGGGATGGTGTTGATGTAATCCGTCGTCATCGGGAACGGCAAATGGCCGCCGGCGCGACGAGTCTCGTCAACCATGCGTTCCATCAGGAAGTGCGCGCGCTCGGCCCCGTCACGACCGATGACGGCACTGATCGCCTCCATCCATTCGCGGGTTTCGCTGGGATCGAGGTCGTCGTTCAACAGGTCGTGGATCTGGCTCATCGCTGCGCTCTCTGCTGGCGGCCCAAGGGCCGTGTGGTGTTCCAAGCGGCGATGCTAGCGAAGTTGGCGCGCGCGCCCCATCCTCGTGCGTTTGAATGCACCAATAACGTGCAAATACCGAGGCGCTCAGCGACGCAGCGCGCCCGCGGCCTTGCATGCGCCCGTGGCCTGCATGGCCGCGAGACCGGCGCCATGTTCGAACGGCGGCTTCCAGTAGGCGTCGAAACAGGCTTTCGGGCAGCAATCGGCATGCTGGTCCGGACCACAGGTGGCAATGCTACTGATGCACTCCTCGCGTTCCACGCCGACCGCCGAGTAGCGATTGCGGCACTGGTCGATCTCGGCACTGCAGACCTCGATGCCGTTGCGGATCGGCTTCGCGGCGCGCATCACCGGATCGTCGGCATCGACCACGCCATCGCGACGCACAAGACCATTCGGTTCGATCAGGGTTTCAAAAGCGTCACCGCCCGGGAAGAACGCACAGACGCGCAACACGCCGCCGCTGCCGATTTCCGCCAGCACCCGCGACGCACCCGCCGAATTGAGCCGACCGAACGCTTCGACCTCGACTGCGTGCGCCTGCGCCGGCGTCATCTTCGCGGCGATCTGGACCAGTCCCGCGCCCGTTGCCTCGACGCGTTCGCAGGGGCTGCGGTACGCCGGCGCGGTGCTGCTGCCGCTGCTCAGTTTCGCATCCGGTTCCGCACCCTTGGCGCAGGGCGTGTTCGATACCACCACGCTGCCGTCCTTGTTCTTGCACTTGTAGACGTTGGCGGCATCGACCGCTTGTGCAAGGCACAGGGCCGCCAGCGTCATGCAGAGACTGGCGATGCGTGACAGATTCGGTTGCATGTCGGTCTTCCCCCAACGTGGCGGCGATTATGCCGCGAGACTCAGTGCGTGATTTCGCCGTCGACGCTCGGCGGAAACTGGATGTGGAAACCGCTCGCGGCCAGATTCGCGCGAACCACGGCGGCATCGCCGCGCGCGAGCTTGCGCTCCGGGGTCAACGCCACTTCCAGCACGAAACTGAGCGCCCCCAGGCTGGCCGCGAGATTCGCCGGCAACAATCCGAAGGCGTCGCGTTCGCGCAGATAGACATAGGTATCACCGCGCTTTTCGCTGCGATAAACGTAACACTGCATCGTTCGGCTCCTCGATTTCGCGGCGCGCGCATTGGCGGCCCCGGTACGACGCGGCAGAATAGCGGCATGCGCAAGAAACCGCTGTACAAGATCAGTTTCCTGAACCAGGGCAAGAGCTACGAGCTGTATGCGCGCTCGGTGCATTCCTCGGACCTGTGGGGCTTCACGACGATCAGCGATCTCGTGTTCGACGAGGCCAGCAGCGTGATCGTCGATCCGTCCGAAGAGAAACTGCGTGACGAGTTCAAGGACACGAAATCCCTGCACCTGCCGATCCAGGCGATCCTGCGCATCGAGGAAGTGGAACGCCGCGGCACCGCGTCGATCCGCGATGCCGCGAGCGGCGACAAGATCACGCCCTTCCCGATGCCACCCAAACCGGGTTGATCAGAACGAAATCTGCGCGGCGATGGTCAGGCCACCGTCACCGCCGCCATTGAAATCGAACCATTCGTAGCCGCCGCGCAGCGAGAACGTGTCGTTCGGCGTCCAACGCACGCCGCCTTCAAGCATCAGGCCATCGTCTGAATCGTTGACGCGTCGCGAGCCGGCGATGGTGGTGCTCTCGCCCTCGATATCGGCGGTGAAATAGCCGATCTTGGTGTACGGGGCCCAGGCGGCATCGCCGTACTCATAGACGATGCCGAGCGACCAGCCATCGGCTTCGAGGTCGTAGCCGAGATCGGGGAAGGGACCGAGCTTGCGCTGGCCGAAATCGTGGTAAGCCGCCTCGACCGCGAAGTTCTCGTTGATCCAGATGCCGCCGAAGGCTCGCGCGAACGCGTCATTGTCTTCTTTCAGCGTGGCACCCGGCCCGACCCGAACCTGGTTGGCGTCGGGTGCCTGGGTGATGCCGACGCCGACATAGCCATCGAGGGCATGGGCGGACGTGCTTGCGGCCAGCGCCGCGATCAACAGCAAGGGGGAATAGCGCATGGAACGTTCCTTTCTTCGCAGGCGGCGCGGCGGCCATCGCCACGCCCTCCCCGCATCATCGCCGGCGCCGATGAATCCGTCACGAACAGCGCGACCCCCAATGACCTTTGGCGCTGTCGTCGGCTCAATTCCCGTGTGTCTTGAAACTGACGCGCGTCAGCCCCTCGTTTTTCAGCGTGCCCAGCACATCGACGATGTGGGCATAGGCGACCGCGTCGTCGGCATCGATCTCGATGCCCGGGGGCTGCTCACGCGCCGCCAGAAACGCGATCTCGGCCGCCAGGACGTTGGCGCTGATGCGTTGCCCGTCGAGCGCCAGCGCCCCGTCGCCGGCAATGCGCAAGCGCAACGGTTCCGGTGGTGGTGGCGGCTGGTGCTTGACCGGTTGCGGCAATGTCAGCACCAGACGATCGGTCAGGGTCGGTGCGGTGATCATGAAGATGATCAGCAGCACGAGCAGGACGTCGACGAGCGGCGTGACATTGATCTGGGCGATGGGTGCGGCGTTCTGCGACATGGGGGTTCCTCCCGACCGGATGGTCGAGACGGACAACGGCGCGAGTGACGAATCGGGGTTCCGCAGTGGCGTAACGAACCGTTCATCGCACACTTCGGAGAATGCGCGCCTTCGAGGGACGAATGATGCGACAGACGATGGAATGGCGAGCGGCTTTGCTGTTGGTGGTGGCAAGCCTGTGTGCGACGGCGCAGGACACCCCCGAAGTCACCCGGCAAATGGATGCGGTCGAGGTATCGGGCCTGCAACCCGGGCCGAGCCTGTGGCGGGTCAGCCGGGGCGAGAACGAGATGTGGATTCTCGGCACGCTGACGCCGGTACCGAAACGCATGCAATGGGAAGCGGCCGATGTCGACAGCATCATCCGCGATTCGCAGCAGGTATTGCTCGGTCCGACCATCAACGTGCGCTCCGACATCGGCTTCTTCGCACAACTCGCGCTGGTGCCGAAACTGTTCGCGATCCGCAAGAATCCGGGCAAGGAGACGCTGCCGGACGTGCTGCCCCCCGAGGTCTACGCGCGCTGGAAAGCATTGTCGAAACAGTACTTCCGGTCGACCCGCGGACTGGAGAAGCGCCGACCGATCTTTGTCGCGCAGGAGTTGTACAAGGAGGCGATCGACGTTGCCGGACTGCGCGACAACGACGGCGTGATCGAACGCGCGAGCAAACTCGCGAAGAAGGCCAAGGTTCCGGTCGAATCACCCAAGGTCATCGTCATGGTCAAGGACATGAAGGGCCTGCTCGCCGAATTCGCAGACACCACGCTCGACGACGTCGCCTGCCTCGACAAGACCATGACCTATGTGGAGCACGACCTCGACACCATGCGCCGGCGCGCGAACGCCTGGGCCGCGGGCGATGTCGATGCGTTGCGCGCGATGGCTTTTACCGACAGCTACGACACTTGCCTGCGCAGTCTGTTCGGTGCCCCAAACCTCGAGAAATTCGGTTTCGTGAACCTGCGCGAGCGCGCCCGCGACGCTTGGCTGGAAGCGGCGGAAAAAGCACTGAAGGCGAATCACAGCACGTTCGCAGTATTGCCCATGGGCCAGTTGCTGCGCGAAGACGGTTACGCCGCCGAACTGCGCAAGCGCGGCTACACCGTCGAGGCGCCGGGTGAAGAATCCGCCATCGACGCGAGCGCGATTCCTTGAGTGTTCAACTTCGTCTGACCAGACCGAGTGCATCGAGGGCCGGCGCGAGCTTCTGTGCCGCGAGATCGATATTCGCGCCGAACGGGCAGTCGGCCAGCAGCGGCGCGTCGAGCTCCTCGCGCACCGACGCGACCACTTCGTCCGGATAACGGCAATCGGGGTCGACGCGATTCGCGATCCAGCCCACCAGTTCGCACTTGTCGGCCCGGATCGCGATTTCGCTGAGGATGGCGTGGTTGATGCAGCCGAGGCGGATGGCGACCACCAGCACCACCGGCAACTTCAGGGCGCGCACCAGATCGGCCTGCATCAAGTGATCGGAATAGGGAATCGCCCAACCGCCGGCGCCTTCAACAACGATCGCATGCGCACCCAGCGACAGCGCCTGATGGGCAGCCAGCAAGGGCGGCAACTCGATCTCGCGCCCGGCATGCGCCGCGGCGAGATGCGGTGCAATCGGCTCCGGCAACGCGATCGGATTCATCAAGGCGAGATCGGGCGTCGGCGTGGTCGAATAGGCGCGCAGCTTCTCAGCGTCGTCGCTGATCCATTCCTCGCCGCGGCGTTCGCAACCGCTGGCGACTGGCTTGTAGCCGTAGGCCTTCAGCGCCCGGCGCCGGATCGCCAGAAGCAGCGCGCTGCTGATGTGGGTCTTGCCGACGCCGGTGTCGGTGCCGGTGACGAAGAATGAGATCGGCGATGTCATGCGCGGAGCTTATCGGCTCACGCTGTTAAACTGCGCGTCCTGCTGGACTGGAAAGCTGCCGTGTTCGAAGCACCGACCCTCACCACGACCGACAAGCCGACGCTGTATCGCGAACTCGTGGCGCAGGCGCGCGCGCTGATGGCGGACGAGCGCGACCGCATCGCGAATGCCGCGAATTTCGCGGCGCTGGTCTATCACGCGCTGCCGCAATTGAACTGGTGCGGCTTCTACTTCTACGACGGCTGCGAACTGGTGGTCGGTCCGTTCCAGGGCAAGCCGGCGTGCGTGCGCATCGCGCTCGGCGAGGGTGTCTGCGGCACCGCCGCGACCACCAGGCAGACCCAGCTGGTGGCCGACGTGCACGCGTTTCCCGGCCACATCGCCTGCGACTCGGCCTCCGAATCCGAGATCGTGGTCCCGATGTTCGACGGCCATGGCTTCCTGATCGGCGTCTGGGATGTCGACAGCCCGGTGCTGAACCGCTTCGACGAGGACGACCGCCGCGGCATGGAAGCCCTGGTCGAGACCTGGATCGAACTGAACGACCCCACCCGCTTCGAGGCTGCCGCATGAGCACCGTCAAGATCCGCAACGTCGGGCCGAAGTCGGCGGCGTGGTTGCGCCAGGTCGGCATCAAGACCGACGACGAGGTGCGCGCGATCGGCGCACTTGAAGTCTTCATGAAGGTCAAACGCGCCGGCTTCAAGCCGAGCCTGAACCTGTTGTATGCACTCGAAGGCGCGGTGCTGGATTGCCACTGGACCGCGCTCACGGCCGAACGCAAGAGCGAACTCGTGCTCGAGGCGAATGCGCGCGACGCCGGCCTGCCGAAGAAGAACTACACCTGGTGGCGCCAGGCCCATGCCGGCGCCGGCCCGGTATCGCAGACCGACAGCGAATCCGCACCGCGCGAAGAGCGCGAAGACGATCACGGCGTGCAGGAACTCGGCACGCCCGACTTCGGCGGCGGCGGCTTCGACTCGCACGACTGATCGGCAGCAGAGCAATTGCTCCACAGCGACCCACACACCCTGCCACGATGAGTCACGCCCATTCCCTGCGCGAAGAAGTCGCCAATGCGTTGACGCACGGACTCGGCGTCGTCGCGGCACTGTGCGGCTCGTCGGTGCTGATCACGCTGGCGGCGATCCATGGCGATATCTGGAAGCTCGGCAGCGTCATCGTCTATGGCGTCACGCTGGTCCTGCTCTATGTCGCCTCGACCCTCTACCACGCCGTGCCGCACGCGAAGGCCAAGGCGCGACTCAAGGTCTTCGACCATTGCGCCATCTATCTGCTGATCGCCGGCACCTACACGCCGATTTCGTTGATCGCCCTGCGCGACAACTGGGGCTGGTGGCTGTTCGGCGCAATATGGACCCTGGCCATGCTCGGGGTGATCTTCAAGCTGTTCTTTACCGGCCGCTTCAAGCTCGCGTCGACGATCATCTACGTCACCATGGGCTGGCTGGTCGTCGTCGCGATCAAGCCGGTGCTGCAGAACCTCGACAACTGGACGCTGGGCTGGCTGTTCGTGGGCGGTCTGTTCTACACCGGCGGCACCTGGTTCTACATGCACCAGAAGCTGCGCTATGCGCACGCCATCTGGCACGTCTTCGTGCTGGCCGGCAGCATCAGCCACTACATCGCGGTGATGTCGCTGGTGCTGCGGCCCGTCGCCTGACGTCGATTGGCGCTGGCGGCGTGCAATCGGGATAATGCGATGTTGCGGCGCCTGATCCGATCCCGATGAATTTCAATTCCTGGACGTTCGTCCTGTTCTTCCTCGTCGTGTACGCGATGGTGGCGCCGATGCGTCGCTATTCGACACTGCACAAGTGGGTCCTGCTGCTCGCCAGCTGGTACTTCTACGCGTCGTGGAACTGGCAGTACCTGGGCCTGATCCTGTTCTCGACCGTGTTCGACTACTGGGTCGGGTTGCATTTCGCGAAAACCCTGCATCCGAAGCGACTGATCACGATCAGCGTGATCGGCAACCTGGGCGTGCTTGCCTTCTTCAAGTACGCGAATTTCGTGATCACCAGCGCCAACGACGTCGCGGCGGCAGCCGGCACTGCGCTGCACTTCAGCGCCATTGATGTGCTGCTGCCGGTCGGCATCTCGTTCTACACGTTTCAGAGCATGAGCTACACCATCGACGTTTACCGTGGCGAACTCAAACCGCGTCGCAGCCTGCTCGACTACGCTCTGTTCATCGCGTTCTTCCCGCAACTGGTGGCCGGCCCGATCGTGCGCGCCAGCGAGTTCTTCCACGAACTCGACCATCCCAAGCGCATTCCGTGGAAAGAAACGGCCTACGCGATCACGCTGATCATGTTCGGTTTCGTGAAGAAAGTGGTGTTCGCGGATTCGCTCGCGGCAGCCACCGACCCGATCTGGAACAACTTGTCCGGCAGCGATCCCGCAGCGGTACTGCTGGCGATCTATGGTTTCGCTTTCCAGATCTATTTCGATTTCTCCGGCTATACCGACATCGCCATCGGTATCGCGCTGCTGTTCGGCTTCCGCTTTCCGCAGAATTTCAATTACCCGTATATCGCGACCAGCCTGCAGGAGTTCTGGCGGCGCTGGCACATGACGCTGTCGCGCTGGTTGCGCGACTACCTGTACATCGCACTCGGCGGCAATCGCAACGGCCCGACGCGCACCCAGGTCAATCTCATGCTGACGATGCTGCTCGGTGGCCTTTGGCACGGCGCGAGCTGGAATTTCGTGATCTGGGGCGGCATTCATGGCCTCTGGCTGGCCATCGAGCGCAGCCTGCTCTTCCGGATTCCGGGCTGGCAGTCGAACGCCCTCGGCATGCGAGTATTCCGCTGGTTCCTGACCTTCCACCTGGTCTGCTTCGCGTGGATCTTCTTCCGCGCGCCCGACCTCGCGTCCAGCCTTTTGGTGCTGGACAAGCTCGGCGACCTGTTCGACGCCTCCGCCGGCCTGGCGGCGCTGCAAATGCTGGCCCTCGCGCTCGCCGCCTTCCTGCTGCTGCATTTCGCGGGCGCGCGCTACCGACTGAAGCATCGTATCGGCGAGGGTCCGCTGTGGCTGCATTCGAGCGCGACCCTGGCCTGCCTGCTGATCATGATCTTGTTCACGCCGCAGTTTTCGGCACCGTTCATCTACTTCCAATTCTGACATGCGGCCGATCCTGTTCCGACTTCTGCTTCCCGCCATCGGCCTCGTTGCCATCGAGGCGGCGTTCCGCCTTGGTGCGTGGGATCCGCTGGTGCCACCGCAAAGCCATTCCGGCACCACCATCCGCATGCGCGACGCGGTACAGGATCACCGTGACCGCATCGACATCGCCACGCTCGGCAGTTCGCGCGCCGAGTACGGTCTGGACCACGCCGCACTGGCGGCAGCTGCCCGCGGCCATGGGCTGGTGCACGCGAACCTGAGCATGCCGGGTTCGCACTGGATGACGATCATCGAACAGTCGCGCTGGCTGCGGCGCGAACGCCCGGACGTGCAAGGTGTCGTGATCGCACTATCGGCGGCCGACATGACCTGGACCAGCAATGGCAGCTACGAACTCGCGATCGTGCAGCCCCTGCAATCGCCCTGGCAGGTCGAGGACGATGTGCGCGCGCAATTCGTGCCCGGCGACCTGAGCACGTACGGTGCCTATTCGGCCCTGTTCGGCTATCGGCAGGCGGTGCAGTTCGCGCTGCAATCGCCCCGCGAATTGTTTCGGACGCTCAACTGGTTCCGCAGCTACGGCCAGCATCCCTTGTTCGACGGGCCGCACATCGAGCAGGACCTGTGCGGACTGCCGATGGCCACCGTCGCAGAATGCGCCGGGGCCACGGCAGCGACGCCCGAGCAGCAGACGCCGATCGATCAATGCAAGTCGCTGCTTCCGAGCGTCGGCCTGTCGCCGGACTGGAGCGGCCTGCGCGCCGACACGCTGGGCGAGGAACGGCGCGCCCTGCTCGAACTGCGCCAGACCCAGATCCGCGACATGGACTGGCCGCAGCCGCCGGTCGTGGTGCTGATGCCGATCACCCATGTGTGGCGCAAGGAACTGCTGCCCAAGGGCAGCATCGCCTGGGCGCACATGGTGCTGGATCCGCTGGCCGCGTCCGGCGAGATCGTGCTGATCGACGTGAGCACGACGTTCGACGACGGCGACCGCACCCGCTGCGATCTCTTCTTCGATCTCTACCACCAGAACCAGACCGGCGCGCAGGTGCTCACCCGGCAAATCCTGCCGCAGATCGAGCGTGCGCTATACGTGCCGAAACGCGGCTGAGTCAACTCGGCTTCAAGGCCGCGAACGCACGTGCGTCTTCCGGCCACGCATCGCTGGCGCGGATCACCGGCAGGACGTCCTCGACCGTATCGACGAACTGCCACATCGCGGCATGCGCCTCGCCCATCATGCGTTCGCGGATGGTGTGCCGCAGGAAATCGCGCAGGCCGTCGTAGTAGCCCCGCGTGTTCACGAACACGATCGGCTTCAGGTACAGGCCGAGGCGCTTCAGGGTGATCGCCTCGAACACTTCCTCCAGCGTGCCGCAACCGCCGGGCAGGGCGACCACGGCATCCGATCCGGTCAGCAGCCGATGCTTGCGCTCGCGCATGTCCTCGACGATGTCGAGCGTCGCCAATCCGGGATGCTGCCATTCCACTTCGGTCATGAAGCGCGGAATGATCCCGATCACATGACCTTGCCGGGACAACGCGCCGTCGGCCAGGGCGCCCATCGAGCCCATGCCGCCGCCGCCATACACCGTGGTGCAACCGGCGTCGGCCAGCAATTCGCCGAGGCGGAAAGCCGAGCGGTGGTAGTCCGGATCACATTGTGCGCT
>ERZ724527.923-NODE-923-length-13940-cov-3.499100_pt1 | contig 13940 bp, 8 predicted proteins | sample MGYA00376060_ERZ724527 | MGnify/ENA primary metagenome ERZ724527 (study PRJEB28724, sample SAMN07190886) | activated sludge metagenome | isolation source: activated sludge of sewage treatment plant in Hong Hong | place: USA: Christiansburg, Virginia | collected...
AGTGTCGGATACGAGCAATTCGCGGCCTTTGCCTGAGCCCGATTCGTCCGGATACCAGATTTTACCAACGCGCGTATCGAGCGTGGCAAAGAGCGCATCAGCAACATGGGCGCCTTTTTGTGTTAAGGCATTGGTGAGAGATGACTTGCCGGCATTGGTATAGCCAACGACTGAGACGGTTTTAAAACCAAGGCGTTCGCGGCGGGCGCGATGGCCAGCGCGTGAGGTGGCGACTTTTTCAAGTTCTTTGCGCACGTGCTGCTCTTCTTTAAACACGTGGCGTTTCATAAGCTCGGTATTGGTTTCGCCTTGTCCGCCACGGGTAGAAGTACCGCCCTTTTGCTGCATCATCTCAAAGCCCATGCCATAAATGCGTGGACCCATATGTTTGAGTGCAGCAAGTTTAATTTGAAGTTTTGCTTCAGCCGTGGTCGCGTGTTTGTCGAAGATTTTCAAAATCAAATCAACGCGATCCCAGACGGCAGCCGTTGATTTTGCTTTACGAAAGCGCTCTTGCAAATTATAGACCTGTCCCGGTTTCATTAGGTTGTTCACGACGAGTAATTCGGCTTTTTCTGCGTGGGTGATCTCGATAAGTTCATCGACTTTGCCGGTGCCAACATAGGTTTTATAATCTGGCGTTTGTCGGCGCTGAATCATTTTTACGACAAGAATCCCGCCGAAAGTATTGAGCAGGGACGTGAGTTCGGTTAAACGGCGTTCTGCGGCGGCATTCTCCATCGAAGGAGGAATAACGTCGATCAGAATCGCGCGTGGAATTTTGGATGTTTTCATACGAGTATTCTAGAGTCTCCAATTGCCTGAAGCATACCAATCCGGAGCATGATTTAAGATCCAGTTTTGAAAATGCACATCAGCATGGGTAAAAATAATAACAGCAACAGCGATTAATAAGAGACCGAAGACGCGCTGCATCCAAGGGATGGTTTTAATGATTGTAGCGAGTTTTGCTGAAGCTTTTACTCCGCTCTTAGCGATAAGAAGCATCGGGACTCCAACGCCTAAAGCAAAGATCGTGAGAAGAATGCCACCGCGTACAATGCTTTCGCTTGAAGCGATGAGGATCGCGATTGAGCCTAGGGCTGGGCCGGCACAAGGTGCCCATACAAGAGCGAGCGCACCACCGGCTAAAAAGGCACTCAAGAGATCGGTCTTGCCGATAAGCTCGGTTGGATTCGCATGAGTGAAAGCGAGCTTTAAACGGTTGAATACCACGGCACCCAAGGATGGCAGGAGCGACAAGATGCCAAAGAAGCCAAATAAGACCGCGGCAATGATGCGCCATGTGCCAGGGGCAATGCCCAAAAAGGATCCGAGCGTGGCGATCATTAAGATCGAGAGAACTTTGACGCTAACGAATCCACCCACGAGGGCATAGGGTCGATACTTGTGCTTACCGTTTGCCGCAATCCCAAAAACCACTGGCAATAATGGCAGGGTGCAGGGGCTGGCAATGGTGACAATGCCGGCAGCAAAAGCGATAAAAGCGTCTAACATTTAGTTCGTTGATGAGGTTGTGGTGGTGGACTCGGTCGTGTCGGTCGCTGGGGCGACTTGAAGGTCTTGCTTGAGAGGGACGAGGGTATAGTTCTCTGAACGGCTGGCATCTGAAGGCACGAGGGGAGCCTCGGCTTGGGGTGGTGCTTTTGGTTGTTCAGCTTGGCGCTTTTGGCATCCCCAGCCCGTTAAGGTGACGAGTAGGGCAAGAACCAAGAGGCCGGCACGAGGGGTGGCATATCGCATAATACGCGAAGTATAGCCTGTTTATGCCATCCAGCAAACGTCTAGCGGTCTGTACAAAATACGTGTTCAGGTATTCAGTGTGAAGTGGTATACTCCTGTCATTAATCCTTCTATCGACCGTTATGCGCAATACACGATCACCCAATGAGGGTGTCGACGAGCAACAGCTCCTTATGCGGGCGAAATCCAATCCCCAAGCTATTGGCGAGATTTATGATCTGTACTCCGACAAGTTGTACGGATTTCTTCTGCGCCGATGCGGCCATCGAGAGACGGCTGAAGACCTTGTCTCAAAGGTCTTTATCAAGTTTATCGAACAGATCCCGCATTTAGAGTGGAGAGGTATTTCGATCGGCGCTTATCTTTTTCGTGCCGCCACAAATACGTTGACCGACCATTGGCGCAAAACCAATAATCGCGAACAATTTGTTTTTGATGGCGAAGATGGCTGGGAGATGCCATCTGATATCGCCGCGCCATCGTGGCACGCCGAAATCGCCCTCGAAAAAGATAAGCTCGTAGACCTGCTAGGCGAACTGTCACCACGCGACCAACAAGTGCTTGACCTGCGATTTTTCGCCGGCCTCGAACCTGACGAAATCGCCGAAGTGCTCGACATCTCATCCAATCATGCTTCAGTGCTCTCTTATCGAGCATTAGGCCGATTACGTGATCGTTATCTCACACGATATGCAACAACATCCTAACGACAACAATGACATCCTTCCTCCAGCATTGGAGAAGGTATCGCAAGAGCTCAAGCGAGCGTCATCTGAACGCTCGGATGTGCTTGCCTCAGATCTAAAAGCCCGCCAACGGGCCATGCTTATCGAGCATGCTGAACGCACCCTTATGACTTCTGAAAAGAAGGTTGAAGCGCCTAAAGCGACTTCGACCAAATCACGTGCCCCGTTTTTTGCCTTTGGCGGTTTTGCGCTTGCCGGCGCCCTTGCTGTCTTTGCGCTTTTTATTACGACCAAAAACATGCCACAAGGCGACAATGCCTTGCGTGCATTACGTATCCCAGCGGCACATGCCCAAGATGCCTTCTCCGTCTTTGCTGAAAACAAAGATACTCAAGGCGTTGAGACAGACTCGGCCTTCAAGATTGAGTCCAAAGTTGCCGTGCAAGAACGTGATTTGCAGGACGCTTTACGCATCGTCCCTCCGATTCAGTATGAGCTGCAAAAAACCAGCGATACTGAATATCGCATCATGCCAAAAGAAGAGTTGGCTGAAGGTACGGTTTATAAAGTAAGCATCACGACCATTGTCGACGAAGCATCTCCTACCGCTCGTGAATTTTCATGGGCCATGCAGACAAAAGAGACCTTCCGTCTCGTATCCTCCATCCCTGCAACGGGTTCGGGTGGTGTGCCGGTGAATACGGGTATCGAATTCAAGCTCTCTCAAAGCGGATTCGTCGCTCCAACCGGTTCACAATTCACGATCAGCCCTGCGGTTGATGGACGTTTTGAAATCCGTGGCCGCACCTTGGCCTTTGTCCCAACAAAACCCCTTCAACTTGGTGCACTCTATGAAGTGAAGCTTGATAAGTCTTTCGCTCCTGTTGGTGTTGAAGAAGGATTGCCATCCGACGTCATCATTCGTTTTGAAACGGATGCGAATAAGCCAGGCGAATATAAGCCAGAGGTCCGTTTGAATGTCCCTCCAACCGTATACATCCCTTCAGGCAAGCCAATGGTTATTGATCTTGGCTATCGCGAAGAGTCACTTAATACGGTGACGGTAACGGGTTATTCAGTCACGACCGATGTCGCTCGCCAAGTCATGGAGCAGCGTCTCGCCGTGCCAGGCTATGCCGTGTATGCGCAGACAAAAAATGATGTCTATGAGAACGCCGCAAAAACATTGACATTCAATCTTGAGGCAACCATCACGAATGGCAAAAATAATAGCCCAGAACTTGCGTTGCCGGTTGCAGAAAAAGGTATTTACTTGGTGAAATTTGAACCTAAAGACGTACCAAATGCCCTCACCTCATGGTCGCTCGTTCAGGTGACTGATACGGCGGCTTATAGCGTTGTTGATCGCGACGGTATCTATGTCTGGGCGGTTAATGCATCCACAAATAAACCATTGTCGAATCTCGTGATTCAAAAAGGCAATGAGCGTCTCTCAACCGATGCGACCGGTGTTGCGCGTTTATCGACGCCATCATCGTTCTCTTCGACGTCGAGTGATATGGGTGAATCAAGACCTTTTGTCTTATTGACCTTAGGCGAAGGTAAAGAGGCTTCGGTGCTCGCTGTTCAGCAGAGTTACTACACCTATCTCAACTTCATTCGCCCGGGTTACCCAACGACCGTACATAATCGCACCATGGGCTTCATTCGTGCTGAGCGTAGCCTCTACCGTACCAATGACAGCATGACCGTCTTTGGCTTGGCTCGCGATCGTGATGCAAAATCCGGTTTGAATGAGGTCAGTCTGCGTATCACGAAAGGTGCTCAATTATTCGACTTGCGTACGGGTGCATTAAAAATCTATCAAGAAGTAAAAGCGACCCCTGATTCAACCGGTAGATTTACTGCTGAATTGAAGTGGAATGATCTTGCTCCTGGTTACTACAGTCTAGAGACAGTACGTGATGGGGCTGAAGTTATTGCATCCCAGGGTTTTGAAGTGCGCGAATATATCAAGCCAACCTATTCGATTGAAGTCATGCCAGAGCGTGACAGTTATTTCATGGGTGAAACGGTCGTTGCACCAGTTCGCGTGAGATTCTTTGACGGCACGCCGATGGCAAATGCTTCGTTTAATGTGGACGTAGAATCGAATAGTTTGTCGTATCACGGCCAAATTAGAACAGATATCAACGGTAATGCAACGATCCGCATGGATACGGCCAAGACTCCTTGTGAGGCACTTGCGTCACGCATGAACCAATACTGCTACCAAACCGACACGCCAACCGTCTTTATTCGTCCGACGGTAGGCGAAGAGGCAGAACAAGAGACCTACTTCAACGTCAATCTTTATCGCTCTCGTATCGGTATCGATATGGACATCAAGGCAAGTAATGGCACCGAAAATCGCTCAGCGAGCGGTACCATTACCCTTTGGAACCAAGACTTGATGGCTGCCGACCTCGGTCGCGGTAACCGCGTCTCACAGGTCGTTAAAGTCACCACATATCCAAAGTACTGGGTAAAACGTGAGACCGGGTTCTACTATAACTCGATCACTAAATTGAACGAGCCTACCTATACCTACGACGAGATGAGCGACGAGCCGATTGTCCAAGAAGTCCGCACGGACGCTTCGGGTACGGCGAACATTCGCTTCGACATGAAAGAAGACCGACAATACTTTGTGTATGCTGAAGTAGCAGACGCTCAGGGTCAGGTCGCGCGTATTGATCGCTATGTCTCGTATTATTATGGCTACGCGAACAACGATCGCACCTCAGAAGCATATCCAGAATTGCGTTTGTCATCGCCAAAACGCCAGTACATGTTGAATGGCACCATGCAGGATGCTGGCTATGAGGCAAATGAAGAAATCACTGCAACCTACATGCTCGGTGAGAGCGTCCTCGATACCAGCAAAACGCCAGGCATCTTTTATGTGCTCGCGAGCCGCGGTATTATTAAGGCAACGGCCCAATCAGCCGCTGAATTGAAATTCAGATTCGAAGATCGTTTGATGCCAAATGCCCAGATCATCGCCGTCACCTATCGCAATGGCCTGTTTGAGACCGTTCGCGGTGCCGTGACCTTTGCATCGATCAATAACGAACTCGAATTCGATATTAAAGCGCAGAACGAATCCTACGCTCCAGGCGCAACCGTTGGTGTTGAAGTAACAGCAAAGCGTAAAACAACGGGTGAGCCTGTTGGGGATGTCCTGATGAGCTACGCTGCCGTTGATCGCGCCTTGCTTGCTCTTGGTGGAGGTTCATTTATCAATCCGCTTCAGCAAATGTATGGATGGGTCCCGGATGAAATCTTGGTTGAGGCGATGACGCACTCATCAAATTTTGGCGGCCCAGGTGGCGCTGAGATGGGCGGCGGCGGCTCAATGCTCGCCAAGTCTGATATCCGCACTAATCTTAAGGATGTCGCTATCGCCGGTACCGTCCGCACAGACGGTAATGGCAAAGCGCTCATCACCTTTACGGCTCCTGATAATCTCACCACATGGCAAGTTGATGTCGCAGGCGTGAGTGATCGTCTTGTTGGTGGTTTAAGCTCAGGTGAAGTCCGTGTCACAAAACCTATTTTTGTGGATGTCGTGATGCCATCAACCGTTCTCTTGTCTGATAAGCCGACGATGAAACTCCGCGCCTTTGGCACGGGTCTCGCTGAAGGCGATGAGGTGACCTTCGAAATCGATGCGCCATCCCTCAATATCAATAAGCAACAGTTCAAGGCAAAAGCCGGCCAGCCAATGACCTTTGCGATCGAGAATAATACGATCGGTACGCATAAGTTCACCATTGGCGTGATCACGGCCAAAGGCTCGGATGGTATTCAGCGCACGCTCAATATCGTCGAATCACATGCTCGCCGTCTTGAATTACAAAACGTCGAAGCAGCGCCTGGTAAAAGTCTTCCTGAAGCAGACGCGCCAGAAACGGTCGTCACCTTTGTTGCAGGTGGACGTGGTTCGTATCTCAGCCAAGTCTATGAACTTGCTTGGGGAGATTATCCTCGCGCAGACGCGGTGATCGCGCAGCGTTTGGCCAACCGTTGGCTCAAAGACTACTTTGGCCGTAACGAAGTATTGGCAGATGACGCCGCGCTTCAAGCTGCGTTTACCGACTATATCGACTATTCAGGGGCTATTCGTCTTAAGCAATATGGCTCAGCCGATATTGAATTGACGAGCGAAATTGCGGCAACCGCTCCAGAATTGCTCGATAGCAAATCCATGGCGCATGCGCTTTGGACAACGCTCGACAATAAAGCGTCTTCACGTGTCGTACAGGTAAGTGCTCTCGCGGGTTTGGCAGCGCTCGGTGAACCTGTTCTCAACGAACTCGACCGCATGGCGGTCGTTACCGACCTAACGGTTCAAGAACGTCTCGTTCTTGCTCGTGGCATGGAGGCTGCTGGCAACCGCGAGTCTGCTCGTGTCTTGCTTGAACAGATTCTTGGTACGGCAACCGTCAACGATCAACTCATGTCGATCGAAGTCTCAAAAGAGAAGCGCGAGAATATTGAAGCAACGGCAGATGCTGCGGCATTGGCCATGCGCTTAGCGGATACGCGTGCAGAAAAATTGATGAACTACGTCAAAACGAATTGGTCAGATGATGCATTTCCAGTTCTTGCAAAAGCACGCTTCGTAAAAGCGGGTTTAGCAACGGCGGTCGATCGCGATATTCGTCTCATGTACAGCTTTGGTACTGATCAACACGAACTTGTCTTTAACGAAACACGTTCAGCGCACGAACTTGTCTTCACTCGCGAAGAATTGAAAAACTTCCGCGTGACGTCGGTGAATGGTCCGGTGGATATGTCATATGTGCGCCTTGTGCCAGGTCGCGCGGCTTCAACCCCGGGCCTCTCGATTAAGCGTAGCTACGCCATCGCGGACAATGCTCAAACAACAACCCCGTGGAAAGAAGGCGATCGTATCAAGATCACCCTCGAAGCAAGTTGGGACGCAAATGCGCAAGACGGTTGCTATACCGTTCGCGACTACCTCCCAGCGAATATGCGTGCGATCTTCAGCTGGGGTTACGATGGCCCGGATAATTATCCAGGCATGTCATATCTCGCTAAAGGCACCGCAACGAATGCAGACTTCATTGTCTGTAAAGATACGAAACCTGTCAAAATCGAATACACCGCTCGTATTATCGGTCGAGGCAGCTATGTTGCTGAAGCGCCAATGATGCAGCATCTCGATGCACCGTCCATCTCAACCATGGGCACCAATGAACTCATTAGCGTTCAATAACCATGAACACCACGCAAAAAATTCGCGTGGGCACACTCGCCGCGGCCCTAGTGGTCGCGGCGTTTGTGTTTAGCCCGCGTTCGAAACAGCCTGTAACGAATAATTCTCCTGTCGTGTCATTGCCGTATATTTTTGAATCCATTAATAACACGACAACTGGGACAATTATTCTGACCGAGCCCTTCGTCGGTGCGTCTACAGTCAAACGTGCTTTTGCGAGCGCTTCGACACCGATCGGGTGTCCCTCTTATCGCGCAGGGATAGTCAATCATCATGCGCTGGCTGCTGACCTGTTAGCACAGTCTGCAAGAACGCTTAAAGCGTGTCGCCCTGATATTGAGACTCTGGTCATCATTGCGCCGGATCATTTTTATCGTGGCGCACAAGCTCTTAGTACTGCTGCTCCACGCTATCGCACAGACACGGCACTCGTCGAAACTGACCAAATATTGCAATCAGATTTTTTAGCTACCGTACCAAATGTCGGTTGGCAAGAAGATGTCTTCGCAAAAGAGCATGGTATCGCTGCGCTCGTGCCATTTTATACGCACGAGTTTCCTGACATGGCGATTGTGCCTATCACGGTTAAAGGACGCGTGAATGAATCCGAAGCGCAGGCGTTAACAGAGTGGCTGCAAAAAACGCTTAAGCGTCCAAAGACCTTTGTGCTTGTCTCGGCGGATATGTCGCATTACCTGTCCAAAGAAGAAGCGCTCGCCAATGACGAAATCACGCTGCGTGCACTCGCTGATGGTGACGCGGAGTTTTTCGCCTCAGCGTCAGATGACTTTATTGATAGCGGTGTACAAGTCTCGATCATGTTAAAGGCATTAGAAAAAACACGTTGGCAACTCTTAGGACAAAAAATCTCAACCGATTATACAAAAGATCGTGATAATACAACGACCTACATTGTCGGATTTTGGGAATAAAATTCGCCCGCTTCAGAAATCCTGAAGCGGGCGTTTTTTGTCCCAGTGGGGACGAGTCGTGAGCTTATGCTTGTGGCAGATACACGAACTTGACTTTTACATTGTCGAGTTCGTTTATTAGCGAAGGAGCGATCTCGAGGCGCTTGATTTTGAACTGAAAACGATGATGTGTTTGTGACCGTTGAAACCTGGCGATAACAGGGTCATCCGTGATGCCGACAACCGATATCTGACCCGTTGTAGAGGTGTTTTTGCGCCACTTATGAATCTGAGCGAGAAAATTATCCCAAGACTCAGACTCTTCGAGCAACCGAACCTGCATCGCGACGGGTAGATTCGCGTATTTTTGCGTGAGGGTATGGTAGACCGAATAGCCGATACCAAGCTTCACATGCTCGGTGTCTTTGTACAGCGAATCGCTTTCACGAATTTCAGTACAGACCATCTCTGCAAAGATCCAGAGCGGAAAAGGCTGACACGGCAATTTGCAATCATGGCGCAGAAACGCGAGCACCTCAGGTGTCGGATACGCGATCTCGAGATCGAATGGAAGCGCGGCTTGCATTCGTGCAGAGAGGGCCGTTATTTCAGCTTCTGATTGGGGTCCGTTCAGGGACTCTGCCTTGTAGGTGGTGATATTCGCATCATACCCAGGGACAGTCTCGTCTGCCTTCAATGGCACAAGTCGTAACACGAGATCTAGTTTTGGCACAAAAGCATGAATCGCATCCTCACGTGTCGCATGCGAAGTTCTTTTGCCCTGGATGATGAGCATCGTTGGTGTTTGAAAGACTTGATTGGCGCGCAAAAAGTTATTCGCCGTCCGTACCATGCGCGATGAAAGATCGTTTTTGATCTCAGCCAAGCCTCGTTCGATTGCCATATTCAAAAGGCTATCGGGGCTGAGGTTGAACGGGCCATCATTTCGGTACGGATAAAGCGCTCGAAGCTTTTTGCTAGCATCGGCAAGCTCGATAAGTCGATCGTGATATTGTGACGCGATACTCTGATCAAGTTTCTGTTGCATCTCACTCATGACGGTATCCTTGTTTTAGGTGCAAGACACGGTAGACGTAACATTAAAATAATCATTTGTCAATGAAAACACCCCAATCTTGTCTTGGGGTGTCTGTGTTTCGCTCAGAGAGAGTGAAGATCTTTTAGGGCGTTTTGGTGGCGTGCAGAGCCGGGTTGAGGTGGCTCTTGTTCTTGTTGTGGCGCAGCTCGATGCGGCCGTTCTCGCTATTGCGAATGAGGAGCATGTCGCTCTTGCCCGAGAGCTCGCTGGCCTTGACCGTGCGCCCTTCGGCGACGTCGAAGATCTTGCACTTGGCCGTCACATAGAGCCCGGCTTCGACGGTGCAGCGGTCACCGAGCGAGATCCCGACGCCACTATTGGCGCCGAGTAGGCAGTGCTCCCCGATGGTGATGACTTCGTTGCCACCGCCCGAGAGCGTGCCCATGATCGACGCACCGCCGCCGATGTCGGAGTTCTTGCGAACAAAGACACCGGCTGAGATGCGTCCTTCGACCATGGCTGGGCCTTCGGTACCTGCATTGAAATTGACGAAGCCTTCGTGCATGACCGTCGTGCCCTCGCCGAGATAGGCGCCCAGTCGCACACGCGATGCGTCCGCGATGCGCACCCCGCTCGGGATCACGTAGTCGGTCATGGCGGGGAACTTATCCACGCCATAGACGCGAATGGGTGCGCCATGAGCGATCTTGTCGTTGGCGACATTCGGCAACATGGGTCCGCGGCTCGTCCAGGCGACATTCGGCAAGACACCAAAGATACCATCGAGCTTGATGCCGTGAGGCTTCACCTTGCGGGTACTCAAGAGATAGAGACGCAGATAGGCGTCTTGAACGCTCTTGGGTCCCTCGCTGTCGTGACCGATGAAGGTCACGACCGGCTGTCGTCTCGTATTCGCGAGAACATCGATAGCACCTTCGTTCTGCATCAAGAGCTCGAGCGTGGTTGTCGCTGCTCGGATATTGAGATGCGTCTTGCCATCGTCCTTGAACGGGGCGAAGCGCATCAGAACGATACGCGCGAGTTGATTGGCGTCGAGATTGTAAGTCGCACTGCCGTCGAGGTGGCCAACAGCGTCCGCAAAGACAGCTGCCGAGCCGGCATTCTCGAGCGCGCCGTCCAAGGTCATGTTGACCGTGGGGTAGCGCGTGTCGAGCACGGTGCCGTCGTGAGCAATGGTTGACCAGCCGATCGCGAAAGCGAGTGGTGCGCGGTACCCTTCTCGAGCTTGGACACTGGTGACGAAGTTCTTGAATTCGTCGACGTTCTTAAGATAGTCGGGATGATGCGGCGGTTCGTGCGTCATGACTTGCCTCTGCGGTTGTGGTGGTGAATGTGCGTCAAACGTGGTGATGATTAGCAATAAAAGGCTAAAACGTCAATGGTGTTTGCTTGATGAAATCCCCAAAAGCCTATACGCTCAGGCCACGTTAAAACGCGCCCATAGCTTAACGGATAAAGTCCCGGTCTTCGGAACCGGTCATGGGGGTTCGATTCCCTCTGGGCGTACCATAAAATACCTCGACAGAACGTCGAGGTATTTTTGTTGCAAAATAAAACGCCCCGCATACGCCTGAGTGACAGGTGCGTGCGGGACGGGGGTCAGCGCTTCGAGGGAGATGAACTCTCCTTCTTCTCGAACGTATGATGAAATGGAGGAAGATCCAAAAGATCAGGATGGTTGGTGATCGTCGCTACGACGATGGTTTTTTCTTTTTGGACTTCGATTTGGTACGTAAGCCAATCGGGATTGGGCATGTCTCGATTGATCAGTTCTTCGATCAGCCTCTCCACCTCGCGCTTGACGATCTTCTTGGGATTGTCGCTCACCGCATTCGGCTTGGCAGTCACGGTAGTATTTGTCGCGGCTTTGGGCTTCGGGCCTGCCTTCCAGTTACTCCGACAATCCGGGCAATAGCTGCGCGGTCCCATGAAGCCGACGTCCCGGAAATGCAGCTTGCCACATGTTGCATCGGCGCAAGGCTCTTCCTTTCGAGCCTGAGGCTTCGGAGGCGATATGAATGCCGGTGCTCGATGCGATGATTGTGGGAAGATTTGCGAGGGTGCAGGTGGTGCCACGATGGCGACCGGTGCAGGCTGACTCTTCTTGAGACAGGCTTCGCAATGCACTTGACCCGTCTTCATCGGCACGAAGACCTCAGAGCATTCATCCCCCATACATGCCGTGAGCTTACTCGACACGGCCTCGAGCTCAGCGGCTCGTTTTTCGGCCATGTCGGCTTCTTGTTGAAGTCGCTCGAGAAGGCGCTTTTTGTCGCGTTCTGCTCGCTTAGCTTCGTAGATCGCTTCGCTTTTGGCATTGGCGGCAGTGATGCGCGCTTGAGCTTCGGCGATGCGGTCTTCTAGAGTAGGCGATTGAATATTGGGTGGACCGTTGTTGTCCATGCGTTCACCTTCAGTAGGCCCTGGGGGGAGAGAGGCTCGCAACCTTGCGATCCTGTCATCGATAGCGAGATGTGCTTGTGCTGTTTGGCCCATTGTTTTTCTGCAGAAACCTGCAGCTCCTTTTTGAGGTGCGTATCGAAGCTACGCGAATTATAAAAAAATGTCAATACGAAACCCCCGCTTGTGACGGGGGTCTCAGTAGTAGTGGTTGAAGGGAGGGCTACTTCTTGCCCTTCTTCTTGCTGCCGTGAGCGTTCAGAGGCGTCTCACCGCGCTTGCCCACCGCGGGCAGCATCGGGAGCATCGCGATGCGATCCTCCTGCTGCTTCTTGCGGCGCTCATTGGCCGCCTTCTTGGCGGCCTTGCCCTCGGCCGTCTTGGGGCCCAGCGGCGAGGGCTTGGCCACGGGCTGGGCGGCCTTGGCGGCCGCTTCGGCGCGCTTGGCATCCCGCTCGGCGCAGCGAGCCTTGTAGGCATCGATGCAGCCAGGGCAGTAGCTGCGCTCACCCTTGAAGTTGGGCGAGCGCAGGTGGAGCTGACCGCACTCCACATTGGAGCACAGCACGCCGTGCTCCTTGAGGTACTCGAGCCGCTTGATCTCGGCCTTGATGGCCTTGATCTCAGCAGCCTCGGCAGCCTCCTTGGCAGCTTCGGCAACACGTGCCTCTCGGCGAGTATTCTCGCAGGTGGGGCACCACTTGAACGTGGGCCGCTCGGGTGCGAAGAGCTTGCTGCAGTCGCAGCAGGTCTTCTTATTCGCCTCGACGGCGCACTTGGCGCACCTGACCAGCTCGACGCTGATCTGTTCGGTGCAGGCGACGCCATGGGCGCCCTTGCACGTGTGCATCTTGACCGCCGCTTTGGCGATCTGGGCGACCACCGTCACCTCGTCACGCTTCTGCATGAGCAGAGCGCGCAGGGCGGCCAGCTCGTTGGTCTTGTGGGGCATGTTCATTACAGCACCTCCTAAAGTTCGAATCATCCGAGAGCCCGAAAAAGTCGGGGTCGGTGACAACGTGGTGTAGAATAGCAAAAGTCACCGATTTTGTCAATCGGTGACTTTACACGGCTCTATTTCCCTCAGTCGCCCTTCTTTCCCAAAGAAGGGGCAGGGGATGATTCTGGGCCTGCTTCTTTTGGTGCCTCTCTCGTGCGTCTGGCGCGCCAATTCTTGGCTTCGAGGCCGGCTTCAGCAGCGGCGACCTGAGCTTCTTGTTTAGAGGTTCCTTTACCAACAGCAACAAGATCTTTATCCAAGAAGACACCGATGGTGAATTCTTTTAAATGATCTGGTCCAACTTCTTCAAGAACTTTATACGTGGGCGTGATACCAAGAAGTTCTTGTGAGGTTTCTTGAAATTTACTTTTCGGGTCCACATAAAGCTCAAAAGCGAGAATATCTTTGAGCTCGGTAAGAATGCAGCTTTGGATAAACTTTTCTGCCGCCGTCGTTCCGCCGTCTAAATACACGGCGCCGATAATGGCCTCGATGGCATTCGCGAGAATATACATGCGGGCTTTGCCATCTTTGTCGCGCGCTTCGCCTTTAGACATCAAAATATATTCTTCAAATTCAAGCGTGCGTGCGATGCCGGCAAGCGTTTTGGCATTCACTAAAGCGGCTCGCCAATTCGTGAGATCACCTTCGTCATTCGCATAGGTCTTAAAAAGATACTCGGTGACGATGAGCTCAAGCACAGCATCGCCAAGAAATTCGAGGCGTTCGTTATGGGGAAACGGGTGATCGGTATTTTCGTTCAAATACGAACGATGGGTGAGGGCCTGCAGGAGGAACGAGCGGTCATGAAAGGTGTGTACCAATCGTTCTTCCAGCGGGTGATACTCGCGGTCTTGCGAGTACACTGCGATGT
>ERZ724527.924-NODE-924-length-13924-cov-3.415026_pt1 | contig 13924 bp, 12 predicted proteins | sample MGYA00376060_ERZ724527 | MGnify/ENA primary metagenome ERZ724527 (study PRJEB28724, sample SAMN07190886) | activated sludge metagenome | isolation source: activated sludge of sewage treatment plant in Hong Hong | place: USA: Christiansburg, Virginia | collected...
ATTGAGTCAACGGTTGGCAAACCAGATTGCCGCCGGTGAAGTAGTAGAGCGCCCAGCCTCAATTGTGAAGGAGCTGCTGGAAAACAGTATTGATGCCGGCTCCAGCAGAATTGATATTGATATTGAACAGGGCGGGGTTAAAACCATTCGTGTTCGCGATGACGGCAGTGGTATTGAGCAAGACGATATGCCGCTCGCATTGTCACGCCATGCTACGAGCAAAATTCACGAACTGGATGATCTGGAATCTGTAGCGACACTCGGTTTTCGCGGCGAAGCATTGGCGAGTATGGCATCGGTATCGCGTCTCACTATCACATCCAACACGCAAGATGGTGCAGCGGGTTGGCAAGCGCAGGCGGAAGGGCAGGAAATGGTGGCCGAAGTTTTGCCGGCAGCGCATCAACGCGGCACAACCGTTGAAGTACGCGATCTTTTTTTTAATACACCAGCTCGCAGAAAATTTTTACGCAGTGAAAAAACTGAATTTCAGCGTATTGATGACATGCTGAAAAAATTGGCTTTATCGCGTTTTGATGTGGCGTTTCACTGGCGTCACAACCAGCGAACCGTGCAGCAATTGCGCGAGGCGCATACGCAAGCGGAACAGGAGCGGCGCGTTGCAACCTTGTGTGGCCCGGCTTTTATGCAGCAAGCAGTTTTTGTTGATATTGAACATGCCGATTTGCGTTTGCACGGTTGGATTGCGCAGCCAGCATTTTCACGCAGTCAGTCAGATTTACAATATTTTTACGTCAATGGTCGTGCAATTCGTGACAAATTGGTCACGCACGCTATTCGTCTGGCATTTCAGGATGTACTGCATCACAGCCGTCATCCGGCATATGTGTTGTATCTGGATATTGATCCTGCCAGTGTTGATGTGAATGTGCACCCTACCAAACATGAAGTGCGGTTTCGTGATTCGCGCCGCATACACGATTTTGTATTTCGTTCTCTGGCGCGTGCGTTAGCAGATTTGCGCCCGGATGATGCGCCTGCTGTGTTGCCTGATACATTATCGGCATTTTCTTTGCCGACGACGATCAGTTACCAGAATACGATTTCGCTGGCAGAAAACCCGCACAGCGATATTCGTGAAGCATCTGTTTGTAGTTCATCTGGGCAATACGGTTCTTCTGAACGATATAGTGAGTTGTATACGCCTTCTGCGGTCAGTGCTGCGCGTATTGATAGTGCAACTACTTCAGTAATGGACGCGCCATCAACAACAGAGATTCCGCCATTGGGTTATGCGCTGGCGCAATTAAAAGGCATTTATATTCTGGCGGAAAATGCGCAAGGTCTTGTATTAGTGGATATGCATGCTGCGCACGAACGCATTACCTACGAACGATTAAAAACGGCGCATGACAATAACAGCATGGCGCGCCAGCCTTTATTGGTTCCGCAATCAGTTGCAGTAAGTGAACGCGAAGCGGACGCTGCAGAAGAGTACCGCGAATTATTTGAACAACTGGGATTAATTGTTGATCGTGTTGCGCCGGAATCATTGTTGATTCGTCAGGTGCCTGTGTTGCTCGCGAACGGTAACAGCGAACAATTGTTACGTGATGTCTTGTCAGATTTATCTGAACATGGATCGAGTGCGCGCATTCGCGAATCAGTGAATGAGGTTTTATCGACAATGGCGTGTCACGGTTCTATTCGCGCGAATCGTCGATTAACCATTCCTGAAATGAATGGTTTGCTGCGCGATATGGAAATTACCGAGAGAAGCGGGCAGTGCAATCATGGCAGGCCAACCTGGGTGCAAGTCAGTCTTGCAGAGCTGGATAAGTGGTTTATGCGCGGGCACTGATTATTCTGAGTGCGGTTTTTATTTAATCCAGCGCCAGGTATTCAGTGACTCCAACCTTTTCTGTATAGCATCACGCGTTACTGGATCTTTTTCTGCGTAGTCTTTCAGTGCAGCGGTTTGTTGCTGCAGATGATTTTCGATAGTGCTAGCGCGCAAAATTTTTCCAGTATCCTCTGTGCCATCTATAAAAATATGTTTTTGTATTAAATCGCCGAACGCTGGCTTGGCGTGAGCTGGATCCCAGAACCATTGCAGGCCATTTTTAGGCGCAGGCAATCGAGGGTCCTCCGGTAACCATTCGGTTGTCAGATCATTCACTAAGGCAAAATCCCAGACAGGTTTTGGCGGTTGGTGGTAGTAAGCGGCAACTTGTTCATTTATCAATGCCAACTGTTTTTTCCAATCGAGAAAAGCAGGCCACAAACCGATGCCATCCAGACCGAGCAGCATGTGTACATGAATGGGTGAAATGACAAAACGGATGTCGAGATTGTTACGGTAAACATAATCAAGCAGGGCGCGGTAATCGTCGTAGGTTGATTCGCCCTCCGCATTCTTGACGGTGGTATAGGTGGCATTGGGGCCATTTAACCAGAAGCTGTTTTTCCGGAAGTAATTGTTTTCAAACGAATCAAATATTTTATAGATAGCGGCATTGTCTTTGACGACGGCGTTGTGTGGTGCCAGCGCGGTCATGCCGTTGTCTTCATGTGAAGGTGCGGAATGTTTTTTACTGTCCTTGATGGTGCTGCGGCTTTTTTCCAACACATCGGCAGAGAAAAGCAGGTTGGCATAAGTGCGCAGCACATAAATGTCAGGCTTTTTATTGCCGGCTGGATCAACTGCGAAATAATCTTCTGAAAAATCCTCGACTGTGCCCATAAAGGCAGAGAACATAAAAAAATCCAGACCTATCAATCCTTGCTTCAGCGGCGTCACCGCATTGGCATGTTGCAAGTTGCGCAGCATTTCATGGAGTGATACGCCAGGCATGGCCATGTTGTATACCTGCATGCCGGGCCAGGCAGCAGGCAGTGGATTCATGCTCTCCTCGATACGTGAGCTGCCGAGCATCAAGCCGTCGATAGAGCGGTTCTTGACCAGAAAATTTTTGTAGATACGCACGTTCTCAATGAAGTGCACGTCGGTATAACCTGCGATAGGTTTTACGGGAAAAACATTAAAAGGATTGACGATAAAATTAAAAGCAGCTATGCCAGTTGCCGCAGAAAAAAATCCGCCAATCAGCCATGTATTAAATGTTTTTTCTCTTATTGAAAAACATTTTATTTTTCTTAAAAAATAATTCATAGCATCAAAACCGGAAGTAAAGAAATTCACTGAGTTGCGTCAGATGTGCAAAACAGTAAATAAGAACAAAGGCGCAGACCGACAATGTGAGAATATTGGGGCGGAATGCCAATCGGGATTGTTCTGTAACTGGTGTAACCGTGACGTTGTAATCACGCAGCAGGGTTTGTGAGTTTGGTAGAAACCAGATAATCAGCAGCGGCCACACAATCTGACCGACCTGTTTCCAGCCTTTAAACAGATTGTCATCAAATACGAGGCCGTGTTGCGCCAGCCACGCTGAAAAACCTCCCCATTGGCTTGCATATTTGATAGGCAAGGTAACGCCATTAAATCCGGCCATGCCTTTGAGTATCTGTAACGCGCCCTCTGCGCTGCCTGCGCGAAAGAATACCCAGGACACCACAACGGCTAAAAAAGTAATAGTGCCGTACAACAATGTACGTAATGTTTCTGGCAAAACACTTTTGCGATTTTTACAAAATGCACGCCAGGCATGATTCACGCACAAGTAAAGACCGTGCATTGCGCCCCAGATAATAAATGTCCAGCCTGCGCCGTGCCATAAACCGCCGAGCAACATCGTCAGCAAGAGATTGATATAGCGTCGGAGTGTTCCTTTTCGATTTCCGCCGAGGCCGATGTAAAGATAATCACGCAAAAAACGTGAGAGTGTCATGTGCCAGCGTTGCCAGAAATCAATGATGCTGGTGGATTTATAGGGTGAATTAAAATTGATAGGAAGGCTGATTCCGAATAATAACGATATGCCCAATGCCATATCCACGTAACCACTGAAATCAAAATATAACTGGATTGTATAGGCAAGGACGCCGCCCCACGCTTCAAAAAAAGTGAGTGATGCGCCATTGTCCGCTGCTGTAAAAACAGGCCCGACGTACACCATCACACGATCTGCAATCAGGATTTTTTTCGCAAGCCCGATTGTAAACAACACAAGCCCCGCTGTGATATTTCGTGCCGTTATTTGCTCGACAGCGTTGTTGGCGAACTGCGGCATCATTTCTTTGTGATGAATAATCGGGCCGGCAATCAGATGAGGAAAGTAAGTAACAAACAAAAAATAATCAGTAATGCGGTATTCACGCACTTCGCCACGGTAGACATCTACCAGATAGGCAATTTGGGTGAACGTAAAAAAAGAAATGCCGAGTGGCAGAATGATATTGTGTAAGCTCCAGTCTAGTCCGACTAATTCATTAATATTGGTAATAAAAAAATCGGTGTATTTGTAATAGCCCAGCAACGCTAGATTTGAAGTGACACTGAGCGCGAGCAAGATTTTTGATCGATATTTTCCGGAGAGCAATAAGCCGAAACTGTAGTTAACCAGAATCGAGCTGATCATCAACCATAAATAAGCCGGGTTCCACCAGCCGTAAAAAAACAAGGAGCAGAGTGCCAGCCAAGTAATTGCGGCGCGTTGGTTTATCAGTCGGCTGATGCTGTAGTAGCTGCCAAGGCATATTGGCAAAAACATCAGCAGGAATTCATAGGAGTTGAATAGCACGAGAACCCTTGGTCAGTTGCTTATCGTATTAAAGATCGGGATTATAAAGGTATGGTCATAATGGGGGTAGTCGCGGTAAAGTTGGGGTGAGAACAAAAATAAAACGGACGGAGTTGTTATGAGTAGTAAAGATAAACCCCGCAAGGGAGAAGAGGGTCCGCTGCCGCAGCGGCGTTCACGCACATTCTACAAAGGCGGTGGTTGGTATTTCATGACCCGCGAGCATATCGATGTGGGGCCTTTTTCCAGTCAGGAATTGGCGGAGATCGGTGTGCAGGATTACGCAGGATTTTCGATGGACGCAGATCGAGCCAATCATGATGCCGCTGAAATCGTGCATGACGAAAGTGGTTTGTGACAATTAGTTTTCCGCAAATCCGCTATTTTTTCTGTAAATCATCGAGCCCGATATCGCCTTCACGTTTCAAATTGAATGTAGAGGGCCAGCCGTGAGCAAGATCGATTTTTGTATTCAACGTGTAGTCAAAACGGTTTTGCGGTTTTTTCTGTATTTTGTGTAGCAAGCGCACAGCTTGAATCACATTGGCTGAACCCTGCACGGTAAATTCTGTGGTGCTGTAAGGCTTGATTACAGGCACCTCACCGCTCACTCCCTGAATAAACTCAATACCGGCAATTTCAAACTGGAAGCTGATGCCCTTTACTTCCAGTTCCAGATCGTTGGGATTCGTTAATTGCAAACGCAAGGCAAAACGCTGCTCCAGAAAATTATCGCTGTTTACACGCGTGAAACGCACTACTTTTATATCCGGATTAACCAGGTCTTGTCGCATCCAGCTGCAACTTTGCAAAGCAAGCATAAGGATGCAGGCAAGTGTTATTTTGATGGTGTAATTCACAAATATACCTTCGTTCATTCATTCATTCTTTCTTTAATCTTTTAAATTGCATGCAGCCTGTTGTGCATCTTGCAAGCGATCAAATGGCATATCAATTGTTTCTGCTAATACCGTGTTATAGAACTGCGGTATGCCAAGAATAGTAGGCCAACTATCTTTCCCTTGATCATTCTGACCAATCCATGTGGGCGCAGACCAATCAGCATTGATTTCTTGCGGATTGGGTGTTTGCCAATCCAGTAATTTTTCATTGCCGGCATACAATTTTACATACGCGGTATTTTGGCCTTCATGCAAACGAGAACGAGTGTACCAACTGCTCAATACAATAGGCACGCATTGATTGGGCCGTTTTTTTTCCAGTATTTTTTTGGATAAAGGTGCGCTGGTCATTCGGTCATTGCCGATCTGCACAGTGAAGGTATTGTCTGCGTTATAAACCAGTGACCAGATATTTTTTTGTGATATCAGATAGAGCGGTTCAGAAAAAGGTTTATTGGGTATCACTGCGCCAATGGCAACGCTAAATGCGCCGTAGCCCGGTGTGCGGCGAAAATCATCACCACTAATGCGCGCCTGCCCTTGTTTTGTTGTCGCTGTATATTGCAGTGCCAGTTTTGTTTTGTCATTACGCCAGTCGTTATATTCCTGTTCCATTTTTTTGGATTGCATCGGGAATTTACGGATAACATTGGTAGCGCCCGTTGCATCGGTGTTGAGCGCATACAATTCATTGGGTGAAGCGCGCCATTGCCCGTCTGACGATAATACGCTGTAGTTGAATAACCCGAAGCTGCCTATTTCATGTATCAGTGTGCGCGGCAATAATTTTTCTCCTGCTAGCAATGTTTGCAAATCCTGACCGTCGATATTTTTCCCTACAGAAATGCCAGCGGCTTGTAGAAGTGTCGGGTAAATATCCTGAATAGCCACCACATCATCAAATTGTTTGCCGGCAGCGCGTTTGTCTGGCCAGCGGATAATTAACGGCGTGCGCAAACTGCCCTCGCGGAATTCACCTTTTACGCCAGCATACGGTGAATTATTGCTCATCATCTGATTCGTGCCGCCGTTGTCGGACACAACTACGATCAGCGTGTTGTCGAGTTGCTTGCTATCACGCAATGCCTGCACTGCTTTGCCGATTTCTGCATCGGCTTGTGCTAACAATGCGCGATATTTCCCTTCAGGTGTGTCGGGGAACTTCTTCAGAAAATCTTCCGATGCTGTGCTGGGGTGATGTGGCGCAAACAACCAGTAGTTGATAAACCACGGCTGATTTCTTCTGGAATTTTTTATGGTATCGACAACATGCGTAGCGAGAATATCTTCAAGGTGACCGTGATATTGTTGTAATGGCGTGCTGTCACTTTGTAACCATGGGTCAATGTAGGTCGGACGTTTAGTAAAGTCGCCATTTTTATCTGGCCCTTTGAGTTGAAACTGGTTGAGAAAACCGAACCAGTGATCAAAACCTTGTTTGTCCGGCCATGCATCGCGCACTGCATCACCGAGATGCCATTTTCCGATATGTGTCGTTTTATAGCCTGCAGTTTTTAATGCTTCCGGCAGTGTGATAATTTCTGGTGAGATGCCGCGAAAATCAGGGTTCTGCGCTACGCGTGCCGATTCGCGCCCGGTCAGCAATGCAAGACGAGCCGGGCGGCAAGTGCTATCAGCATAATGGCGCGTAAAACGCACACCTTCATTCGCAATCTGTTTGATATTCGGTGTGGGTGCGTCGTCGCGACCAAAACCGGCTACATCACTGTAACCGGCGTCATCCAGCACAATCAGCAGAATATTGGGCTTGCTGTTTGCGGCTTGTGTTTGCAGCGCAGATAATAAAAAAATTGCAATGAACAACTTACGCATCGGAATCTTATTCATTTTTCAAATCTGTTCATTTTTTAGCGCCAGCGCGCGGCGATACAATTCACGCTTGGGAGTTCCGGTAATTTGTGCGGCAAGTGCAGATGCTTGCTTGACCGGCAGTTCAGCCAGCAGAATTTGTAACACGCGTTCACTTTCCACGTCATCAATAATTTTTTCTGAATCGCCGGCAACGACTAAAACAATTTCGCCGCGCTCTTCCACGCGTTTTTCATCAATGGCGCGTTCCAGTTCAGCCAATGTTGTCAGCCACAAGGTTTCATAATGCTTGGTCAGTTCGCGCGCGAGACAGATTTCACGTTCGCCGCCCAATACAGCAGCCATATCGCGCACGGTGTCGGCTAGGCGGTGCGGCGCTTCGTAAAAAATCAGCGTGGCTGTTTCAGTTGATAATTTTTCCAGTGCTGTTTTGCGCGCTTGTTGTTTCGCTGGCAGAAAACCGTTGAACTGGAAACGGTCGGATGGCAAACCGGAACCGGCTAATGCTGCCATCGCCGCACATGGTCCAGGAATGCTTTCAACGCGAATACCGTGTTGATGCGCCAAGCGCACTAGCCGATAACCCGGGTCGGCAATCGCTGGCGTGCCGGCATCGGAAATCAACGCCACGCGTTTGTTTTGTTGTAGCAGATGCAGAATGCGTTCGGCGGCATCGCGCTCGTTGTGGTCGTGATACGGAATCATCGGTTTGCTGATATTAAAGTGCTGCAACAACTTGCCACTGTGGCGCGAATCCTCCACCGCAATCGCGTCCACCGATTGGAGAACCGTAACAGCGCGGGGTACCATGTCAGCCAGATTGCCTATGGGCGTGGCTACCAGATATAGAATTGCGGTGGACATGCCATAAACCGGAAAAGAAAAATGTCGCTCATTCTACATTCTCTACCTTGCCGTTTGTTTTTGCGTCGTGTGGCGCTGATGGTTGCTGTGGCTGTGTTACTCGCCAGTTGTGCAACGGTGGATGTCGCCCCTGTTGAAGACGCCAGCCAACCTGCTGATACCGTTTCAAGCGATCAGCTGCCTGTCGTTGTTTCCAAAGATGAAGCCTATGTCTTGCTGCAACAGGCAGAAGCCGCCGTGTCGCCGCAGCGCGAGTCCCTGTTATTGCAAGCGGGTAATGCCTATCAGCAGCAGGGCGATTACGGCCGCGTGGGGCGGGTGTTGCAGGAAATCAACGCCAGCACATTGAGCAATGAGTTGCTGGTGAATTACAGCCTGCTGTACGGGGATTGGGCGTTGGCGCAGCGTCACCTGGATGATGCCAGCCGTGTGCTGCTCAACCCCGCATTGCTGGAGATCAAGTCGGATGACGGATTGAATACCGCCAACGCCATTCATTTGCATGCCCTGCGCGCCAGGCTGTACGAGTTGCAACAGAAACCGTTGGATGCCCTGCACGAGTTGCTGGCAGAAAGCGCGCTAATGCAAGAATCAAAAGTGCCGGAAGAAACTCAACGTGAAGTGAACGAAGCGATCTGGCGTCAGCTCTCACAACTGCGCAATGAAGATTTCAGCGTGCTGGAATATGCCGATACCAGCAACAAGGCCGAGGAGCAATTGCTGGCCGGTTGGGTGGCGTTGGCGCGCGTCCAGCGCAATAACCCCGGTGATCTCGACAAGCAACTCACGGCGCTCAATGACTGGAAACGCAGTTACCCTGTGCATCCCGCCAACCGTTTTATGCCAGCGGATATGGCGATGTTGACGCAGGAGCAGAGCGAACGCCCTCGCCGTATTGCCTTGTTATTGCCGTTGACCGGCAAGCGCGCGCAGGCGGGGCAAGCGGTACGGGATGGTTTTATGACCCTGCACTACCAGCACCTTTCAGATAGTGGCGCTGCAGATTTACAGATTGATCTGGTGGATAGCAGTGCTACGCCGGATATTCTTGCCGCCTACAACAATGCCGTCGCACAAGGCGCGCAGCTGGTGATCGGCCCACTGGAACGCGAACAAGTGCAAGTGCTGGCTAACCAGCCAATGCTTGCGGTACCAACACTCGCACTGAACAACCCCACCAACAAAATCATTGCGCCCGCCGCCTTGTACCAGTTCAGCCTGAACCCGGAAGAGGAAGCGGTGCAGGTGGCAGACACCGCTTCCGCCAATCGTCTACGACGTGCGCTGGTGATTGCACCGCAAGGTGATCGCGGCGAACGTCTGCAGAAGGCGTTCACCACGCGCTGGCAGCAGGTCGGCGGAGAAATAGTCGGCCAAGTGCGTTATTCGCCCGGCACCGGCAATTACAGTGTACAGCTGGCAGATGCGCTTGGCATTGATCTCGCCAGCGGCAAGTTGCGCGCAGGCAAAACTTTGCCGGAGATGGTGTTTTTTGTCGGTAGCAGCAGCGATGCGGGAGCCATGATGGAGACACTCGTCCGCAACGGTGCAGAGCAAGTGCCGGTGTACGCCACCTCGCAAGTATTTGACGGGCAGCGTATGGATGCGCGCACCGATGGTCTGCGTCTTTGCCTCGCACCGTGGCAAGCGGGCGCTGGTCCATTGCGTACTGACGCCACGCCGCCGCCAGCCAGTGCCGACATGCTGTTTGCGATGGGCGCAGATGCGCAGATGCTCTATTCAAAATTGCCCATGATGCGCTCCAACCCTTCGCTGCACGTGCCGGGCAATACCGGTTACTTGAGCATGGATGGCGAACGCCGTGTGGTGCGTACGCTGGTGTGGGGCGTGCTGAAAGACGGGCAGCTACAAATTCAATCGGCTGGACGTTTCTGAGTGGCATCAGCAGGCATGCGAACCGGCAGCGCCGCGCCACGTGCGCGCGGCAATGTGGTGGAAGAAGCGAGCGAACGTTATTTGCAGCAGCAAGGTTTGCAAGCGATAGAGGGCAATTTTAATCGGCGCGGCGGTGAGATTGATCTGGTGATGCGTGACGGCGAAACGCTGGTATTTGTGGAAGTGCGTTTTCGCAAAAGCGATCGCTTCGGTACGCCGGCAGAAAGTATTACCGCGAGTAAAAAACGTAAATTATTACAAACCGCGCAATTGTATTTATTGGCGTATCCAGTGTGGCGTAATAAGCCTTGTCGCTTTGATGTGATAGCAGCGCGTCCCGGCGAAAGCGGTTTGCAGTTCGAGTGGATACAAAATGCCTTTGCCTGATCAGCACTTAGCGGCCAACACAATATTCCGCATTCCATTGGCTGTGAATGCGTTGCGCGCAGAAGGCGTAATTGCTTACCCGACAGAAGCTGTGTGGGGCGTGGGTTGTGATCCGTTTTGTGAAACAGCGGTTGAGCAATTGTTGCAAATGAAACAGCGTGACTGGCGCAAAGGTGTGATTCTTGTCGCTGCAAATATTGAACAGTTTGAAATGTATTTGCATGGTCTGGATGAAAAAACGCTGCAAACCTTGCGTGCAAGTTGGCCGGGGCCCAACACCTGGCTGGTACCAAACAATGGCGCAGCGCCGGACTGGATAACCGGCGGGCGTGACACACTGGCGCTGCGTGTTACTGCGCATCCTGTTGTTGCAGCATTGTGCAAACGTTTTGGTGGCGCGCTTGTTTCAACATCGGCAAATCCTGCGGGTAAATTGCCAGCGCGCAGCTTGCTGGATGTGCGGCGTTATTTTGGAAATCAACTGGATGCTGTTGTTCCCGGCGCGCTCGGTGGTTTAAAAAATCCTACGCAGATTCGCAATGTGATTAGCGGTGAAATTTGCCGTATAGCTTGAAATTTTTAACAGGTATCTGAATGAATATTGATGTAGCAGCAGTCAAACGCTATTTTCTTGATTTGCAAAATCGCATTTGCATTGGTCTTGAGCAGGAAGAAAGCAGTGCGCTTTTTGTAACGGACGAATGGCAGCGTGATGGTGTAGGTGCGGGCGGTGGAATTACGCGCGTACTGGAGAATGGTGACGTATTTGAAAAAGGCGGCGTGAATTTTTCGCATGTGCTGGGTGATGCCATGCCAGCATCCGCTACAGCGCACCGGCCTGAACTCGCAGGGCGCGCATTCGAGGCGATGGGCGTGTCATTGGTGATGCATCCAAATAATCCTTATGTGCCAACATCGCATGCCAATGTGCGTTTTTTTATTGCGCGCAAAGAGGGTGAGCCGGATGTGTGGTGGTTTGGCGGCGGTTACGATCTCACACCTTATTACGGTTTTGATGAAGATTGCCAGCATTGGCACCACACGGCAAAAGCGGCGTGTGATCCGTTTGGTGAATCAGTGTATGCCGATTACAAACGCTGGTGTGATGATTATTTTTATATCAAACACCGCAACGAACAGCGCGGTGCGGGCGGCCTGTTTTTTGATGATTTGAATAGCTGGGGCTTTGAAAAAAGTTTCGCCTTCATGCAAGCAATTGGCGACAGTTATTTGCCGGCATACCAGCCGATTGTCGCACGCAGAAAAAACCTGCCATACGGCGAACGCGAACGTGATTTCCAGTTGTATCGCCGTGGCCGTTATGTGGAGTACAACCTTGTTTATGATCGCGGCACACTTTTCGGGTTGCAAACTGGTGGCCGCACAGAATCTATTTTGATGTCATTGCCGCCGCAAGTGGCGTGGCATTATAACTGGCAACCGGAACCTGGTTCACCAGAAGCAAAACTCTACACTGATTATATTGTGACGAGGGAATGGGTTTGAATAAGGGAATGAATCATGACTGATCGTTATGCAGTTTTTGGTAACCCGATAGCGCACAGCAAGTCGCCGATTATTCACGCAGAGTTTGCCAAACAGACTGGCGAGGATATTGTGTATGAGCGTCAACTGGTAGAAGAAGCAAAGTTTGCAGAAGCGGCGCACGAATTTTTTGCAGCAGGTGGTTACGGTCTGAACATCACGGTGCCATTCAAACTGGATGCATTTGCGTTTGCTGATCAGTTAAGCGAGCGTGCGAAACTAGCAGGCGCTGTAAATACATTAAAAAAACTGGCAGATGGAAAAGTACTGGGCGATAACACCGATGGCGCCGGTTTGTTGCGCGACATCACCAAAAATCTCGCTTGGAAAATAGCGGGTAAGCGCGTATTGGTATTGGGCGCTGGTGGCGCAGTGCGCGGCGTGATTGCGCCATTGCTAATAGAAAATCCGCAACGCATTGTGATTGCCAATCGCACACTTTCGAAGGCAGAAGAGTTAGTGCAACTGTTTACTGCAGGCAAGCATGCGCAGGAAAGCAAAGTTTTGCGCGCCAGCAGTTTGCAAATTCACGCAAGACCATTTGATATTATTATCAATGCAACATCTGCCAGCCTTGGTGGCGAAATGCTGGAACTGCCACCAACGATTCTTGCATCAGGTGCGTGTTGTTACGACATGATGTATGGAAAAGAACTTACGCCATTTCTACAATGGGCAAAACAGCATGGTGCGCAAGTGGCAGATGGTTTAGGTATGTTGGTTGAGCAAGCAGCAGAAAGTTTTTATGTGTGGCGTGGCGTGATGCCGGAAACAAAACCGGTGATGGAGTTGCTGCGTTAACGCAAGCTTAAAATCCGCCAGCCATTGTCTTCTGCGTATTTTCGCAACGTATCATCCGCGTCAACAGCCACCGGATTATCCACACGCTGCAACAGCGGCAAATCATTGTGTGAATCGCTATAGAAATAACTGCCGTTCAGTGTCGCTTCGTTTTCTGCCAGCCAAACATTCAGGCGTTCAACTTTTCCTTCGCGATAACACGGCACACCAACGATATCGCCGGTATAAACACCATTTTTTTGTTCGGGCGTGGTGGCAATCAAGGTATCGATACCAAGCCGCTTTGCAATGGGCGCAGTGATAAAAGAATTGGTAGCAGTGATAATCATCAGCGTATGCCTTTGCGCACGGTGGCTATCAATCAGCGCCTGCGCTTTCGGTAGAATAATAGGCTCAATTTTTTCACGCATGAATTGCTCATGCCAGCGCGCCAGCTCTGCCATGCTCAAGCCGGCTAGAGGTTGTAGAACAAAACGCTGGTAGGCAAAAATATCCAGCGCGCCGCGACAATAATCATCATAAAACGCATCATTTTTTTCACGATAGCTTTTGCTATCCACAATGCCGAGATTGGCAATGAATTCACCCCAGGCGTGATCGGAATCGCCGTGCAGTAACGTGTTATCGAGATCAAAAATAGCGAGTGTCATGGTTTACATTAATCCGGGTACAAGCGCGCTAGCAGCATTGAGATACACAGCAGCGTTGCCAATTAACATGCGAGCTATTTGCAGAAACAGAAAAACAAAAATAGGCGAGATATCAATGCCGCCCATCGGAGGAATGAGGCGTTGAATCGGAGCGCACAGTGGGCGCACCAATTGTATCGCCAGCATGGCGACGGGGTGACGCGTTTGCGGTGCTACCCAGCTAAGAATAATCATTGCAATCATGCAGGCGAAATAGATATACGTCACCATTGATGCAATGCCCAAAGCGCCCCACAGCAAAGCAGTTAACGGATTAAATACGCCAGCCATTAATAGACAAAGAAAAACGGTGACGAATTGCACAGCGAGTGCGAGTACAAGACAC
>ERZ724527.929-NODE-929-length-13868-cov-9.581409_pt1 | contig 13868 bp, 15 predicted proteins | sample MGYA00376060_ERZ724527 | MGnify/ENA primary metagenome ERZ724527 (study PRJEB28724, sample SAMN07190886) | activated sludge metagenome | isolation source: activated sludge of sewage treatment plant in Hong Hong | place: USA: Christiansburg, Virginia | collected...
ACGCTCTACGCCAGCCACGACGACGCACTGGCTGCGCTGCGCGAGCAGGCGGTGGAGCGAGCACAGGTGCACCTGGATATCCGCTTTTGCGGCAGTGTGGACGCCATTCGTGGCCTGAACGAAGGGCGTTGCGTGATGGCCGGATTTCACACCCTGCAGCACCCGGCACCGGGCTCGCTGGCCGAACGCGTCTACAAGCCGCTGCTCCAGCCGGGCCTGCACAAGATCATCGGTTTTGCTGAGCGCACCCAGGGTCTGATGGTGGCTGCGGGCAACCCGTTGCAATTGCTGAACTTGCACGACGTCCAACAGCGCAAAGCCCGCTTTATCAACCGCGCACTGGGTACTGGCACGCGGGTGGTGTTTGATGAGTTGATGGCGCAACAAGGGCTTTCTGCATCCGGCATCACCGGCTTTGACCTGACCGAACCTTCACACACGGCAGCGGCCCATGCCATTGCGTCAGGTGCCGCGGATGTGGCCCTGGGCATTGAAGTAGCGGCACGCGCGCAGGGCCTGGACTTTGTGCCGCTGGTGCAGGAAAACTACCACCTGGTGTGCCTGAAATCGGCACTGGACGACGCCCCTATTGCCGCCCTGCGTGCAGTGTTGCAAAGCGAGGAATGGCAACGGCAACTGGGTAGCCTGGCAGGCTACGCCCCTGCGCGTTGCGGCGAGGTACTGTCTTTGCGCGAGGTGCTGCCCTGGTGGAGTTTTGACAAACTCAAGGGTGAATCGCTACATATTTTGTAGCGTAATAGTCAGGTTCTGCGTGGGCCAAAGGCCATTTTAGCTTGCAAGAAACCCGCTACGGCCTGACCATGGGCCAGGCACGACGTGCCCACTCGCTCATACCTCCCTGCACAAAGCGCACGTTGGTGTAACCCTTCTCACGCAGAAACTTGAGCGTCGCGCTGGAGCGGTTTTGGGTATTGCAGATCAGCAAGACGGGTCGCTTGGGATCATGGGGAATCTCGCTGATGCGCGATGCCAGCTGGCGCATGGGCAGCAGCTGCACGCCGGGCGCAACACCGGTGGCGTGCTCCTGCGGTTCGCGAATATCGATTACCAGCGACTTGCCGCTCTCCAGTTCCTGGCGCGCTGCTTCGAGTGTGACGGAGTCGGAATCGATTCGAGCCTGCGCATGGGCCGCGCCCAGCGCGCCAAAGCCCAACCATGCAACGACGGTACGGCGGTTCATCTGAAAGTTTTTCATTTGGGAGCCATGTCTTCCCAAGCCTTGATGACCTCTGCGGTGTACATCAACGCCGGGCCACCGCCCATGTAGACGCAGACAGTCAACATTTCTTCGAGTTCTGCACGGGTGCACTGCAACCTATGCAGCGCCTTGACGTGAAAGCCAATGCAGCCAGAACAGTGCTGCGTGACGCCAATCGCCAGGGCAATCAGTTCCTTGTGCTTGGCGCTGATCGCCCCCTCCTTCATGGCGGCACCAGCCAACTGACCAAACGCCAGCATGGCCTCCGGCTGCGCCTTGCGCAGGGGGGCCAGGTTGGCATTGATGTCCTTGATCAATCCGACGTGGTCAAAAGTGCTCATATTGGGTTTCCGTATAAAAAAAGATGTTGGTTCTGAATTACTCGGCACCGGCCATCACTTGCTGTGCCGTCACCGGGCCGGTCGAGCGGCGCTCGAACCAGAAGCCCAGCTGAAAAACTGCCACCAGGGTTCCCCCCAGAACCGCCAGAACGGCCAGCTCCGAGAACCCATACGCATCGGTCAGGGTGTCACCATCGATGATCTCGCCCATCGCCATCACCGATCGGATGGCCGGCCCATACAGTCCGGCAAAAGCCACGGTACCGATCAGCAGCCCCACAATAAACACCAGGGCATCCAGACGACCAGAGGCCAGCCCGACCACCGATGTGCCTGGGCAGTAACCACCGATGGCAAACCCGGCCCCGACCATTGCACCCCCCACAGCCGACGCCATGACCAGCGCGGGCGGTACAAACACGGTGTCTGGTGCCATGAGGCCCAGGGCGCGCAAGGCCCACAGTCCCACGGCCGTCACGACGATGGCCGTGAACATGACCTTGAACACCGACCAGTCGGTCAACTTGAATTGCGCCGTTAGTTTGCGCGGACTGCCGAAACCGGCATTCTCCAGAACAAAGCCAAACAAGACGCCGCACACCAGGCCGGAGACCATTCCTGCGCTATTCAGGGGAAACATATCAAACTCCTCGCACCAGCCGACTGACAATCAGCCCGCTGGTAAAAAACAGGGCCAAAAATACAAAGGCGGCGATACCCAAGGTGGCTGCGCCAGACAGCCCCAAGCCACTGGTACACCCGGCGGAAACCCTGGCCCCAAAGCCCGCCAGCATGCCGCCCGTCAAGGCACCCAGCACCCGCCGCGAAGAGCCCAGCGTGCGCTCACCATCCATTTGCACCCGAAAACGGCCCGCCATAAACGCCGCAGCCAACGCACCGATGCCAATACCCAGCACCTCCCAGGTGATCCAGGAACCAATCGGATTGCCGTCGACCACCATGGGGGCCAGGTAGCTATTGCTCTGGACAGCGGCGGGCGCGATGGCCAGCCCAGCGCCCGCCACCAGATGGGTAGCTGCACCGCTGGCACCCAGCCCATGGCCTGACACAACAAAGGTCAGCAGCAACACCAAACCCAACGCAACGCCGGCCGCCAATGGGGGCCAATAGGGTTTGACCGCGCGGGGTCTATCAAGGGCTGAAGTAGTCATGGTGAGCACCTTTCTGGGTATCTGGCTGAATTGTATTTTCTACTCCCCCCAGTATGTTTGATGTGCATCAATATAAGTGTACGGTGAAGTAACCACAATCACTACATCCACCATTTCGAATATTCCGATTTAAAGCAAGAGAGGTCGTACATGAGGACTACATCACGGCGGGTCGTACGGATGGTTTGGTTGGGTTGTTGGTTGGGACTGATGGCCATGGCGTCATCCTGGTCCCAGGAAGCCCGCGAGGTCAAATTGACCACCACCGCAGACCACAGCAAATTCAAGGAACTGCAGCGCACCTTCAACAGCGGACCCGAGTTGACCAAGGTCTGCCTGAGTTGCCACACCGAAGCGGCCGGACAGATCCACCGCACCAAACACTGGAAATGGGAGTACCGCAACCCCCAGACCGACCAGTTGCTGGGTAAAAAGAACGTCGTCAACAACTTCTGCATTTCCATCGCGTCAAACGAAGCTGCATGCAATAGTTGCCACATCGGTTATGGCTGGAAAGATGCCAGCTTTGACTTCAAGTCCGAAGAAAACGTGGACTGTGTGGTGTGCCACGACACCACCGGCAATTACAAAAAACCCTCTGGCCTGGCTGGCAATGTGGTGACCAAGGATCTGGAGTTCCCGCCCGGTTCGGGCAAGGTCCTCAAGGCGATTGATCTGAGCAAGATTGCCCAAAAAGTGGGCAAATCCAGCCGCGACACCTGCGGCGCCTGCCACTTCAATGGCGGGGGCGGCGATGGCGTCAAACATGGCGACATGGACAGCTCGCTGGCTGCCCCGGAAAAGGCACTGGATGTGCACATGGATGCATCGGGCCTTGATTTCACCTGTGGCACCTGCCACAAAACTTCCAGCCACGACGTCGCGGGCAGTCGTTACACCCCCACAGCCAAAGACGCCAAGGGCGCCCACCTGCGCGGCGCGACCGACAACGGCAACCCCGCGACCTGCGTGTCGTGCCACGGCACGACCCCCCACAAAACACAGGTGCGCATGAACCAGCACGCCGCCAAGTTAGCCTGCCAGACCTGCCACATCCCCGAGTTCGCACGGGGTGGCATTGCCACCAAGATGAATTGGGACTGGTCAACCGCCGGCCAACGCGATGCCAATGGTCAACACATCGTGCGCAAAGACGCCAAAGGCCATATCACCTATGAATCTCGCAAGGGCGACTTCGTGCTGGCCGAAAACGTCAAACCGGTCTATGTCTGGTTCAACGGACAGGTCAACTACACGCTGCTGACCGACAAGATTGATAGCAACCAGGCAGTCACACGCATCAACACCTTGGGCGGTAGCGCCACGGACGGCAAATCGATGATCTGGCCGATCAAGCGTTTTGGTGGCAAGCAACCCTATGACACCGTCAACAAGACCCTGATTACCCCGCACACCGCTGGCAACGATGACACCGGCTACTGGAAGAACCTGGAGTGGAACAAGGCGATTGAAGTGGGCATGAAAACTTCAGGCACACCGTACTCCGGCAAGTTCGATTTCATCAAGACCCAAATGGACTGGCCCATTACCCACATGGTGGCGCCAAAAGACAAAGCCCTGGGCTGTACCGACTGCCATTCGGCCAACGGTCGACTCGCAGGTCTGGATGGCATTTACATGCCGGGCGCCAATGCCAACCGCCTGGTCGATACCTTGGGCTGGGGCCTCGCCCTGCTCACCCTGTTGGGCATGGTGGGCCACGGCGTAATGCGCCTGTTAACACGCGGCAAAAAATAGGAGAAAGAAATGACTGAACGTGTGTATCTCTTTAAAGGTTTCGAGCGCTTCTGGCACTGGACGCAGGCGGCTTTGATCATCTTCATGATGCTCACCGGCTTCGAGATCCATGGCACCTATGCCAACTTTGGCTTCGAACGGGCGGTCAATTTCCACACCATTGCGGCGTGGTCGCTGGTCGCTCTGTGGGTGTTTGCCATCTTCTGGCATGTCACCACCGGTGAGTGGCGCCAGTACATCCCAACCACCGACAAGGTGCTGGCCATCATGCGGTACTACAGCGTCGGCATCTTCAAACACGAGCCACACCCTTTCAGGCAGACCTCGCAGCAAAAGCACAACCCGCTGCAGCGTCTGACCTACCTGGCGATCCTGACCCTGCTGAACCCGCTGCTGTGGGCCAGCGGCTGGCTGTATCTGTTTTACGCCGACTGGGCGGCCTGGGGATTGAGCGCGCTGCAACTGGAGTGGGTGGCCACGGCACACACCATCGGCGCCTTCCTGATGCTGGCGTTTCTGATTTCCCACCTGTACCTGATCACCACCGGCCACAAACCCACCTCCCAACTCAAGGCGATGGTGACCGGTTGGGAAGAGATCGAATAGGTTCACATTTTTCTAGGAGAAGTACCATGACACACACCCATTTCCTCACCACTGCAGCCCTCGTCGCCCTGTTGGGCGCTTCATTCTCGGCCCAGGCCTACGACGCCGACTGGAAGCGCGGACGGGTCTACTACCGCAGCGTCTGCACGTCCTGCCACACGGCGGGGCCGATTGGCTCCATCAACCCCAGCACCAAGACCAAGGCCGAGTGGAACACCTACTTGCTGCTGGACAAACACGCCAAGGGCAAGGACACGGTCAGCAAATACGTCAGCAAAGACTACCGCGCAAGCATCAAGGCCACCAACAAGGCCGCTGAAAAATTTGCGGACACCCCCGACAAGGACCTGCTGGATGACATCAAGGCGTTTCTGCAAAAAGGCGCCAAAGACGGCGATTCACCTGCCACCTGCAGTTGAAACACCAGCACGCAGTTCAAACGCATCACTTCAAGGAGCAAGACATGAGCTTTAAACCAACACCCCTTTTTGCCGCCCTACTGACCTCGTTTTGCATGGCAAGCGCCAGCCTGGTCAGCATGCCTGTGCTGGCGGCTGACGCACCCGCAGCGCAAGCCAGGGCCGGCTGGTACACCAAAATAGTGAACCTGGACTTTGTCAAACAGCAGGCCGTCGTGCCACAAATCGCCGGCGTCATGCTGATCGACTCGCGCCCTGCTGCACGCAAATATGACCTGGGCCACATTCCAACGGCCGTGAACATTCCAGACTCCGCATTTGACAAGCTGGCACCCACCCTGTTGCCAGCCGACAAGGCCACGCTGCTGGTGTTTTACTGCGACGGGCCGGAGTGCATCCTGAGCCACAACTCCGCCTTCAAGGCCGAGAAGCTGGGCTACACCAACATCCGGGTGTATGCGGATGGTTTTCCGGACTGGATCAAAGGCGGCAATTTACACGCAGTGAGTGTGCCCTACCTCAAGAAATTGATGGACGAGAAAACCCCGATCACGCTGATCGACTCCCGCCCCAAAGAGCGCAAATACGACCTGGGCCATATCCCTGGCGCCATCAGCCTGCCCGACTCGCAGTTTGACAAGCTGGCCGCTCAACTGCTGCCCGCCGACAAGGCCGCCGCACTGTACTTTTACTGCGAAGGGCTGAGTTGCAAACTCAGCAATGACTCGGCGCAGAAGGCCATCAAGCTGGGCTACAGCAACGTCAAGGTAGTGCCTGAAGGCTACCCAGCCTGGGAGAAGGCCTATGGCGCAGGAACCAGTGCCGCCACCGCCAAACCGCCCGCCATAGAGGCTGGCAAGGACGCGGGCACCATTACCGTTGCGTCGTTTGAGCGCATCTACAAGGAAGCGCCGGCCAGTGTGCACCTGATTGACGTGCGCGAGCCGCAGGAGTTCGCAACCGGCAGCTTCAAGGGCGCGATCAACATGCCCATCAACAGCCTTGAAAAAAGCCTGGACAAGCTGCCAACCGACAAACCCATCATCTTCTTTTGCGGAGCGGGTGGCCGCAGTGGCGAGGCATATGACATGGTCAAACTCTACAAACCGGAATTAAAGACCGCGTTTCTGGATTCGGAGATCAAATGGACCAAGGATGGTGCTTACACCATCAAAGGCAAATAAATTCTCTCCCCCACACCAAGGTAACACCATGAAACACACCAAGATCATCCTAGCCGCCCTCATGACGCTGTCATTGAGCAGCTTCGCACAGACGTCCACCGAGGCATTCTTCAATGTCACCAGCGCCGACAACCAGTCCCAGGGCATGGCGATGGTTCTGGCAACACAAATGGCGGAACAAAAGGCAGCCGTGCGCATTCTGCTGTGCGGACCCGCCGGCCAGCTGGCGCTCAAAACGTATGAGCCCGCAGCGTTGAAGCCGCGCAATGTGACTCCCAAACAAATGCTGGCGGGCTTGATGAAGGCCGGCGCCACGGTTGAGGTGTGCGCCCTGTTCCTGCCCAATGCCGACCGCACGCCAACGGATTTGACAGACGGCATAACAGTGGCCAAACCGCCCGAAGTGGCCGCCTACATGCTCAAGCCGGGTGTCAAGGCGTTTGGGTTCTAGGCGCACGCCACACCTTCAATTGGCCGGCTCGGCAATGCGGGGGCGATTGCCCCCGTTTTCTTGACCTGGCAGCAAGACGCGATCTGCCTCCGTCGCTACACTGTCACCAGGTCATTCGGCCGCACTGCCAAGCTGGTGGCAAGGAAAAGCTCCAAGCGCGCCGAGCGAGATGAACACGCATCCACACCGGATGCACAACAGGGTGAACTGCCATGAACTTTGTCATCATCGGTGCCGGCCCCGCCGGCGTGCGCGCGGTTGAAACCTTGCGCGAAAACGACCCCGAGGCCAACATCACCCTGGTCAGCGGCGAACCCGGCGAGCCCTATGCGCGCATGGCCATCCCCTACATCCTCAACGGCGCCATCGACGATGTGGGCGCCCACCAGCGCCGCGCGCCCCAGCATCTGCAAGCGCTTGGCATTCGCTACCTCCATGGCAAAGCACTCAAGGTGCATGCCGGTGCCAACGGTGGCCAGGTCGATCTGGACGACGGCACGCAACTCCCCTACGACCGGCTGTTGGTTGCTACCGGCTCGTCCCCGTCGCTGCCGCCGATTCCTGGCACCGATGTGCCCGGCGCGGTGACCTGTTGGACGCTGGAAGACGCGCACCAGATCGCCGCCAAGCTCAAGCCCGGCGCCCGTGTGATCATGTTGGGCGCGGGTTTTGTGGCGGGTGTGTGCATGAAGTCACTGGTCAACAGCGGGGCCAAGCTGTCGGTGGTGGCCGGGCGCTCGGGGCAGATACTGCGCTCGATGATGACGCCGGTGGGCAGCGGCATGCTGCAGCGCTGGCTGGAGGGCCGCGGCGTAGAGGTCATCACCACCGGGCGAACCCTGGGTATCGAGGCGGGCCCACGCCTGGTCATGGACACGCGCAGCATCGATGCCGACCTGATCATCCTGGCCACCGGCGTGCATCCGAATGTGGCGTTCCTTGAAGGCACCGGTGCCGAGATTCGCAGCGGGGTCGTGATCGACGCGCACATGCGCACCACCGCGCCCCACATTTACGCCGCCGGTGACGTGGCCCAGGGGCGAGACTTCTCCACCGGCGAGTGGGTGGTGCACGCCTTGCAGCCCACCGCCACCGAGCATGGTCGCATCGCGGCGCTGAACATGCTGGGCAAGGACGTGCCCTACCGTGGCAGCCTGAGCATGAATGTGCTGGACACGGTGGGCCTGATCTCCCACACCTTTGGGCTGTGGGATGGCATCCCGGGCGGCGACCACACCGAAGTGGTGGACGAAACCAACTTCATCTACACCCGCCTGTGCTTCGATGGTGACCAGTTGATCGGCGCCATCACCATCGGCCACCCGCACCACGTGGGCGCGATCCGAGGCCTGATCCAGTCACACCGCCACCTGGGGGCCTGGAAGGACGAGTTGATGAAGAACCCGCATTTGGTGATGGATGCGTTTGTGGACCTGAACAATGGGTGACGCGACGGCAGGTTGCGTGCCAAGCTTTCAACCACCGCCACGCTGCATGTACAAATCAAAGCGCTGCATAAAGGTGTAGCGCTGCGCATCGTCCAACCCGGCGAAGCGAAAGCTCACTTTCAAAACTGGGATGCTGACCAGGCCAATGACACGTGGCGCGGTCACCTGCCACTTCAGGCCCAGCGCACCGTCGCCAATGCGCACGCCCGCTGTGCCGGTTTGTAGTTTCCAGTGGTGCTCGCCCATCGCCCGGGGCAGCCAGCGCAGCCACTCAGTCTCGGTGCAGCCCATTTCGCGCTCAAAGCGCTCAGGGTAGGATGCTTGCAAAAACTCAGCCTCCGGCAATGGGTGGCCAGATAGCCAGCACATCGCCCTCCACCAGGGTTTTGCTGGCGCGGTGCTCGGGCGCGATGTAGCTGCCGTTGACCAGCACCAAATGCACTTGCTTGGCTGGCAAACGGTACTGCTCCACCAGTTGGCCAATGGTGACTTCGGGGGCGATGTCCAGCGCCACGATGTTGGTGTACTTGGACTCGGGCGGCAAGTAGTCGGTGAGCGAGGCGAAGAGTTTGAGGGTGATGTTCATGCCGAGGTAATTCTCTAGCGCTTGCGCCCGGTTTTGCCGCCCGACCAATCGTCTTGCCCCAGCGCCGAGGCTTGGTAGGCCTGCACCAGGCGGGTCGGGTCTTGCATCAGCTTGTCTTTCCACACACCCAGCTTGATCTGGCCTTCGACCAGGCCGCGCATCACGCCGATGTGCTCGGTCCAACCGACGGCGTTGCAGCCCACCATCACATCGTCCTGAAAGCGAAGGCTCAGGTGGCGCCCCGACGCCTTGTCGGTCAGCTCCACATGGTCGCAGGTCGGCGTTCCAGCCCAGTCGCCAAAGCTGGCCGAGATCAGGCCCAGGGTGTCGAGCACGTTGATTTGCGTCACGCCACTGAGGTCGGCCTGCGCGGGTTGACCGCGTGCATAGGAAACCATGTTGGCGGCAGCGATGCGCGCCTGTTCGGCGGCGTTGGGCTGGATGGCGCTGACCATGGTTTTGCCTGACACTTTGTCAAAGGCTTCGGCGCAGTCACCAGCGGCAAACACGCCGGGCACGTTGGTTTGCAGGTGTTCGTCGGTCAACACGCCCAGCAGGCAGGTGATGCCGGAGTGTTCCAGAAAACCGATGGCCGGTCGTACGCCCGCAGCGCTGATGACCAGGTCGGCCAGCATGCTGGTGCCATTGGACAGTTTCACGGTCAATGGGGTGCCGGGCTCGATGGATTCGACTTTGGTGCCGGTGAAGACTTCAACGCCCTTGGCCTCGCACCAGTCGCGGATCATGCCGCCTGCCGTGGGGCCCATCATGCGCGGCACCATGCGGTCGCCCATCTCGACCACGCTCAGCTTCACGCCCCGCGAGGCCAGCGATTCCATGATGATGCAGCCGATGAAACCAGCGCCGAGCTGCAGCACCCGCGCGCCGGGCTTGGCGCGTTCCGCGATGGCACGCGCGTCGGCCAGTGTCCAGCAGGTGTGCACGCCCTCAGATTGGATGCCAGGAATGGGCGGGCTCACCGGGTGGGAGCCGGTGGCGACCAGCAAGGTGTCATAGGAAAGCGTTGCTCCACCCTTGAGCGCTACTATTTTAGTAGCTGCTTGCACAGATTCCACGAGGGCTCGCACCACATTTATCTTCAGGTCTTCGAAGTGGGTGGGACTCTTGCGCAGGTAGGTTCCGCTCTCGTCCACATTGCCCATCAGCAGGTAGGGAATGGCCATGCGCGAGTACGGCGGCTCGGGTTCATCGCCGACGAGGGTGATGGTGTCCTGGGGGGCGAGTTTGCGGATGGTCTCGGCGGCGATGACGCCGGCGGGGCCGGCGCCTAGGATGACATGGTGGGTCATTTCAACTCCAAAAAGAAAGCGGTCAATCGAGACCGCTGTTTCGTTGCTTCCGGCCTCTACTAGAGGCCCAAACGCTCTTTCGTCGCGGCGGTGGGACGGCCTTCGGGGTCCCAGCCGCGGGCGGCGTAGTACTTGGGCAGCATGGTAGCCAGCTCGTTGAACTTGCCCTTGGCGGGGCCGGTCTTGCAGGCGCCTTCGACGCTGGTCAGACGCTCGGGCAGGCTGTCGTCCTTGTTGGTGAAGCCGGCACGGTTGTTGAACTCGCGCTCCATGTTCCAGATGCGCTCCCCAATCTTGGCCAGTTCTTCGATGGTGTAGTCCTCGTTGCAGGCGCCCTGCATTTGCGGCGACAGGTCTTGCAAGCCCCAGGCAAAGGTGGTGAAGATGCACAGGCCGGACGAGTCAAACGCGGCGGTGGCATCCTGGAAGGCCTTGACCAGATCGGGCTTGCCTTCGGACTCCAGCGGATCGGTCTTGACCGGAATGCCCAGCACCTCCGACGCGATGGTGTAGCCGCGCAGGTGGCAGCCGCCGCGATTGGACGTGGCGTAGGCCAGGCCAATCCCCTGGATGGCGCGACCGTCGTAGGCCGGAAACTCCAGCCCCTTGGACGACATGCTCAGTTCGGGGTGACCGTATTTGGCAGTCAGGCGCTTGGAACCTTGGCCGATTTCCTTGCCAAAGCCCCTGCCGTAGATGGTTTCTTCAGTCAAAAAGGCCAGCGTCTGCGCCGAGCCAAACTTGGCGTCGATGCCAATTTGCTCCTTGGTCAGCACGCCCATCTCGTACAGCTCCATGACCGCGCCCACGGTGGCGCCAAAGGTGATGGGGTCAATGCCTTCTTCGTTGCACAACAGGTTGGCGTATTGCAGCGCTTCCAAGTCGTTGACGCCATTGGCCGCACCCAGCGCCCAGGCAGCTTCGTATTCCAGACCGCCATTGGCGCCCCGGTACTGTGGCTTGTTAACAATGGTGAAGTGGTTTTCGTCCATCTTGCTGATGCGCCCACACGCAATGGTGCAGCCAAAGCAGGCCTGGTTGGTGACCAGTTGCTTCTTGCCGTCGGTCTTGCGTGGCGTGGCCATGGCTTCGGCACCGATGTCTTTGGCGCCTTCGAACTGGTTGTCGCGGTGGTTGCGGGTGGGCAAGGCACCCACTTCATTGATCACGCTCATCAGCACCTGGGTGCCCATGGCGGGCAGGCCAGTGCCGGTGACGCCGTTTTCGGCCAGCACCTTTTTGCCGGCCTTGACGGCGGCCATGAAGGCTTTCGGATCACGGATATTACCCACGCCCTTGGTGCCGCGCACGGCAATCGCCTTGAGGTTTTTGCTGCCCATGACCGCGCCCACGCCCGAGCGCCCAGCGGCACGGTGCAGATCGTTGACCACGGCGGCAAACAACACGCCGTTTTCACCGGCCTTGCCGATGCTGGAGACACGGGTCAGCGGGTCTTGCAAACCTTTCTTGATGGTTTCCTCGGTTTCCCACACGCTCTTGCCCCACAGGTGCGCGGCATCGCGCAGTTCAGCCAGGTCATCGTTGACATACAGGAAGACCGGCTTGGGTGATTTGCCCTCAAAAATGACCATGTCCCAGCCGGCCATCTTGAACTCGGCGCCCCAGTAGCCGCCCGAGTTGGAGCAGGCAATGGCGCCGGTCAGTGGCCCCTTGGTGATGACGGTGTAACGGCCGCCCGTGGAGGCCATGGTGCCGGTCAGCGGGCCGGTGGCCCAGATGATTTTGTTGTCGGCGGACAGCGGGTCCACCGTGGCATCGACTTCTTCGACCAGGTACTTGGTGCCCAGGCCGCGCGAACCAATGTAGTCGCGTGCCCAGTCCATGTTGAGGGGTTCAGACTTGACGGTACCCGCGGTCAAGTTAACGCGGAGGATTTTTCCAGCCCAAGACATAATATTTCTCCTATTCACTTAGTCAGTTGAGGACAGAGCTGGCTCGCTGCGCGTAGCTGCGGTCTGTCCCGCAAAGTTTCACGAGGCAGACGTTTGGTTGCCGAGCTTGTGAGCCCACTGTTCCATCTTGGACAGACCGGTCCAGTTGGCATCAATGAAGGTGATGGCGCCAGTCGGGCAGGCATCGGCACAGGCCGGCTCACCACCGCACAGGTCGCATTTCTGCACCTTGCCGGTGTCGGCGACGTAGTTGATGGTGCCAAACGGGCAGGCGATGGTGCAGACCTTGCAGCCCACGCAGGTGGATTCGTTAACCACCTTGGCGCCGGTCAGCTTGTCGACGGTGATGGCCTCCACCGGGCAGGCATGCAGGCACCAGGCCTCGTCGCATTGGGTGCAGGTGTAGGGCACCTTTTTGCCGGTGTGGTGGAAGTCGAACACCTTGATACGCGACTTGGCGGTGGCGAAGGTGCCGTAGTTCTCGAACGCGCAGGCCATTTCGCACTGCATACAGCCCGTGCATTTGTCCGCGTTAATGTGCAACATCTTTTGCATGCGACTCTCTCCTTGGGGTAGCGGCACGCAACTTATGCAATGCCATTCCTATGAAACAAAATACATAGCCATTGTTCGTCGAACATCTGCGTAAAACCCTAGGATTAACCCTAAATAAAATGGGATTTACCCAGAAATTCTCAAAATGAAACAACACCGCGATTCCGTGTCTGTACGAGAATGCACGGATCGTGAACATGGCTTCGCCCGTACCCCTCCCCGGTAATTCTTCTGTACGCCTGGACGGAATAACGCGTGCGCGGCAGGTTGCCATGCAAGACCGCGGCACTTTGCCGGCGGGATGGATTGCGCCCTGGGTGGAACGCTCGTGGCAGCGCTGCCTGCACCTGGGGCTGGAACCCCAACAATCCGTCGCCTTTGACACCGTCTCGCCCCAGCACATGCAGCGCACCCTGGACGCCAACCAGCAATTGGTGCAAACCGCCAGGCCTATTCTGGAAAATTTGGGCCGCGCCATTGTCAACACCCGCTACTTTGCCATCCTGACCAACCGCGACGGCGTAGTCGTGGACACCAGCGGCGCCATCGACCGCTCCGACCCTCGCGCCGACCTGATCACGCGCATCGGCACCGACCTGTCCGAACGCAGTGTGGGCACCACGGCCATTGGCGCTGCATTGAGCGAGCTGCAGCCGGTGTGGCTGCACCGGGGGGAACATTTTTTTGCCAACACCGCCGTCTACAGCTGCGCTGGTGCACCGCTGCTGGGGCCGGATGGCGCTTGCGTGGGCATGCTGGACCTGACCGGCATCGACGCCGTCGAGCGCCCCGAACTCAAACACCTGGTCACCCAAACCGCCAGCCGCATCGAGAACGCACTGGTGCTGGCCCAGGCCCACAGCCTGATGGTGCGACTGAACTGGCCCGGCAACACTCTGGGCAGCG